>Ga0065711_1034487_pt1 | contig 23682 bp, 17 predicted proteins | sample Hoacrofraction12_FD_59098 | JGI IMG/M metagenome (GOLD analysis project Ga0065711, IMG submission 59098) | Hoatzin crop microbial communities from Cojedes, Venezuela - Epithelial fraction 12 v2 (version 2) | ecosystem: Host-associated > Birds > Digestive system > Esophagus > Crop | place...
TGAAGATGAGGAAGAACTTCTTCCCTCTGAGGGTGACGGAGCCCTGGCCCAGGCTGCCCAGGGAGGCTGTGGAGTCTCCTTCTCTGGAGATATTCAAGACCCACCTGGACGTGGTCCTGTGCAGCCTGCTGTAGGTGACCCTGCTTTGGCAGGGGGTTGGGCTGGGTGACCCCCAGAGGTCCCTTCCAACCCCTGCCATGCTGTGATTCTGTGATTCTGTGATTCTGTGCTGGTTCAGATGAGATGTCCGTCTCAGGTAATTCCCTAAACCGCTGTAGCAAGATTCCCCCCACACACCTCTGAAAATCCCGATCTCCATGCCTTGTTCTGTCCTCACCCACACTCCGTGCCAACCCACAGACAAGTTTATCAGCATTTTTCATGTCGTTGCTACTCTTCACTGGCATGTTTCTGCAATCCTAGGCTCTTCCTGAGGGAAAGCAGAAAATCTACCCAGGCGGAGGGGATCCCAGTAAGTCGAGCAGCCATTCAGCTTTGCACTACATATGGAGGAAAAGAAGCCAGGAAGAAATCTGTTGGGCTGTCCTCTCGACTCTGCCTCGGATGTATTGGGGAATACTAAGGAAATCATGTTCAATGCCTCAGCTTCCATTCCTGTGATTCGAGGATACTGCTACTGCGCAGTAGCATGAGAGCATGTGAGGTTTAGTTTAGTATACGTATGATACTCCAGACTTTAAAATGGAAAGCTGTATATAAGTGCAACCTATCAGAGCATTACCAAAACTGAATTCAAACATCAAGGAATGTTTTAGCAGAAAAGAAATGAAAATCGTTTCTCTTTGTTCTCTAGATTCCAAGATACGAGCAACACTGTCAAATACCTCTAGAAAATAACATTCAGTGAAGAACCAAAGGCTCCTTTTTGTGAAGACTGTTCCATTATAAATTCATTTTATTCTGAGTCAGAAGACTCACAAGTCTTTCCTGGGTTTTGTTTGCTTGCTTTTAGAATTATTTCCCTTCTTGTCATATTCCCTCTTGCCAACACAGTAAGAATAGAAATCCTAATGCACTGCATTGCAAGCTACACAGCTTTATTAGGTTGCGTAGACATTACCACAGATTTAATCTATTAAAGCCATTAGTTTTTGCAAAGTATGGAGCAATTACCATTGGCTAGAGCTGAAGAACAAGCAAAACACTGTTAAGATGTATAAATAAGACAAAGTAGATATTAGAATACTTCTAAGGCTTTCCAGGGCAATTTTATATTAATCAGGTTTCCTGTATCTCTGCTCTCTTTCCCCAGTCCCGTGCAGTCTTTCTTCCCTCACTTCCCCTGTCCCAGAGACAAGATTCAATTACAGAGAATATAAAGCGAATATTTTATTGAGGCCAGGCAACTAACAGGTCTCTTGGGACCGAGGGCAGTGTCTTCTCTACCCCAAAGGTATCACGTGGAGAGAGGATGTTTGCTTTTTTTATTTAAGCTGAGATAAAGTTGGGGGGTTACCTTGCTGTAAAATGCAAGGGGCCACAGGTGCCTGCAGGTTTTACTAACAGCTAGGCAAGGTCAGCACTGTTCTAGACCCTGATGGTTTGACCTCAGCTGATTCACCGCCCGGTAAAACCAAAACGCCTCGGTGTGTCCGCTGCCCTTTCGTTGTATGACAGCTGTGGAATGGGCTGTCCTGTGCCAACAACTGCTCTCTTGTTGCTGAGGGCAAGGTAAATTGTTCTGCCTAGTACCAGCTTTGAAGAGCTCCTGTCCCACCAAGCTCTGTAAGCAGGGGGTTTGCCCCCAGTGTGCAGACTGCCCGGTGGAGGGTCCCCGGCTGAGGGTCCCCTCAGCGTGGGCCAGCATGGACACCCGGGCAGGCTGGCACTTGGGCTGCCCCAAGGTGCACAACTGATTACCACGATTCTCTCCCTTCGGCTTGTCAGCCCCGTTCAGTGTTTAAAAAATAAGTGTCCACTAAAAACCAGGATAGATCTGCTTCTTCTGCAGCTACAGAAACACCACACCAGGTTCAGATGAGCACGTGGACTGCCCACCATCCATGAGGAGGGAGCTCCTCCGCTAATGGACTCTCTCAGAAATACTGGCCCTACTGAAGTAAATGTCAGGGCTCACATTGACTTCAACAGAGTGGCAGTTTTACCTTCCCTAAATTGCCAAAAATTACAAAATTGCAGTGAATACCCACGACAATAGACAGTCCAGAGATTTCAGATATTTTTGTTTAGTGAAGTTATCAGTACCTCATAAGGAGGCTTGGCCACGACTCGGAAGGACTTTTGCTTTAGGTAAAAGGGAGCACACAGTAAGAGACATGTAGTAATTCACTTTACTGTAAAACAAAAGTGGTTTAGTCAGAATTTAAACAGTGCTCAACTGACTTACTCTGTCTGGCCATGGGCCTTCTCAGATTTTTAGGTGCTGCCTATGCTGACAAATACATTTTCTTCATCTGCTTTCTTCTTTTTCTCCCTTCTAGCAAACTTTTGCATAAATTTGAAGTGTGACTTGGCTTAGGCCACTGTTAAGAAAACTGGACTTAAAAACTCTCTACCATGCAAGATCATTTTAAAAGTAATCTTTAAAAGACGTTGTTCTACATCTACCTCTAATTTTTCAAGACAAAGTGTTATCTCACTTTCCTTAGTGCATGAACTAGAAAGGGGCTCTTTTTGTGAAGCCCTAGGGAGAAGTCCTGTCACTATATGTGGCACTGCATAGCGATACCCTCAGACGAGCCTTTAGCAGCAGAGCCAGGAGGCTGCGCTGAGGGCAGGTTTGCTCCAGCTCAGAAGTCCTGCTCTCCTTTGGCATAGCCCTCAGGAGGCTGGAAATTACTCTTTGTAAGAGCTGATTTGGGGTAGTCTGCGAAAATTTTTTTACTTCAGTTTAAGAAGAGTGGGGGAAAGAATATCCGTGTCCTAGAATTTATAGTTCACTGGCATTTCCTCAGGTGGGGAAAACTTTTGACTACCAATGACCTTACTAGCAGCTGCTGGCAGTTACAAATGGATGACAGCACTAAGAAATAAAATAAATTAAAAAAATAATAAATGGGCCTTTATCATAGTGGAACTTTTCATTTTGAATGCAGTGGCTTTTGGAATTCCAAGTGACTTGGCCAGGTTACAGGATTAATGAACACTCGCTTGTCAGGTTCAGTATGTCTATATATCATGCAGTTTACTGAGACGGTACAATCAAAGCTTCCCCCCTTGAGTCTGGAATGACCCTTTAAGGACTTAAGAGAAGTTTTAGAGACAGAATTAAATTCACAGGTGTCTCTATAAAATTAAACTGCTGCTTTTTGATAGACCCATAACTTTTCCGAGACCTAGAGTTTCTGAAGAAAGATTACAGCCTGACCCAAACAAAGCAGTGGCTGTAAAAGTTGTGAAAGCTACCACAAAACAGAAGAGTGCTCTTACCAAAAGTTACAGAACGTTACAAGAAGCTTGCATCTATTTGTACACACAGCCAAAAAATGTTAATGGCACTTGACACTCAGAAATACATCTGCATGAGAAAACACAAGATTTCTGCTCCTGGATACTTAAATAAAAAAACATATTGCAGATTGTCATCATAATCTGACCAGTAAGTTTTCACGGGTTGATGTAATTTTCTGATCTGGCATTTAAAGCAGGGCAGCAATACCTAGTGAGCTGCTGGGGCCAAGCTGCTCGCCTGCAGGCCGATGGTGATGCGCTGGGTGGCTGAGGGACCAGCCCTCGGGACAGCGAGGGGCTGCACGGACGGTTCTTCTGGCTGACGGGCAGTTGGGAGCACCGGTCTCTGCTGCTGGCTCGGGTCGGCTCTGAAGCAGGTGTATCTTTCCAGAACACCCTCTCCTGCGCTGTTCACCCGGCTGCCAGCTCTGGGTGCTCAGGGGGCTGTGGGGCAGAGGGACCCCAGTGACCGCAGGAGCTGCCACCTGTGCCAGTCTGCTTCCACCTTCAGGGGATGCCGACGACACGAGAGCAGTGGCTGAACAGGACACATAGCCTTTACCAAGCTGTTCAAGCTTGTAGTCTAATTTGCCAAAGTCAACTGGAACAGGTACCAGTGTAGGCTGCACTTGCCCTGGGCTGAAAAACGTGGTGGTGCAGAAAGAACCAAGCACCGAGTCTGCTCCTGGGTATAAGCCTACGTGTCCAAATATTAAAGGACTCTAGGTACCAGAAAACCCAAAGCAAAGTCAGATACCAACACGGGTGTATTCAGAGAAAACTGAAATTATGTACGGATCAAATTCCTTCCTTTCTTAGTCTGTGGTCCCTTATTGCAGAAGCAGCTGTACAAGGTTAAAACACCATTTGCACACTCACCGCCAGTTATTGTGCCCCAGCTGGAGGTCCAGCCTGACACAACAGAGCTGGCAAAACATGTCAGAGGGGCAAGTCTCATCCCATGCCAGCCGGGTTAGCGTCACTGACTACAGAAACGCAACCAAAGTGCCCCAGAAGCCAAGCACAGGCTCACCAGGGAGCTGTGCCAGGCTCCTCCATCAGCTCTACTGCAGGCTTGGCAGCCGCCCGCCAAGGAGCAGAACCAATGGCCGAGGGACGGGAGGACGACGGGTGGGCCCTGCTGCCTGCATCGCTGCTAACAGAGCTAGCTCGGGTGGGAGAGCCATTGCCCTGCTGCCAGTGCCACCAGTGATGGCCTGCTCTGTTGCAGCGGAGGAGGCACAGCACACGCGGATGGGGCTGACCCCCGCGGAGCGCCCACGTAGAGCTTCTTTGCGTCGGTGTGGAGAAGGCTGTAGAATGGGGTTTGTTCGGTTATGAAGACGGATGGATAAAACACTCTTGGCTGAAATCATCGGGTTGTTCAAAACAGCAGGGTGTGACAGGCCTGTGGCTGAAGCCAGCTTGCAGACACGGCTCCATCTCATAGAGTCATAGAATCATTAAGGGTGGAAAAGACCTCTAAGATCATCCAGTCCAACCGTCCACCCAACACCCCCACGTCTGCTAAACCACGTCCCCAAGTGCCACATCCACACAGTTTTTGAACCCCTCCAGGGATGGGGGCTCCACCACTGCCCTGGGCAGCCTGGTCCAATGTCTGACCGCTCTTTCAGTAAAGACATTTTTCCCACTATCCAGTCTAAACCTTCCCTGAGGTAAACCTCCTCTTCCTCCTGTCACTACTGTGAGGTTCCCTATGCAGTAGTTTTCAGGGAGGATAAGTTGTGTAACTGCTATAGACTGAGGCAGACGTTCACCTGTCAGCAAAAAACAAGTCCACGGAGAGCAAAACTGCAAAACCCAGAAGCGGCTGACGATCTGACGCAGCAGTGGCTCTCACAGCTGCGAGGTGGTGGCAGGCTGGCTGTCCCAGGGGTTGTGCAGACGGGTCCACTTGAAGGGATCAAGCCCTGGCAGTGCCGCCAGCCCACGCCGCCAGCCCACGCCACCATCCTCCAGCACAGCCTCCGGCCCCGGCCCCAATTGGCTTTCCTCTGGGACACCTCTGCTCATCCCTTGGGCATCTGTGCTTCTGACAGGGCTCTGCCCAGCTGCCTCCTTCCACCAGAGAAAGAAAGGAGCTTCCCCAGACTCTCGTTACTCTGGGAGATTAATGGCCAACGTGGGACGGACGCTGTGCTTGTTGGCTGGCTGGGCTATTGACCCTTTGCTGTTGTGCTCACTCATCTCAGCTGCTTTTCCTCCCACCTCTGGAGATGTCACTGTCATCTGGGCTTTCCTGGAGAAGGCTGGTGCCTGCTTAAAATAGCTTTGGGCTGCCTTACCCAGGTGGAGAGGTGTCCTTTTAGAAAGTGAACGTGTAGGTGTTAGCTGTACCGGCGAGAAGCCCGCGGCACCGGTCATTAAGCTGCTGGTCCTGCCGCCGGCGCTGCCAGGGCACGCTGTGCTGAGGCCGCTGCCTTCTGCCACCCCTGAGCAAGCATCTGCACCCGTAGTCCCCTCCCTTTGCAGCCAAGCAAAGCCCAGACAAACTCTTTTTCCTCCCCGCTTGTTTCAGTGCTGCTCAGGCCTGTGGAGGTGTTGCCCTGAAGGTGCAGGCTCGGGACTGCCACGTCGTTCTCGCGGAGAGACTTGGGAAGGGTCTGCTGGATCTTTGGTCCACAGCATCAGCTCTGTAGTGAGGTTCCCAGTGTGCTCACACATCTCACCAGTACTGCTGTACACCAAAGAGGCACTGCAGCATCAACCGTGTGTGCTTTCTAAGCAGCAAGGAACGCTCAGACTTCTGTGTCTGCTGGTTTGTTTCTAATACAAAAATGAAATTCTGGAAAAGCCACATGATGTAGGAGCTCAGATCTGGGACTGGATCCAGCGCTGGCTTTAAAGGACACAAGTCGTGAGGGATGTGTCATATTAGTAGCTTGCAGGTAATGGGCTGGCAGAGGCTGTAGTGGTGCTGGCTCGTCGCCCGGGGCCCGTGGAGCTGCTCAGGTAACAGCCTCCAACGTCTCGGCCAGCGGACCTTGACGGTTCCTTCATCCAGAGGTAATTAGCTAAGGTTTCCACAGTGCACCGGCTTCGTTCGTAGGCACGGTCATCCCCCCCTCCTACCTCAGCTGTTTCACGTCTACCTTGGGTCACCAAAATGCCTGTGTCGCTGCCCCAGGTTAACGCCTGCTGCGAATCCCTCAAGGGTCGTAACTGCCTCTCTGCATCAGGCACAGGCAGAGCAACGAGCGCTGGAAGAAAACAGAGCAGGCAAGAGAAGACTGCCAGACTATCCCCTGGGCAAAAGGATGCCAAAGAACCCATTCACAAGGAAAACATCATGAGAGTGACAAGTGCCAGCTTCTCCCACCAGCTCATGTCAGAACCAAATCCGGCGGAAAGGCTGCGACGCAGTGCAGAACGTGCGTTCCTTATGGCCCCGCATCAGCAAGCAGCAACCGCTGATTCCCCACCTAACTCAAGCCAGCAGGGCATAGTGAAAAGGTTTAAAATTATGAAGGAGGAAGGGAAAACAGCAGAGCAGTTGCAGGAGATTCTGCTTGCTCTGCCTTGAATAAAAAGACGAGCTCACGCAGCTAAGAAAAGCAGAATTTGGCTGCATCGCGAGAGCCTCCTGCAGCAGAGAAGCAAACAGCAGCGTTGGGTGAGCCTGCGGTCAGACGTGGCCAAGCCGGGCTGCCCTGGGCAGGCCAGGAGGCAGCGGGGCAGGCGAGGAGGTCCTGTGGCCACCGGCTCTCCAGAGCCCCTGCTCGCACAGCCAGGCTTCGTCACCGCCGAGCCAGCAGCACAGCACCCGCGGCAGCCAACACCGGCCCCGAACTCCCGGATCCCGCAAGGAACCGTAACAGCTCTCATCACACCCTTGGGCTATTTCCAGAGAAACAGCACACTTCACGGCAGGGAGCATAAATCTCCTTATTCTGAAATGCGTTCCCCATCATTAGGCAGTTCCCATTGCCTAGAAGAGACCCAGGTGCCCAGAGGAGGACTAGATGACCCACAGAGGTCCCTTCCAACCCCTAATATTCTGTGATTCTGTGATTCTGTGAATGAGGCAGAAGGTGCCGGTGACAGTGGAGAGGTGGCTGGTGGGACAGGACCGGTGACAGCGGAGAGGTGGCTGGTGGGACAGGAATGCGCAGCCACCCTTGCCCTGTACAGTTCACCTGCTTCGGGTGTAACCCCACTGCTTTCCTTCATTAGCTTGCCTTTCGCTGCCTCCGGCGCAAATATTTTGCACACCCAGGCTGGTTACAACCCTGTTGAAGGCGCAGCGCTAAATGTTTATTGCTGATCTCTTTAGTAAAGTGCCTGGCATAATGTGGCAGCCGTTCTCGGCACGCAGCAAAACATGAAGTTCCTAATTTTCCCATTTTGCTGTTCTCAAAACCGTTTCAGTTCTCAGAGTTCGCCCGCGTTTTCCACTCCAAGCGGAATGAAAACAAACTGTTGCCTTGTACCGAAATTGTTTGTTGGTTCTTTCAGCAGGAAGAACCTGTAATTCACCTGTTAACAGGAGATGATTTGCTGCATTTATCTTCTTAGCTGCAAGAAGCGTTTGACAATAACGTGGGAAGCTTTCAAAGTTTAACTGGGGTGAAGCAGGCAAGAAAAAGCAGCGTGGGTCACAAGCTGCCTCACAAATCATTGTGCCCACGCTTTTAATGGCTCTACTTGAAAAGGTACAATATACTAGGAGCAAAACAAAATTGCTTTTTCCAAGGTGCTCAGAATTCATACAATCATCCAAAAATTCAGCAAGAATTTCCCCTGTGTTCTCATTGAGACATTCTGGCTCCTCTTCTCTCCTCACTTTCCATTTCTTCCATGGCTTCTGGCTTGACTGCAAAGGGAAACTACAACACCTCTGCATCAAAAACACGATCGGCTTCTGCTCTCTCTTCTTAGGCTGCAGGAGCTGGCAAGGCACCGGAGAGGCAAAAAACCACACGCAGCCAGTGTTTTGATTTTTCAGGGAAAAACCGGGTCCATCCCTAGAGCCCAGACCCAGGCACGGACATCTTAAAACATCGACAGGATAATGAGATCTGCAGACTATTAATTTTCTTGGGGATCATTTCTAAGAGATGGAAAACTTCATATTACAAATAGCAGAGGTTTGCTGGTTTTGGTATAAATCCGTTTCTTGTCACAGGTTTTCCTGTTTTTATTAGTATTTTTAAAGTACCAGGCGTGAAACTGGCAGACCCTAGCTTGCAATTATTTTTTTGGAGCTAAGGTTTTTGCTGTCAGCTGACAGCTGATTTACTGGCATTGCCTTCATAGATGTCACTGGGGTGAATAAGGCAAAACAAATGACTCTTTGCTACAGGAATTGAATTTCTGTCTAGCACCAACAGCTTTCCTCCTCCTTGAGATTTTGGAGATGACTGCTTGCGATGGCAAACCTAGTGCCGACTTTGTGGCCCAGATGGATTGCATCAAACGTCACTCAGTCAAATCAATCAACCACACTGTTATCTTTTACTATGGTTTGCTTGTTTAAGCAGATAAAGGAGAACAGACGTAATTAAGTCAATACGACAGGACTTTGGTTAAACAAACAATTAAAAGATAATCTCAGGTATCTGGGATCCCCAAATAAGATATTTGGAAAGAGGTGTGAGTCTATGGGGTCTGAATGTCTTCAGAGCTGCCAAGTACATGCCCAGTCCATGGAGTTTATGGATCGCATTGTTTGATGCCTGGGGCAATAAGAGCAGGAATGTAGGAACGACTTCAAAAAAGGTGGAGTCCGTGCCTCCGACCCAAGCTTACGGAACAAGTGAATCATGAAAATGAAATCTGTTTGTCTGTCTGTTTTTAAAGAACACATTCTAAATCTGGAAAAGCAAGCAAGGAAGGTAGCGCTGGAAGATCTCAGCACGCTGGGAGGTGATGCTGTGGGTGGTGTGCTTTCAAGTGCGCTGAATGTTGTACATCAAGTGATTAAGACCAGATGTAGTCTGTGCTTTTGATATGGCGTGGCTGATTTGTTTTTGTATACTGGGCTTAAATTAACTTCGGTGTTGATTTCCTAGATCTAAAAGTACAAGATAGCAGGGCCTTCTACATGAGCAGCTTCTAGCGGTTACAAAGAATAGTGGGTTTGCGTTAGCAAGAGAAAGACATTGGCATACCTTTTTATTCGTGTTGTCTTTTTTAAGGGTGAGATCTTTCCTGGAAAGTAATTTCAAGGCAGCTCCAACTTCACTTGCATAAAATCTCACCTTATTTTTAAAAATTTTGTTTTACTTCAAAGTCTTTTTTCTTCTAATAAAATTATGATTCTCCCTTAAGTGTTGTTTGAGGTACAAGTCTCAGAACAACTCAGACAAGAGTTCAGCTTCCTGCTAATGAGTTGATATTGAGCTGACTTTATGAGCTGGCAATGTATCAACCGCTCATCACTAAATCATTCCCAAAATGAACATTAATGAACTTCACCTACTCCAGCAATGCAAGGTAGCTCATACTTCCCCTGATTTCCAATTCACTGCAAAGTACCTTGAATTCAGCCTACACTGCTGACTTCAATGAATTGCTGCATAACGAGCTGCCATAAAAACAACGAGGTTTCGCATGCACATATTGGACATTCTCATACATATTAATTTGGTCACACAATGTATTAGAGCTACTCCAGTGAAATTCTGCATGGAAATGAGCAGTCCTAATATCCTGCCAGCTCCTTGTTAGGAGAAACTACTTCTCTTTAAAAATCAAATTAAAAAGTGTTTTCAGTGATCAAGTTCTGTGTTCTTTTAACTTTTTCCACTACAGCAGTGAAAAATCAAGAAAAAAATTTAATTCATATGACCCTAATTTTGCCATTTGCTTTTTGCTTCTCAGAGGTATTTAAGTGGACGGTTAAAACAGCGAAGCTTCACTGCCCACATTCTTCTGGAGGAGTCTGGCATCAGATCACACTTGCAGGACTGGGAACTTTAGTAGGAGAGAAGCCTCTGTGTGAAGGGCTCACCTTTTCTCACCGAGGAGACGTCTGTGTAGATTAACACAGCTTGCAGAATGATTGTCCAGGAAGGGTTATCGAAGTCTGATGTCCAGGTGTTGAAATACAGCTCAGAAAAAAGTTACAAAATTGATCGAGTTCTCAAATGCACGTTTTAAAGTGAAAGATTCAGAGGTCAGTCTATTCAGAGAGAGGGTGAGGAAGATCTATGATCATAACTGCGTCCGTGGAGATAAGAGGTCCCTCTGTCTAGTACATTAAAATAGTGATATGCATGCAGCAGCAGATCAGACTGCATGGCCGTGGCAAGAACCAGCTCGGTCTTCTGTTCTTGCCAGCTGCTGCCCAGGATCAGTTTCTCATCGCAAACGGTGCCATTTCAGGAGCCATTTAGTCCCTGCTCCGGTGGGCACAGCCTCTGGGAAGGGGGTGGGTGAGCAGCTGGGGCAACCGTTGCTCCAGTGATCTCGTCTAAGCCCGACGCTGAATGCGTGTTAACATCTTTGGACAACGAGATACGAAGCACCAGGGAGCTGAAATTAGAAATGTTCAAACACAATATGAAATGCCTGCTTTTGAGAGAGAAGATGGAACCACTTGAGTGGCTTCCTGTGGGATACAGTAGATTTCTTGTTATCTGATGTCTAAAACAAAACTGGGTGTCTACTAAAGCCTATGCTCAGATAGAACCTAGGGCTTTAGGCAGACATCAGTGGATTGAATTCCGTTGCTCACTTTATTTAGGAGGCTGCCATAGGCCTTTCTGGCTGCTAAATATGGGAGCTTGGGAAGGCTTTAACAGAAGAGCGGGATGGAATTAATACTCAAACTACAAATTTCCTCCTTTCAGACAAGGGAGAGGTGAAAATTGTTGCCTTGCAACAGCAGCATTTGGTCAGAAGAAGCACCAGGCTAAAATGTCTTGTATTTGCTGATGAGAAAGAATGTGTCATAGCCCTTTCCAGAAAGCACTTCAGACTTCAGAAGTCACTCCCTGCTTCTCCTCTCACACTTGGTTAATGTTGACTTAAACTAGCTTTTGTCTCCGTCGTGTTGCAAGCTCCTTTCTTTCCTCACGCATCCGGTGGGAGAGGAAAAGAACAGGGCTGGGAACAAGAGACAGCTGAGATTTGTGCCTGCAACGGAAGGATTTTTCTCTGTATTTCAATTCAGAGAAAATTGCTGGGTTTGCTTTTGTTGTTGCAGTTGTTTTGAACTTTTAAAGTATATCAAACAATCACTGAGCTTTATGAAAAAACACTTTTAAAAGTTATGGGCTTGTGAAGTTTAAAAGAAGAATGTTTCCTTTAAAAAAAACTGAGATTTAAAAGTCACCCTACACTTTTTGAAGAAGCAACAGGGTCAGCCAGGTGGGTTCTGGAAAGAGCTAAACGTGTGTGGGTGCCCATGGACAGGCTCACACAGAATTTCCTTAATGATGATGAAGCACACTGTAACATATTCAAACGCAGAAGCTGGTGCACCATTCAAACACCATCTCCATTTACCGTGTTTCCCAATTTTAGGACACATAACTATATTTAAATAGTGCTACAGATATCTGTATAACTAATTACAAAAAGCAACAATGCTGCTATCCAGGACCGTATCTCTAAAGAAGTTCTCGGCCATTTGTGGTAGCTGGCTACTCTCTCTGGGCTCCTAGTACACTCTTTGTCTTTCCTTCGTGCTGTTTTTTGGAATAAACACCGTGCCTCCATTCCTTACAAAAGGATCGTAGAGAAGTTGTGTGGTTAATCTGACCAGCCAGCTTGGGTATATACACAAAGGAAACACAGATACCTCTCCCCAGAAGCCTACAGACTGGTTTTTTATTGACGTGTGACAGATTCACTGAGCATCCTCTGAGACGCCCCTAACTGTCCGGTTTGCGAAGCAGGCTCTGTGTCTCTGTTCTGAAAATCAGACCTTTCCAAAATGTTTTCATCTGAGCACCAAAATTTTCTGGTCGCCTTTCATAACCTTGGGTTAAAACCACTGCAAAAGGAGTCACCTTGCCAGCTCAAGCCAGTAGAGATCCTCTTATTTAGCCCTCCTCCTGACACTACAAGTACACCTAAATGGAAATAAGTCCTTGCTTTATAAAATGTTCCTCTGCAACCAAACTTCATTTTAATTTGCTTTTTACAGAACCTCTTAGTGCTAGGGGACTGCTAACGACGTGACTCAGCCCACGAAGCAGTGAGGCACTGCAACAGCCTTTTGGCATCTCTGCACAGAGCGTGTCTCGTAGCATTTTAGCACTGGGTAAAAACAGAGGTGGCAAACTCCCAGGCCACAGGAGGAACCCAAACATGCATGACAGGGTTCACCATGCGCTGCTGAACTCGGCCAGCTGCTAGCACTGGCTGTTACGGCTGTCTGGATGCTGATCTTGGCAGGGGCTGCAGCTGAGGAGGTGGGCAGCTTGTTGTTCCTCAGAGGCCAACACATCCAGACGGTATCAGTATGACAGCAGGCTGAAGCAGAAGACAAAGACCTAAACAGGGACATACATGGCTGCATTCGCAGCTGCTTTACAGGGTACAGTGGCTTTTGTGGCACCCAAGGGCACTAGCAGCAAAGGGAAGGGAGGCTGCAGGACCATTAGCTCTGTTCTTTCCTCACACCTTCGTTACCACAGGTGGAAAAAGACCATGACTCTCCAAGGGTTTGTGACCAAAGCAGCTGTATTCTTGCATCCACAAAGAAGCTGGGCTGTACAGCAGCAATTTCTTCCTAAAAAGGACTGGTTTTCGTTATTAGCCCAACTGGTTTGGTCTTCCCTCCAAAGAAGAAATATACGCAAAATACTCTCATGAAGAATGTTTGTAAAACACCTTGCAATTTTCAGAAGTCTTGGGAATTTTCTGTGAGTTTCCACTTATGCCAGCATCCTTAAAAATTAGGCCCTTTCTGTTGGTAGCCAGCTTTAAACATCTGAATTTTCTCTATACCTCAGGATGAAACTAGCAGGAGTTACAGTTGCTCAGGGCTTTGGTCTGAAAGCCTCCGACAGCACACTTTTGGAGCGATCACAGATTAGAGGCGCGCGCTCCCCTGCGTGGGGTAAGGACAGGTCCTCACGAGGGTGGTCTTCTCCTAACAGCAGACTGGGCCAGTAGAAACAAGCTGTGGTATTGTCGCCAAAGGTCACTAATCGTGGAATAACCTAAAAAATTGGAAGGTTTAAAGGTTACTCATTCACACAAGAGGCGGCTTCTCTGAGAGAAAAATGTGACTTCTCTCTCGCTTTCCTGGGACATAGTCTTGGATCAATTTTTATATTTATAGACTAAAGTATTAAGTATATCTTTCTTGTCAGCCTGTAGTGGGTCATTTAAAATAAATTTAACATTTACGGTACCTCAAATTTTGTCTTTACTGCGGTACTTCTTGTTCTCACTACAGAAGATACTACAAATACCACAGTAAAGCTCAAATATCAGAGGGCACTAAAGTGCTGCTTTTTTAATGGCAGTCTCTAAACACAGAGCTCATAAAACGGCAGTTATCTTAGTACTAGTGGCACTCAGAATTGAAAGACCGTAAGATATTCATGTTCAAGTGGTAAATCCACAGAAGTCAGTAGGGTAAGAGCTGGAAGTAACTTGCCCTTTGGAGAAAAAAATATGCATAAGGGTCTTGGATGGGTATGCAGGACAGGGATTTCCGTTTAAGCAAGAAAACCTGGAGCAGTGGAGGACCGCTGGGCTTCCCAAAGCGGTCCCTGAATATATTGTTTGGGATGCTGCAAGAGCTGTTCTCAGCCAACATTAACATTGCCTGTGGAGCCAGAGGAAGGAGGAGATCTTGGGGGGGTTGCTCAGAGAACTGGAAGTAGTAGCTCAGTTGGCAGAAGTGAAATGGAAGAGGGGAAAAGCCTTAAGAAGGGGATCTCAATGCCCTTTTCACTGGCAGCAAAGAGCCAAAAGCAGGCAAGAAGTTTCTTCAAGAATTTGTAAAATGTCAAAGAAAAAAGTCCCAGGGGAATAAATGCAACACAGCAGAGAGTTTGTCAGCCTAAACCCCAGCCTACCGGGTTTGTCATCACTTTTACTAACATGTAAACCTGACTAAACTGCTCGCAACTGATCAGTCTCTGCCCTGCTGCCCTGGAGAGGCCATAACATGAAGAAGAATGGAGGTGAATCACAAGTCTACTTCGTAGGCCCTGGCCAAGCTGACCCAAGAACTACATTAAGAATATGTAGAAATCACATTTCAACCAGTGCCAGAGGGAGTTCAGCTCCCATCCTCATGATTTATAAACATGTCTTCCTGAACATCAATCTTCATCAAGCAATGACAACATCCCAGCTGCCCGTCCACATTTACAAATTATTTCCAGTTTGGGAAAGGGCTTCTGTTTTCATCTAACACTCCCCATAATGATATTTGGAATTAAACTGGACAAACTAGCAATTAATAATCATAAGATCCTAGGATAATTCAGCTTGGGAGGGATCTCAGAAGGTCCCTGGTCCAACCTCCTGATCAAAGCAGGGTCAGCTATGAGATCAGACTAGGGTGCTCAGGATTTTCTCCAGCTGCGTCTTGAAAACCGTGAAGGATGGAAGGCTACACAGCCTCTCTGTACAACCTGCTCCATTGCTTGACTTTATGCCACTTGAATACTTCATTTCAACTAATGCCTATTTTCTCTTATTCACCCTGCACGCAATGCTGTGAGGAACCTCACTCAGCTTGTCAATAACCTCCCTGTGGTTACTGAAAAATGAAAAGTAAAATGTACATTTGCATATATGCAAAGCATTATAGTCAATGTTTAATGTTTAGATAGATTCAAATCAAAGACCATGAAGTCTAAAAGATCATTAAATTTTAGAAATCGTAATCTGGATATAAATTTTACAAGTGCCATGTGCTGCAACTTGTCATCAAGAACCAGGTAAGAAATGCATTCTCACCTGGCTTGTTATGTCTGCTGAAGAGTCTGGTATAAAACTGTGGGTTCCACAAGAAATGCCTTTGATTGCACACACAACATGTGTGGTTCGCATGGGAGTAAACCAGGAGTAGCCCCATTTAAAACTTGCCAAACCACATGGTTTCAGACTAAACTGGCACACCGGTTGATGACAAACCCTCAAAATAGAACAGTAAAACACCTTTTGGAGTGGGGGGGACTCTAACATCTGGTGAAACTTGCTTCTTCCAGAAGATTCCATTTGTTTATTTTCTCTGGAATCTTCCAGCGCTCCCTGCTCCTTGTTCCTCTAATCAGTCTATATGGTACCACTTTTCTGCTGGCAAGGCAGCAAGGCAGCGGGGATGCCAGCACGCCTGCAGCTTGCCTCAGGCATATCCCTGCCAGTTTGAAACCTTTACCACCTTCCCGAGCTAGACTGGCTCAGCAGAGCGGTAGCGATCCAAAAATCACAACTTATGGACTTGTGCCCTTGACAGCAAGAACTGCTTCAAAAGCCTGAAATCCCCAAGTCTTCCCTTCAAGAGGAATATAGACAGGTTATATATCTGTATAAAGCCTGAAATTAAAACTGCTATATGCTTTAGTCAGGAATTTAAAGTGTTCCACACAAAATGGTTTCCCTTTGTTATTCTTTTCATACTAGCTCCCCAACAAATGTTTCAAACAATTTGTCCTCTAAAATCCACTTTCCCTCACTTTGGGAGTCATTCGGTGTCACCAGGAGGTTTGCCCAACAAAGACATGCTAAACCAGACCATGGAGCAGCATTTACAATCAGACAGTATTTCATGTTTGCAGGATATATCCGAGTCCAAGAGCCACGAAAAGCTTTCAGCCGTATAATTTGTGCTGCAGCAGCAGAGAAGCAAAAGGAAACCAGATGGGTGCTGGTGGCACACTAACGACTTGTCAAGTGCATCTTAGGCATGGCTAAGTGAGCCCAATGGCACAGGCACCATGGTTGATGGATTCTCCACCAAAGAAAATACGAGGCACCCCATTAAATGCCAGTCTCATGATTGAGAGGTGGAATCTTATGGTCCTTACGTCTGTAAGACAAGAGGGAACAAGGTGACTCCTGACCTGAGAGGCCAAGGAAAAGAATAGTTGCAATCTTCATGTTGAAAGAAGCTCATGAACATCCCCTTTCTTACTTCCCTGCGGGTAGGTGGTGTCCCACGTGGCAACCAAGAGCAAGTGGACTGCATCTACCCTCCCTAGATCCGAGTTAGCTGCCCAGAGGCTGCCACAGAGGATGAATTGTACTGGATGAGCTCCCGCTGTATGCACAGAAACCCAAAGCTCATCCCCTGCATTGCTGGGTGGATGTCCCTCAAGCTCCGTGAAGGTAACTGCCTGGCACCTGCCCAGATGCGAATCTATCCCCTATTTTCACTGTTTGTTCCAGCAGCCGCCTCTCCATTGGTTTGGACCTGAGGCTGGAGGCAGCAGGGGGAATGATTTCAGTCCCCATCCCAGTGCCTTCTGTTTTTCAAGTTTTCAGCCTCAAAGTTGCAGAGGAGATCCCAGATGACTGTGTGTGTAGCCAAATGCAGTTGTCTCCAGCACTGGCTCAAAGAATAGACAAGGTCAGAGAACTAACTCAAAACTGCCAGATGGTACCTGATTTACAGGCTCTGGAGAGGGAGCACCAGTGCCAAACAACTGCAAATGAGTCTCTTGGAGCCAGGGAGAATTTACTGCACTTTTTATGCAAGACTTAATCACTCTGATGGACATTCTTGTAGAAGGAGCGCATTTAAACCAAATCAATATGGAAAACTCTCAAGGAATAAAGAAGAAGACATCTCACTCACTGAAGCCACTGGTGACATAGAGCCTTTTAGGTGTTGTAGGCAAAATCTTCTGCTAGAAGTTTGTTGTATAACCCCATTTCCTAGTCTCCTAAGAGTTTTCATGCTGACACCAGAGGCAAGAGGACAAAATGCATGTCCATAACTAAGCTACTTCAAGGCACTCTTCTGCTTTAAAGTAACTTCAACCAATGGTTTGAATCAAAACTTTGACTCGTCTCCAAGCATCTTAAGGATCTATGGAAGATGTTACAGGATTGTCGTTTCCATTGCAATATGCTAAATACTACTAGAATTACAGGCACTATTCTCGGCTGTCTCAAACACACTGGCCTTGCCTGCCTGGACTTCCTTTGAACTCGCCCTTCTAAACTCTTTCCTCTCAGAAAACACAGTCTAGGGCAAGGAAACTTGTGCTGGTCTGCACCTGCCCTGACAGCCAGCCTTGCTGCAGCCAGAGCACAAGTAGCTGCCACACTTTAGCTTGAGCAGTTTGAGCAAAAGCTGAAGATTGCACCCTGTAACTTCAGTGCAGTTGACACCTGAGCTACTTTGACGAAAGCCAGCTCAGCTGGACTGCTCTTACTGCAGTCAACCCCGCAGCTCTGCCATCACACCTACTCAAAGGCTGCTGAGCAATTGCACAGGCATTAAAGTTCCTTAAAACTCATTTTGATACGTAAATACCTCCTGTCCAGAGGGTTCCAGTTGAGAAACACGTCTGCTTTCCAGAACAATAACCAGAGTCTCTTCCAGAGGCTTACAGATGCAGGAGACTGGGTTTCTGTCTTCCCCTTCCTCCTCCTCCATCCCATGAAAGAGTAGGGTCTCCTCAGTGCACGGTCAGGGGGTCCTTGCTAGAGTGAAAACAGAATTAAAAGAACTAGAGAAATTTTTCTACAAAAATCAGCACAGCATCATGCGGTATCCTTTGTGTGAGACTCTTCCTTGGGTGGCTATGGTCATAGGATGGCGGTGAGCACACCCTGTAAATATATGGCCCCCAAAGAATAAAGTCATGTTTGGTTCAGCAGCAGCCTGTCCCTGCTCTGCCAGCCTTTTCTGGTCCTATTGTATGGTCCTCAATACTTATCTGCTTCCTTTTTTATCATTAATAAGACTGTTTTATTTGCACTTCTCATCATCTACAAGCCGTTTAAGAATGATTCAGTGCTTCCAGCACCCAGAATAAGAGAAAAGTCAGTAGCCTTGGCATGTAAGAATAGATATACAGTGGCAGAAGAGAATAAAACACAGATCCACGTACAAGCCTAGGAAATAAATTTCCTATCAGGGAGAATTTATTCCCAATTTTAGTTGGAATATACTAAATTATACGAGCTCAGAATGGCCAGAAAGTGATAAAGGGATAAGTCCGTCCTCTGCTACACCTCCCCATTTAGTCCCTGTGGAACATAATTAATGTGCAGTTTACTCTTCTCTTTCAAAACATTAATAAACACCGTAAACAAAATCTAACATCTTACTGCCCAGCACCATCTCACTTTGGCATCTCCCAAGATTCAATATTTTGCTGCAAATCACCACCATTTATTTAGACTCTTTCCATGCATGAGACAATGCTTATACCCAAGTTGCAAAGAAGTAGTTGTTCAGGCTTGGAGTTATTGCATCAAATTCTCTAATAATATTGAGAAATAGCTGTATTTCAGTCATGTCATCATTACCATTGGCTACAAATTCAGTAATTTAAAAAAAAATCAATTTTGTTTGTCAGAGATAATTTTATACATCCATAAAGGTGTAGCTGCTGATCAGCTGTCATCCCTTAACATTTGCTTCATTACTTTATTAATGAAAAATGGACTTAGCAGGTGCAGTTTCCATTACAGCTCCCCAAGGCTCTCCCATTTGTACCTTTCATAATTTCCAAAAATTACAAAATATCACATCTTCTTTTCAGTCTCTGCCTCAGATTTCTACAGTCACAGCACTGTTCAGCTATTTGAAAGGAGTTTACAAATTTGTGGGCTAATTTCAGGAACATCACAGAAAATCTATTTGGGCCGCTTACCACATACTGCAGTTTCACACACTAATGATCCAGCATTGAACTCTTATAGCCAAAACCTTAAGAATCAAATCTGGACAGCGTTAAACATAATATACCATCTGTTTAGTTTCAGTGCGAAATCTAATTTATGTTAAAAAACTATTCATTAAAAAAAAATTAATAATAATGATAAGAAATGATGTCTTAAAGTATAATTTAACCTTTCAAGTTCAGCCTTCCATTTCATTACTGTTTCATTTTGATTTCTCAGACCTAGAATTGTGTTAAAACTTGTAAGTCAAGTACATGGGCAGTCTGGGTTTATTTGGGGTTCATTGCTTTCGAGAAGTATGATGTTGTGGTTGGTTTTTTTCTTTTTAACCTGAGTTTAGGAACACTTACGGGGTGACATGAGCTTTTCTTTCAGCACAGAAAATTGTGGATGCTGGAATTAACTGTATTTGAATCTATCCACAAGAATCTGGGCTTCCTGAGCTAATATATGTCTTTAAATATATTGGTAACTCCTGAAAAGAAAAAAAAAAAAAAAGACTTTGCTCATTTATTAGTCTATTGACCTTGCTAGCATACTCTTTAGGAACTTTTTGGATCCTTGAAATACATCAGCATTTCGTTGACCCACATTCCTATTAATCCTTAATAATTGCCATTCTTTCCTCCTAGCAAAAATCTGTTTCCTACCAGATATGATTGCTAAAGATCCTTTTTCTGTCACCAGGCCTTCACCCCTACCTGGAAGTCTGCTTACGTTGTGCCTTCTGTCCTGAAAAGCACTTACAAAATAATGCTGTGAGGTCCTGTGCTTGCAGTTATTCAGTCTCGAATGCACAAGCTTACAAGGAAAAACTTTGAAGTCCTGGTCCTTCAAGTTCTACCTGGACTTTGACAATCAAGCTTTGTTCTTTCCATTTCATATATCACGAGAAATAAAACTCCAATCTGTCAGATAATTAAGGCTGTTACCTACAGCTGTCCATGTCCCCTTTTTTCATTGGGCTTGTATAGATGCCATTGATTGGAAAATACTGTCCCCTTCTTGTAAGGAGCAGTCAATAGCCTGCTGAAGTCCCAGCTGCTGAGGCTTCAGCGCTCACCACAGAAAAATCTAGCTCATTAGCTCTGAGCTCTATTTGATGCTTAGCTATGTAGTCACTGTAGGGCCAACAGGAGTAAAAAGCAGTCAAGACTTATTTCTGTCATAAAGTTGAAGATCTGACTGAAGGCACACAAGCAGCAGTCACGCTGAGAAAGAAGACACCATCATTACCCAGCCACCTTCTGAGCAGAACCACACTATGAAATGCATCTATCCATCCATCAGCCTTCACATTTCAGAGTTTACTGGAACGGCTGAGCTTGTTTCTGCTTGTCTTTTGTTAAGCAAGCAAACAGCGAATGTTTAATGTCTGATGTTTGTGAAGGAAACGGAAAAAATCACAAAAAACCCTAAAAACTAAGACAATTATTCCACTTTTCACAAACACGAAACCACATAATTTCCCACGGAACTCAGCCTAAATATCAGGCAGCTTGAAACAAAGCAACTACAACTCTTTTATTGACCATTTTGACAACGATGCTTGCAAGTACTCGTAGCACCCACGAAGGCCACGTGGAGGAACCAGACTGAAAAGCAACTTTCTAATTGCAGCGGTACTTGATTTGTCACCGTCATGGACATCGTTCCGTGACCCGTTGCTCGTAGAGAGGAGCAGGGAGTGGTTTCCCTCCAGGAGCTGGACAGGCACGGAGCAGCTCCCTCTCACTGCTGGCCCCAGGAGCCTCTTCCAGCCATCTCCTCCGCGGAGGGAAGGCCAGGGAGGGGGGAACACAGGAGCCAGTTCTCTGCCTGAACTGGTGGAAAGCTCCAGCCATTTAGCACAGTAACTATTTTTTTGCCCACTTTCCTTCATGGCAGAAATCAATACAGGTGAATAACAGCAAGTCACTCCTTCTCCCAGAGCTTCTAATGTAGGAATTTCAGGGAATTAAAAGAACCTTCGAAGTGCCTCTTCTTTGCATTGCTTGTGTTTTATTCGTCTTTAAACACAGTTCATGTCATTGCCCTTGTTTTTGTAAGGGATTGGCAGCCTCCCCTATTCTGCCTGCAGGCCTTGGAAAAAATGTAATCTGCAGTCGTTGTAAGACCGTTAGCAAATGTTTGTGTATTAGAGGAGCAACTCCCAGAAGAAATGCAGATGTGCATGTACAAAAATAAGAGGCTTGAAAGGCCACAAGCTCCCACAAAGCTGTTTAAAGTAACTTAAAGTGGTCTCAAAATCTACAGGTATTGACTTTTGAATCCTCCTCCTCATAAAAGTTGCAGATCAGATGCAGAGTTGTGTTTTACTTAGAGAAAGGGTGTTTTTTTCTATGCAGGTGGAGAGCATAGCTTTAGCTGTTTGCTTTCTGAAATTCCTGTCAGGGTGCAGAAAGTAGGAGGTATACATTATTCTTTCTGCTAAAATGAAAAGAAAAACTTCCCTGATTGGGGGCCGGAGTTAATGGGAATTGATAAATTATTTTCCATCCCAGTGGACGTGAAATCTCCGAAGTTATAGATTTCAATTGAATGAGAAATTACTTCTGCAACTCAGTCAGCAGGATCGAATATAACTGTGTTTTTGTAATCTTATCAGAGTGCGACAAAAATCAGAAAATTCATAGCTTTGCGACTGCAAGATGCGAACACAAGCACCCCTTTTAGAGGATCACAATTTACCAACGCCGCCTTCGCATTCACAGCGCCCGTTCAAATCTCAGGGACCCTTGGGGTGGCGGGCGGCAGCTCCCCAGGTCCTGCCCGGGCATCGCTTCCCCGGTCACCCCTCGCGCTCCAAGGCACTCTGAGCGCCCAGACTCGACAGTTAGTGAAAATACCGTACTGAGCACGAATGCCCTGGCCAGGGCTGGGGCTTCTCTCCTTCTCGTGTCTCTCTGCTTGGCAACTTCAGCAACAACGGCTTTCAAAGAGCCCTTGAGAGGAACCGGTTGGTGCCGCGTGTGCTCTGCGGCGGGAGGCGGGTGGAGGACGGCGGGGCTGGCGTGGGCTCCCGCAGCGCAAGCCCGGGTTCAGCAGGCTGGGACAAACAGGCTCTCATTAGAACAGGCAGTTTCTGAGCAGCATCTGCAAGAGCCGAGAGAGAATCTGCCCTCTCCGCTGGAGGCATTTGCGTCCCGGCGCTCCTCACCTCCAGGCTGCAGGTCGCAGCGCGGCAGGCGATGGGACAGGTACCGGCAAAGCCGCGTGTCGTTGGCCGATGCTCCGAGCCCCGCCGTCGCCTTGCCCTCTGCTCTGCCTGCTCCGCTCTGCGAGGCCCCGGAGCTCCCCAGGCACCCCGCTCCACCCCATGGACCGGAGCTTCGCCCCGAGCACCCTCCTGCACCCCACAGACCACAGCTTCACCCCACGGATCAGAGCTTTGCCCCACAGACCAGAGCTTCACCCCAGACACCCCGCTTTGAACCTCACAGACCGAAGCTTCGCCCTGAGCACCCCACTTCACCCCACGGACCAGAACTTCACCCCGAGCACCCTCCTGCACCCCACAGACCAAAACTTCACCCCACAGACCAGAGCTTTTCCCCACAGACCAGAGCTTCACCCCACAAACCTCGCTTGAATATCTCTGGAGATATTCCAGACCTGCCTGGACACGGTCCTGTGCAGCCTGCTCTGGGTGACCCTGCTTCTGCAGGGGGTTGGACTGGGTGACCCACAGAGGTCCCTTCCAGCCCCTAACAGTCTGTGATTCTGTGATTCTGTGATTCTGCTTTGCCCAAAGACTGAAGCTTCGCCCTGAGCACCCCACTGCACCCCACAGACCAGAGCTTTGCGCCGTGGGAGCCCCCCAGCACAGCCCAGTGGTGGGGCTGGTGGGGTTTCTCCTGGAGCCAGGCTCACGCTGGGGATGATCCAATTTAGGAATGTGGCGCAGAGTTCAGGTGCTTATGCAGAGTTTAAGGAGCAGATGAGCTTTTCATTCTGGAAAATTTGGCTAGATCTTGCGGTCCTTACTCAGGCAAAACTGCAACCAGCTTAGTGGAAGCTCTGGCTGAGGAAGGGAGGAAAAAAACCCGAACAACAGAACACCTTAGCCCTAAGCTGCAAAACTTTACTTCTCCCTGAGATTCTCATGAGATTTCTGGTTTGTTTCATTCAGACTACCAGAACAATTCCAACACGCCTTTACCCTTCTGCTTCCGGCCGCGACCCGGAGCTTTGAGTGTGGTAGTAAGTGTCACACAGATCACACAGATCACACAGAATGGTAGGGGTTGGAAGGGGCCTCCGTGGGTCATCTAGTCCAACCCTCCTGCCGATGCAGGGTCACCTACAGCAGGCTGTAGAGGACCACATCCAGGCAGGGCTGGAATATCTCCAGAGAAGGAGACTCCACCACCTCCCTGGGCAGCCTGTGCCAGGGCTCCGTCACCCTCAGAGGGAAGAAGTTCTTCCTCCTGTTCAGACGGAACTTCC
>Ga0065711_1034490_pt1 | contig 23682 bp, 13 predicted proteins | sample Hoacrofraction12_FD_59098 | JGI IMG/M metagenome (GOLD analysis project Ga0065711, IMG submission 59098) | Hoatzin crop microbial communities from Cojedes, Venezuela - Epithelial fraction 12 v2 (version 2) | ecosystem: Host-associated > Birds > Digestive system > Esophagus > Crop | place...
GCCTTGTTGAACCCAATGAGGTTCGCACAGGCCCACCTCTCAAGTCTGTCAGGGTCCCTGTGGATAGCATCCCTTCCCTTCAGTGAGTCAGCTGCACCACACAGCTTGGTGTCTTCAGCAAACTTGATGAGAGTGCACCAATAATATATATATAAAATAATAAATGTAAATATAATCTGACAAAAAATTGTAGTCAAGTTGCTCAGTGAAAGTATCCAAGTTTTACACTAGAGTAGGTTCTGGAATTTTTTAATAATGATAAGAATTCTCACTTCAATCTTAACACTTTATGTAGAGATGTATACCTGTATAATGTTCAGAGACATTTCTGGCTCAAATTTAGGCATTAATTTGGCTTTTAAAAAAAAATAAAATTCATTTTCTCATGCTGCTGCTGAGCACAAGTACTTACATTTATAGTGTGAAAAAACGGAAACATTTTAGTATATTATTATTATGATATAGATGATGTCCCTGTGAGAACTCACAAAGTTGAGCTCCAAAATCTGTCCATAATCACCTGTACTTCCTCTGAGGCAGTTTATTAATGAGAAATATGTTCACAAATAAACCGTAAAACACATTCTCTATTGGAACTGTTCCCGTAGAGGTTACCTATCATTTTATTCAGTCAACTATTAAAGCATTTATGCTGAGAAATGTTAATTTCAAACACCGTCAATATAGGGTTTCCTCTTGCTTGGTGTAGCCTGGGAATCCAAGCAGGAGTGAAGTAACTGCACAGAGACATTTCTAACAGACAGTTTGTCTTGAATACAAAGGAACATGTACGAGTGTTTAAAAATTTGAACTGTGTTTGCTTTTTATGACTGTCAGTAAGAATGCAAGTAAGGATAAGTCAGTGGCTTTAGCCAACTAAAAGGTTGGCCAAAAACTTCAGATTGAAAATAATATTAAAAGCAGTCATTTTACACAGCAAGATTGATATAGGCTATGAAGTCATTCTGTGTCACGGACTAATTTAGTTTTCAAGGGCAATAATAATTAAAAGATTATTAGAAATCACACACCCCCACCCCCACCCACTCCATGCCTCCCCAAAATTTGTGTCACGTTAGAGGCATCATTTGAGAAAAGCGGTTTGGAGGCTACTCACAAGCCTAAGCTCTTGCCAAATGAAAAAGAAAAGAAAAAAAACGTTGGCTGGCTGGCAAATGCAGTACTATTAACTGCAAGATTTATGACACTGACACCTTTGTATAAGAGAAAAGGGAGAGCAAGGAAAACTCCCATGAACGTTGAGGTGTCAGTTACAGAGATTTCTCTGTCCTCAGTAGTTTAGATCAGGGTTCGTGCCACAATACTTTTTGAGGGGGCAGAAGGGGTTTGGCTGCAATCACAAGTGCTCCCTAAGCGAAACCACATCCCTGGCAGTGTATCGGCTCACGCTGCTGCTTGAGTGCAATGTGTCCCAGAGCTGCTGCAGGATCAGAGAGCAAGGGCTGCGTTTTGCTCCCTGGCCTCTGTTGTTTGGGAGAAGCTCAGTGCCGTCACCTTCGTGGAGTTGCAAGCGACGGTCGGTTCTCTGCGGCGACTTGCAGCACTGAGCCTGCAGTGTTCAAGAGAAACGATGAAGACGGATGCGTTGTGAGCCTGCAGTGCTGTCTGAAGACTGTTGCAGATCTCTTGGCAAGAAGAGAGGATCAGTAACTGAAAGTGCAGAAGGTCAGCTGCTATATTGCTTTTGGATGGCAAATTCTGAAAAGGAAACTGATTCTTTTGGGTCTGTGGAGTCACAGTGCTGTAGTGTCGTTAGTGCTTTTATGTATTTTATGGGGAGCTGGAAGAGCTGTGCTGGGCAGGCAGTGTCAAGTGCTCACTTGCAGAACCATTTCACATGGCACCTGGTGGTAATACCAAAAAGGAAACGCAGCTGAACATCTGACACAGTTTAGAGATGCTGTTTTACTTTTTTAAACATCTTGCCCCCACTCTGGCAGATCTGTGATAATTTTACAAAGGTGCTGTTGCTGGTACTTGTTTTACTGCTGTTTGGCATTATCTTTATTCTTATTGATCTACTTTGTAGAATATTTCTGCTTGCTAGGTGTCTCACTTCCCACATCTGCATACTCTGAACAAGTTCTGATACGCTCATTTGGTCTTACTGCTCTGTCAGCATCAATCTTGCTGGTGTTTATGTAAATGTTTTAGTTTGTCTCTCTCAAATCTTCGTGTCTGTCTCAGCGCTCTTCTCATATAATTTAGATTTCTTCAAATAATCTCATTTAGATATTCAAAAGACACACACAAGGCATTTTGTACAATCCTATGCAATGTCGCAAACGTTTAAAAAAACAAACAAAACACCCAAAACATGGCCTGAAGGTAGAAAATTTCTAAAACTTATGGTTCGTTATTTTATTTTCATCTATAAAAAATTAATTGCATCCAAAGAGCTCATTTGCTGGGAAGTCTTTGGAAGTTTCTGATGAGAAGTTGAATTGCATATCCCAAAGGTCTTACTTTCATTCTCCTTTTAGGTAAGTCACTGGCAGAAAGTTTTCTGTTAAGATTTTCAGTGTTTTATTGATTAAAAGATAAATACTTCCAAACATAAATGGGACAAAAGAAACAATCTACATGCCGATCAGTGATTAAACTTGACTGTAGGATTTGAAGATAGTCAAACTGAATACATTTAATATCCTTTGTATGTGCAAATGGCATTTTCAGTATGCCAGTTGAACAGGATTCTCTGGCTGTTTAGACTAAAATTTTCAGATTGTTGCAATGTATTTATGTTCCGTTTCTTCAGTGTCAGCCTACTCCAAGCAGTGGATGCAACTCTCTAAGGTGCTTTCGGGCAAAAAGATAGCATCTGATTGTGTGTGTTTCCCTGCATTTTTTTTCCCATTATTGTTTGTGTTTCCTTCTTTATGTGTTTTTGTTACAACCTTTTTCTCCTACTTATCCTTTATTTTCTGCTTCCTTTTCTGTAAAAAAAAAATTTAGTTCTTTAATGTTCTGTACTATTAATAGTGTGCCAAGAAGCTGAGTTTGTAAAAGGGGAATAATTCATTAGTTGTTGCTTGAGGAGTGCGCACGTTTCTTTATCCTCTTACATACTTCTAAGATGAAAATGTTCTCTAAATGTAAAAATTGTTTGACTTGTCAGAATGAGAATACTAGGCTATTATATTGGTAGATTAAAAAAAAAATATTGTTAACAAAGATAGTCTACAAATTCTCATGTTTGATCATTCAGACGGTATGTTCCTGTGCTGAATACTGATGTTCAACTATACAGGAGAGTTCTGTAGAGTTTTAGAGGGACTTGAGTGTGTGTTAGGTGGTTAGTGCCTACAGCAAGGATATGGAAGAGAGCATAGCCTATAGAAACTAGAGTTCATTCTTACTGGTTGCTGTATATTACATTTCTCTACAGGTTTATGCAGTTGATATGTTGTTATAATATGGATTTTAAATAGTGCCGTTACAGCTGATGGTTCACAGCAGCTTCTTAATCTTCATTCGAATTAATGTATTGTGGCATCATTTCGGCCGCAGTGAAAAGTGGCTCCGAGGTACCTGTGGAGCCAGCCTCCCGTGGAGCAGCCCCCACGGCCCCTCTCGCCAGAGCCCTTCTCTGCTGCTGGTGGTCTCCCATGTCTCGCCCCTTCCCTCACTCCTTCTCTGATGCACCAGCTGCTGGTCACTGCTCCCTGCGTTTCCTCACCAGCAGCTCACAGAGACTCTGCCTCAGGCCTGATCTCCAGGCTGTTACCTGTCATCTGGACCTCACCTGGCATGTGTCCATCATGTTTAATGGTTGTCATAATCCCAGTGGCAATGCATAGGTTTTGGTGATTGAAGTAGATCTGAAAGACTAAATTAACAAAGACTTGTTTACTGTCTGACACATCTCCGAAATGCATTCCCACAGTGATTTAGTCCATGTGCTGAAAGTCCGTTTCTTGAAGGGTTTTGTGATTTTTTTTGTTTGGGTTTTTCTTTTGTTTTGCCCCCCCCCCCATTTCACTTTTAGGAGCCCTGTCAAACCACAGGAGAATATTCTGTAGGGAAGAATCTTGAGTTCGTGAGAGGTGGCTGACCTGGTGATGGTGGTCTTTTGAACAGTAATTTCTATGAATCTTTCTATCCTGCAAAGTAAATATCTCAGCAAAGAAAGGTGATCCTTGGGAACCAATCCACTGCAGTAAGCTTGTGCTGTTCTAGGGATATGTCTGCTAACGGTAGAATAAATTATGTAAAATAGGTCTCGTACCTACCAGCGAGACATCTAACAGAGTCAAGGACTGCACTTGAAATGTCTCTCTTTATAGAAGCGTTGCTTCAAAGGGATAATGATCAAAGCATGAATAAATTCCCAAAGGACGTGAAAATGTATGCGTAAAGAGATTATACTCCAAATGCTAACAATGAATGTTTAGTTATTTGGTATCTGGCTATTGTATAATAATAGTTATGTATGTGGAATGTCTTAATTTTGCTGTGACAGCTTGACAGTATTACCAGATGTTAAATATTTCAAAGCTTATCTTACATATATTCATAAACAAGATGAAAGTGTTAATTCTAATTACAATGATGCACAGTTCAGTAGCAGCCCTAATAAAGTCCCTGTGGAACAGTAAATTTAATAGCAATATATCTTCTATGCAGAGTCAGAATTTAGATTTCAGTTTTACTGTAAACCGGTCTTCAAGGAAAAACTGAGTAGTCAAGATAGAAAAACTGTGAAAATTCATATTCAAAAGTCATTTGAATATATGCAGTATTTTACTTACCAGTATGTATGTGTACTGACAGTTTAGCCAAGAAACCAGGGAAGGGGGGGAGGGAACAAAACCTCCCAAGCTTAATGAGTATTCCAGTGTTCTGGAAGTATTTATTTCACTTGGTGAAGATGATCTTAATAGCCATATTCACCATCATATTCACGTGTTGCAACTTTGTTTGCAATTATTTTAAATCAATATTTAAGAAACAACAATTTTTTAATGTAGCATACTTTAATATTAAACTATTATGTTGTAGAGAAGCCTTATATTTCTGTAGATTCAAGATGCCCTCACAGGGATAGCGAGAATTTTAGTGTTGAATCATTGGGATATCAGAGACTGGAATAATAGTTAAAGATGTATTTTTTATTTGTAACTCAGAATAAATTTTCCACTACATTTAACAGAAAACATAAAAGAAGCTACAAAGTCACAGAGTCAGGAGGCAGTAAAGATCCTGAGGAGAGGCTTAGGGGAATGCCTGAAGACATGGTTGATTTGTAGCATTTAGGATGCCAGTAAAGGCAAATACCAGAGTAGGAGGATATGTACTTTTTTTTTTTCAAAATTAGAATAGGGAGCCTTTGACTCACAGTAAATGAATAATACAGTTGATTACCTCTGCATGTACTTCTCTTTGTAAATGGTGCATAGTTATCATTTTCCATATTTATCTTAGTTTAAAATTATACAGACAATTACCATAATTAACAGGTAATGACAAACCATGTTAGTAAGAGAAATTCTGTGTTGTGAAGGAATTTGAGTTTGCAAAATATCTTTTCAGTTCTCAGTAAAAAACTGGCTTATCTTCAAAGGAAAACTCTAGGGGGAAGTTTAGATTGACCAGAAGATTTTTTTTTTCTTCTACATTATAAAGAAGAATTTTCTTCTATACTATGCATTTTAAAATGCATTCCTTAAGAAACATGAAGTATACTGATGATGCAAAATTTAAAAAAAAGAACAGAACGATTATAGATTGTGACTGCAGTATAAAAAGTTCAAAACTATATTTTGAGTGGCTTGTGGATATCCTGATAGTGTTGGATGCCTTTTTTTTTGTTCAAATTATTTTATCACAAACATGCAAGCTGTTCTATTTCTATCAGAAAATCATCTTCTAAAGACTAGTGATTAATATCTGGTTTTTGAGGGGGTTGTTATGGATGGCTGGATGGTTGAGCCCAGAGAGTTGTGGTGAATGGAATTAAATCCAGTTGATGGCCGGTCACGAGTGGTGTCCCCCAGGGCTCAGTACTGGGGCCAGTCTTCTTTAACATCTTTATCAATGATCTGGATGAAGGGATTGAGTGATCCCTCAGTAAGTTTGCATGTGACACCGAATTGGGCAGGAGTGTCGATCTGCTTGAGGTTAGGAAGGCTCTGCAGAGGGATCTGGACAGGCTGGATCGATGGGCTGAGGCCAACTGTATGAGTTTCAACAAGGCCAAATGCCGGGTCCTGCACTTCGATCACAACAACCCCATGCACTGCTACAGGCTTGGGGAAGAGTGGCTGGGAAGCTGCCCGATGGAAAAAGTTCTTGGGGTGCTGGTCGACAGCCAGCTGAACATGAGCCAGCAGTGTGCCCAGATTGGCCAAGAAGGCCAGCAGCATCTTGGCTTGTATCAGGAACAGTGTGGCCAGCAGGAGTAGGGAGGTGATCATGCCCCTGTACTTGGCACTGGTGAGGCTGCACCTCGAGTACTGTGTTCAGTGTGGATATTAGGAAAAATTTCTTTACTGAAAGAGTGGTCAGGCATTGGAACAGGCTACCCAGGGAGGTGGTCAATTCACCGTCCCTGGAGATGTTCAAAAAACTTGTAGATATTGCATTTCAGGACGTGGTTTAGCAGTCGTGGTGGTGTTGGGGTGACAGTTGGACTTCATGATCTTAGAGGACTTTTCCAACCTTAATGATTCTATGATTCTATTTTTTTTTTAATTATGTTTCATATATTGACTTGGTTTGTGTGGGCTATACTGTTTCTGTAACTAGATCAGGTGACTAAAACTTTGAAATTAAATTTCCTATGTGAAAGTTTCTAAAGTTTGCTGAAATTCCAAAGTCTTAGTGAAAAGTGCCAAAATAGACAACTGTGTTTAACTTAAATAAAAATAAATGGGGACAGAAGAAGAGAAAGAAACCTGTCTACATCCTAGGTGTTCATAAGGAAATGGCCATTACATTCCGTAATGGGAATGTAAAGTCATATTACAGAGATTTTTTTTTTTTCTGAACTGGTTGAGGTCTGCAGATGGCTCCTGGTCAGTCTGTGGGAGACTGGCTGGGCTTCTCTTGATAAACTTCACAAGACTTTCCCTTTGATGAATGGCTTGGATTAGCTGCGAAAAAAGTTGTCATGAGTTAACATGTGTATATGTAATCAATCTGAATACGGTGCTAATGCTAGTGCAAAATGCAGATCAGCGTATTGTGTATGTTCTAGACCCTGGTAAGACTGTTAGAGCAGAAGTAGAGCAACAGTTCTAGATTACTGCCATTCTTGTCCTCCTCTTCTATGCAATTAGTGTATCGGTTATTTATTAGCTATTGTGTCCCAATTTGTTAACTACCATCAAATTCTGCAATCATGTCTGTCAATTGGTATTACCAATTTTAGAATAAAAACCGTGAGAAGACAGAAGAATTTATTCACGGATGTTACAGCCAAAGTATTGTTTTGGATGAGCCTCCGCTTCAGTAAACTCTGCAAAACCTTCCTCTTCGGTAAAGAGTTTTCACCCTAGCCTGAATGAGATACAGCTACCGTACCTAGGAAAAAAGTCCCACGCATAGCCTGAGAAATTCAGAACTTTGGAAATGGGGGGAAGAGAAGTTTGCTATCCTTATTTATTCTGGATAGATGTAACTGTTACTATGGACAACAGCAGAGAACACTGAAACAGTTAAAAGAGTGCAAACCTCTCTCCTACATCTACGTCGCTATCAATTATACCGTAATGTAACAGAATAAGGTAAATAATAGTGGTAAATGGTGGAATAGAATAATGGGATAAGGTATAATTCATGTCATTTGATCACAGCTGAAGATGGTCCAAGAAATAATTTGTTGAAAGGTAGTCTTGAACAGGGAAAATGCTTTCTTTCTTCCCTACTTTGTGTGGTGATGATCGGTAAACTGAACTTTTAAAGCTTTCTATGGTAAATAACTACAATGCAAAAATTGTTTATTGATGTATTAGTGGCACTGAAACCTAGGCTTTAATTTGATAGCAGGAGTGAGGTGGTATAGGGCCATGTGAAGCAAACAGTATTTCTTTCAAGTAAGACATATGACATAGACTTGCAAATAAATTATTGAAGGATACTTATTCTAATCTGTGGATTTTTAAGGGTTGTTTAGAAATTTCAGTGGAAAACTGAAAACAAGACCAATGACATCTTCCAAAGTTTTTTCGAAACACTTCTGTCGGACAGTCGTTATAAGGCAGAGACTGTTCTGTATGTGTTTCAAACTGGGAAACCTGCAACATCCAATGTGATTTCAGCTGAAATTAGTAGGAACTGCACATTTTCAAACTATAGGATTAGTCACGTTTGCTGTGGCAGCAAGAACATAATCAACACACATATGCTCAAGAACAAACCCAGATACTGATGTACATGCCATAAATATGTATGTTGGATAGTTCTTTCCATTTGTGGAGAATGAGTCTTGTGGGTGAATTCTTGCTAATCAGGCTAGCAGACTTTGTTGTCTCGTGTTGCTGGAGCTGGTTTTCTAATACAGTAATTAAGAAGAACCTAAGGATAAGCTGACATCATGTAGCCAAGTCCCTTACTATACGAACTTTTAAAACATCTCACTTGTTCTTTACCATTTGTGTTAGAGATTAGGACTTAGTCTTGGACCCTACAACGCTGCTGTGCACACATGAAAATACTACGTACTAAAGTCAGAATTTTCAGTTCAGGCCAATTAATCATTAGCAGCACTGGGTTATGAACATTACAGGGGATTTTTTATTATTTTGGGGGTTGGATGATGATGCAATTTAGGGATTATGAGTGAAAGTTTTTATAGTTTCAAATAGTGGCTAGTTTCCCTTAAGGTCATGCAAATCAGAATCAAGTTGGTGGTTGACTAAGTAATTGTTAGTACATGTGTGCAAATATAATCAGAAACAAAATCTAGTCATCAACTTTATAGCTGTTAAATACTTGCATAGGCTTAGATTAGAGGGAGGACAACATTTACAGGGATCGGCAGGCACAACCACCTTCATAATTCTCCATTAGTGAGTTTTGATACTTACACAGCTGTTCATACTGTTTGTTGGGGGTTTTGTTTGGGTTTTTTTACATATAAATGAGCAATATATGAAGCAAAGTTCTAGGAAAAATATATTCTAATAGTTCAGGCTGATTTACACTAGTAATCTTATATTTACATACAAATGTATTATCATGACATTTTAAAACTTAGAACTAACTTTGTGATGTGTTTAAATCTAAAAACACCGTAACACAAACAATTGTGAATAGAGAAACCTTGCATAAACTGAATTCTTTCTCTAAAGGAAGAGGTGGCCTGCCTAAATGAGAGTTTTAAAATTTTAAAACAACCCACTCATGTCCCAGGTAGCTTTAGCAAAAGAAGTAATCGCAGTATAAATCAAAAAAATCTGCAAGTAATTGCAGAATTGCTCTCTGTGGACATATTTTATTTTTTTAAAAATATAGGTCATGCTAATTTCCATAGCCTACAGAAAGAAATAAGCTTTTTTCTTCATTACAGTAAACGTAAAAATGTTGCTTGCAAGCTGTCTGTGGATAAAATGATATACTTTCATAAAATACATTGTCTAGTCTAATGATCCAAAACTAACCACATCATTTTAAAAGGCAGCGTTGAGATTGCTCTTACCCCATAAGTGTTAAATTGAAATAAATTTCTGTTTGACAATATTGTAAGGAAAAAATATCGGAAGAAAAAGTATTCCTATGTACCATACCAGTGCCTGGATAATACTAGTTTTGTACACATCTCCAGGCAGTACGTTTGAGACCCCCATATCCATGACACAGCGGACACGTCTCCCTGCCCTATTTGTGTACCAACACGGGTCGAGGCAGGCAGGAGGGACCAGGGCTGGCTGCTGGGAGACGCTCCCTGGCCAGCAGCGTCTTGCCACAGTCTTGTCCAGGTGTCTGTGCTAGCTGGGGTGTTTGATGGGAATCGACCTGTGTGTCTGAATTATTCCTCCTACTCCTTGCCTTAATGGAGACATAAGGAGTTGAATCACGGCTCCCACAGAAGGGGCCCGGCATGGGCGCAGTCACCCCTGCCGCCTGGGAGCAGCCCCGGTGAGACAAGACACCCTCCCTCCCCGGGAGCACAGCCAAGACCGGGAGGGAACTAGCACGTGTGACAGGGATGGCCAAGGGCTCAGGAGCGAGATGGAGAACTAAGCTTTTTTACAGTGTCAATGCACCTTTTATTCATTTGTCAGTCTTTTTACCCATCACCTCTTTTTACCAGTGCTGCAGTGTTCAAGCAAGGGCTGCAACCGCTTCAGCCACCTGAAGTCTCCACTGGCGTGTTCTGTCGGACATGAGTGGTTAGCATCTCTGGTCCCGAAATCCCTGTAGCAGAGACTGTGAATTGTGGTACTGACTCCTTTGCATGAAGTTATTTCTCTGTAGCTAGAAACTACTGCATTGTGAATATATTGTAAAAGCTGTTGTTTCTTGATCAGAAAAAAGTATTTTATCCACAGTGTGGAAGCTTTTATTTAAAATGGTTTAATTTTTTGTTTGTTTGTTTCCTTTCTGAACTAGTATCCGATCTTGTAGCAATAAAAATAATATAATTTTTAAGGAATAGCAAGCATTGATGGAATATTTACAGTTGGTACAACAGGTATTGTACATAATAATAATAAAAAAAGGATTTTCTTTCAAGACACACCTGTAAAACTATTATCTTTGTTTCTGATTTATGGACTTACCTACTCTTTAGGAATATATTAGGTAAACCTGAAAGAAATGAAGGCACAGTAGCTATAAAACAACATACTGATTTTTGACTAAAGCTCTGTCTTTGGTAATTTTTATAGTTGCCTGCATCCAAAAAATCCACAGTATAGTTACTAGAGAAGCAATGTAAGTAATTGGTATTTGATTGGCTCTTTAAACCTTATCCTTTTTTACCTAAATGTTAATAGCATCAGCATAGCAATTTAACCCCAAACTCAAGGACAAGAGCACAATGAAACTTTTCTGTTACTTCAGAAATGAGTAGTAGTAATATTAAAGATATTCATATAGTGTTTATTTTTTGGCTTTAAGACGTCAGTACTTTTACTTTTCCACATGTATTCTCCTAGGTCTTTCTGCAGCTGTTCTGTTTTCCATTTCTGAAGGGTGTGGAGTTGTGCTTTTTGGTTTGATTGATTTGGTTTAGGTTTTTTTTTGTTCTGTTTTGTTTTGTTTTGTTTTTCAAGACGACTACAGCAGGGATATAAAAGATAGGCATTCTGAGGAACAAACCAATGGTTACAATAGCTGTCATTACTGAGAAAACTCCATGATAAAACTGTTAAAATAATAATTAGTAGCTCCTTTTCTCAAGAAGGACTTGTAACTGAGAGAAATGCATGACCTCAGTTCCACTGTGAACAATTAGATGTGGCAGGTATCTTGAAAAAGGGAGAACTTGAGAAAAATCTTTAAGTATTTTTCTTCTGCATTAGAATTCTATACTAGTGATGGTTGGAGAAGGTAATGAATCCTTAAAAAATAAAAAAATCAGTACACTGTGCAGTTTATTGAGTATATTAAATATAAGGGAAGTTAGTGGTATTGTTTTGGGTTTTGCCATCTTAGTCAAGTGAACTTGCTTAATACGATGTAAAAATCGTGAGCTAAAAAAGAGTGTTGTTTAATCCTTGCTGCATTTCTTAGACTAATTTTTAATTGGTTCTGAGATGTTACCTTACTGCTGTACTCTGAGCTTCATGGAGCATGCATTCTGCATCCACACTTTGTACAGTAGCTGGGTGGAAAAGAGAGGCAATACTGGTTTTGACACGTGGAAAAGAGATTGAGTGCATTTGAAAACCATTCTGGCTTCACTGCAGTTACAGCAAGCACTTTCATGTTAGCGGCTGTTTGCAAGAAATTATTGTTAACAGCTTTTTTTTTTTTTTTTTTAAGGTCACAAACTTTGAAACTGTTTGGATCAGGTTTCAAGCTGATGTTAATGTTTATGGCATCATCAGAAATGCACAATATTTAAGGTGTGAGAGGCCAATCTCCTCTGATTCTCTGTACAGTTAACAGAGACAGTTTGGCTCTGCCAGCCAGTGATTCAGAGCAGGAGTCGAACGTAACATGCTGACATCTTTGAATCAACTGATCTCTCTCCATTGCCTGAAAAAAAAGATTCTCAAGGCGAACCTTATGAGGCTGGAGTTAGCTCTTGTCTGTGTTGTCTTGGGAGTTATGGAACAGAATTACCAGTGCATTGAAATTTAAAAAAAAAAAAAGGCACGAGTGAGTGAATTTATTTTATTTATTAGCGACATCCCTGAGATATTTCACTCTTCTTTCACTCTTTGCATTTAAATGTTGATGAGATGTTACATTTCAAAACATAATACTTCCCTCAGGAAAGTGCTGTGGCAGAACTTTGCGTAGTCAGTATTCATAATGCATCTGCCAAGGAGTGTTTATCTCCCTCTTCTCCCTCAGGTTGTGATGCTCCTCTTCTGATGGGATGTCTGCTGGTCAGTGTATTTCTCATTCTTTCAGAACAAGTATTTGCATATCAAAGGCCTGATATGAGTAAACATACTTTATACCTCCATCTGTCATTCTCTTCCCATTGAGACACAAGGTAAGAACAGTGTAGGAAGCAAGAGTTTGGGGTTTTTTTTGTCCTTTAATTCTATACCATTTTGCTTTGAATTATGAAGGATGCCTAGATACAGTTTTCTGTAGTTGCTTTTCTTTCTGTCTTTTGGTTGAAGCCATCCTAAAAATAAAATCAGTACTATTTGAAGAAGTGGTGCTTCTGAGAAAAAACAGAAGACCTTCCTTCTTCATTTCTTAACTCTATATTTTGCCATATTTAAAAAGGAACAGCATAATCATTTCATAATGTCCTCAGTCTTTCTCCATTAATAAAATTTCAACTCTACACATCTTTAGCTTCCTGCAAATTTAATATTCCCTAATACTCTTTTCTAAAGCGGGCCTAATTCCTTGTTATCTCCTGAAATGAGAACAGTTTTTTTCATTTCACTCTTCTTTTGCATTAGTTTTCAGTAGAAACTTTTATTTGTAATTTCAAGTAATGAAATTGTCCGGAAACTTGTATTAAGAATGTATTAGAGATTAACAGCAGAAATGGAATTGCCATTAGTCTTAGTGTGTGTGTGTGTGTGTGTGCATTCATGTTTATTTTGAAAGCTGAACTCATTAATTTAGGAAGCATTTAGGTGGGCATACAGCTCACCTCTCTGTGCCCAGTGCAAACAAGTCTGGTGCTGGCAGGGTCTCACTGGGCTGAGCAGCATCTACACAAGGATTCCAAGGGAACAACAGTTCATTCCTCTGATTATGAACTGCTTCTATGGTGGTCTCCACAGGTTCAGCAGAGAAAATACTACTGGTCCTCTGCTCTCTCCTATCTCAGCATGTGTTTCCGTGGAAGCAACGTTTCTCCGCCTTGAGCTTGCATCATCCAATTTTCAGGGTAAAAATCCAGATTCAGTGCTGAGTTTCTGCACTCTTTTCCCTTTTCATTATTTCTGAAACTCTGCTGTTTGTAAGTTGGATGGAGTTCATAGTGTGAGACCAAACAGAAGATCAGCTCAGATTTCTTTATATTTTAGTTTGAAACCAAATCTGGATATACTGCCAAAGACTTAAATTATCTTTGATAGAGAGGATAAGCTCACAAACCCTTTGGTGCAGGGATCTCATATATTTTCATTTATACTTGTACAGTACTGAGCCCAGTAGGGTCACAACCTCAACTGGGGTCTTTGAGCAGCATTTTAAAGCTATAAACTTCTAACACATCTGCTCAGCAGTTCAGAATGCTGGATGCAGTCAAAGGTCTCACTCTCTGTTGTCCTTAGCAGCCGTTTCTTTGACAAAGGTTAGTGTGAAAAAAAAATATTCAGCTGAATGTCATCAATCAATTCTTGTGTCCAGTCTAAAAAAAAAAAAAGTGAAAAACAACCAAAAAATAAACCCTAAAAACCTACCTGTGAAAGATCTGTGAATAAAGCTGGTGTTTTCTTTTTCCCCTTGGTAAAGATGTCATAGGATAAATTAAGCTGACAAGAACTACTGTGCAACTACATGGCCCTTAGTCATTGGACAGGTGTCGCTGCTGAATTAATCTTTTGTTATATGGAAGGGATGCAAGGCAACAAACTGTTCTTTAGATCTGTTTGGGGGTTTTTTATGTGTTCTTTTTTTAATTCTAGGACAAATATGCCAAAAATAAGTCACTTAAAGGGCAGAACACACACAAGGTGTACTTGCATATTTTAAGTCATTTTGCTGCTTTGCTTCATCATTTTTCTTGACGCTTCTCATACCCCATCCAGAGCAGTACTGAAATAATCAGTGGAATGTGTGCAATTTCTGGCATGTCTTTTCTCAGTCAGGCTTGGGTTTGTAGAGCTTTCTTCTGGTGGACCTGTTCATGGTAGGGGTTTGAAATAGGTAAGTTTGAGGGGATAGTCATTACAAGAGTAGATATTTGTAGGAAAAGATACACTCTAGGAAAGATACTTGTTCCATAACTTGACTTTTCAGTCTGGGATACCATAACTTGACCTTTCTCCTCTGTATTGCTTGAAGGGGATCACGGGTGACCCAATAATGAAGATTGCTTCAAATGGAGTGCTTTATAAATTAGGACAGTGGAGTAAAGTGGCATCCAGTTCTTGCTAGAACTTGATAGAGGTTATGAAGCATAGGACTGATGTTATTAGCATGATCCCAGGCATAAAAAGAAGGTAGGTAGATACGTTCCCTACTAGCCACATCTTATACACTATAATATTATAGTAATATTCAATGTAGTGAATTCCAGTGACCTACACTAAAGGTTGACTACATATCGGGTGACTTATGACCAACTCTTCATCTGCGAGGAAAGTTTCCTAAGAAGCAGGAGATAAAAGAAGGCCACCTGGCAAACTGAATGATTATTCAAGTTGAGTAAAACAAAAAAAACCAACAAGACTGTATTTTTATCATGACAGGTGGGTCTAGTAGACTTTTGACAAAAGGTGGAGACAGAAATCTCTTCAAGGTGGTTGTCCCTTTCAGTGATAATTTACTTATATGTTTCTTTTGTTTTACTTGAGCTCATTGCTTTTCTCTTTGGAAGCCACAGATGATGATTTTAGAGAAATAAGAAATAGTCAAATCTTACTTCCCAATTGATGCTGAGAAGAAGTGAAGCCACTCTTATGCTGGACCATCTGCTTTTCCTTTGTAGTGTTAATAATTTTTGTTCTGATGGGACTTGGGATATAAAAACCTCTAGCATTATAAAGATTTTACCTGTGACTTCATGGTTAAGACATACATGCATAACTGGTGTTTTTCAAACGTATGTATTTGGGAGGTGGAGTAGGTGATTGTTGTAGGTCCCATCCAACTGAAAAATTATATTCAATTTAGCAACATCTGAATAAGTATTTATTTTGAATTCCCAACTGTATATTCAAAGATAATGATGGCAAGTTTATGTTTGTTATTGAAAAAAAAACCACACAGCAAAAAAAAAATCCCTCAAACCAAAAAACACCGCACACAAAACCCACTAAAACACCCGAAACACCGAAACAGAATACTTAAAAAGAAACTTAAGCACTAAAATAGCAAAACTCCTTTCCATTCTACTTATTAGTAGGATTTAGAAATTTTAAAGGGGAAATGATGCTTTGAGAAGTCTAAATAAATATGTAGGTATACATGTTTCAATTCCACATGATTTCAAGTCTTTGTTTGATCTAGTGAAATAAACGTGGATATCGGTGTTTCAATACATTGTTTTCACAAAATCTTTTAACATTTGGAAAGGTCTGGATTAGTTTAGAAACCACCTTTTGCTATCAGTTTCTCATCAGTTTAGAAAATCAGTACATTCCGGTAATGAAGAGAGACTGGAAAGCAATGATGCAAAGAAATTTCTAAACCAGGCTTTTATCCTGTGTTTTGCTGCAGGTGGCAGCAAAGTCAAGAAACATTATGCAAACAAGGAGACATTGTCTGAGTATCAATATTCTTCATTTATTGCTACTATTGCTGAACAGATTGATCTTAAATGCTAGGTCACTAATAATTTCTTTTAGTCTCTGCTATGAAATAAGTTCAGGACTGTGAAAAATCTTAACAGATTCAAATAAAATACAATGGCATATAAATAGTATCCAATATGATTGGCAGTTTTAAAAATCTGCTCTGAGCCAGAAGAATGGGTCTTCTTTTGTATATTTGCTAAACTTGAAGTGAATTTTATCAAATGCCTTGTTGATAACAGAAATATCAAAATATTATTTTTTCTTTTCAATTTCATGTGGATTAGATTAAAATGCAGTGTTGCTAGTTTTAAGTTGCAAGGTAAGATTTTTGCAAGGATATTTCTGTACAGACCTCTGTACGTCAGTAGGGTCCCCCACAGAATCTCTTGCAAGACTGGAATCTTCATTAAAGGAGTTGCATATGTTTTACATTCAGAATTCTTTAGCAGTCTTACTCCTCCAAAGACATTGAAATGGTATTGTAACAATAAGTACAAAGGATCTGCCTGATTTATTAAAAAATTAAACGGTTCAAACTGATCTTATCCATCATGGCTGAATTTATCTTAAAATAAATTGTTAGCCCAGAGGTTAATGCAGGAAGATCATACAATAGCTCCAGGAATCTAGGGCTTTACAAGGTCAACAGTGTTGTGGAATTAGGCTTGAGAAGAAGGAACCTAACCTGCCTGCATTTGTTTGGCCAGTTTTAGTGTCAAAAGTGAGAAGGCTTTCTGCTGAGAGTACATCTATTACAGTATTGATTTAACCAGCAGCTGAAGGGAAAGAGGATTGAGAATTTCAAATTTAACAGGAGGTTTGTTTGAGGAGACACTACAAACTGGTCACTGTTGGAGGAATTGCGGCTTGTGTTAGCATGGTAGAGTAATCACAACAGAAGTGAGAAGCCAGATGGATTGTGTTTGTCAGGAAAAAACCAGTGTTATTCTTTAGAGATGTATCAATAAGAAGAAATCAGATGATAAAGTAACACGTAATACACCTTACCATATTTTGTCATTGTGTTTTAATGATAGAACAGAAATCTGTTTTTCTAGATGCTGTATAAAAGTTGCCACAAGAACTTTCCTAAAAATACAGTTATAGTGCATTTGGGTATAGACACAGAAGTGAATGCAAGGAGTCAATGAGACATTGTTGGTCAGTGCAGTGCCTGCAGTCTCAGCTGAGAATTAGCTTTTAAAAAGTTTTTTGTGTAGGCTTGATGGAAAGTGAGGGAGCTTATCAGTAGGAATAATGAAATCATTCTTGAGATACTTATGAAGCGGAGAAGCACAAAACTGCCCAGCTGGAAAGGTGACAGGGTGATAATGAGTGTTGGTATCTGAAGCCAACTAGAGATAGCAGAGTTGGTAGTAGGCTGAGATAAGTGAGCTTAGGTGGACCACAAGCAGCTTTTGTGAAGACAAGGTGCTTATATTTGATGTTATAAGGGAGAAAGAAATGAGAGAAGAAGGAGGCAAAAGATGGGATGCAAAAACGTGCACAGGTGATCTTTGCAGTAGTATTGTGAACAGGTATGAGCAGAGTAAAACGTGTTGTCAAGGCAAGAGAGGAAGAGTTACAGTAATTCAATCTTAATGAATTTGAATGTGCAGATCTCTTGGGGATGTAATAGGAAAACACAGCCAACATCTGTCTTGGTGGAGGAGAAAGCAGGAACCAGATAGTAGCCTGGTCGCTTAATCTACCACAGAAGTGCATAGGAAGAGTATTTATAAAGTTGTGCTTGAACTAAGTTGATCAAAGTGTGTTTGGAAAGAAATACGTAGTGGCCTTAGACCTATTTATCAATAAATGCTTCCTCAGATCATCCTAAAAATGGTGATTGTTTGCCCTTAATTAATAGGATTAAGTAGCAAACAGAATATATAAACTTTGAATATATTCAATATTTTATGTAAGAGCAGGACTTCCCATAAAGAAGAGGGACTTACAGCCTTAGAAACACTGTGTATAATTAAAGTAGTAAATTTAAATTTGTCTGAATATGACTCCAAAGAGGATTAAGTTTTTTGCTTTTCTTTGCTGGTTAATGCTCCTTGATCTCACTGTTGTCGTTTAACCTCAGCTGGCAACCAAGCATCACACAGCTGCTTGCTCACTACCCCCCCAGCAGGATGGGGGGGAAGAGAATTGGAAGGTTAAAAGTGAGAAAACGCGTGGTTTGAGATAAGAACAGTTTAATAATGGAAATAAAATAAAATAATAAGAAGAAAATTGTAATGGAAAGGGAAATAACAAAGAGAGAGAAATAAAACCCAAGAAAGACAAGTGATGCAAACTAAAACAATTGCTCACAACCAAATGACTGATGCCCAGCCAGTCCCCAAGCAGTGGCCCACCCGGCCAACATTCCTCCAGCTTTGTATGCTGAGCATGACATCATATGGCACGGAATATCCCTTTGGTCAGTTGGGGTCAGCTGTCCCAGCTGTGTCCCCACCAATGCCTTGTGCGCCTCCAGCCCGCTTGTTGGTGGAGTGGGGTGAGAAGCAGAAAAGACCCTGACTCTGTGTAAGCACTGCTCAGCGGTAACTAAAACATCCCTGTGTTATCAACACTGGTTTTGGCACAAATCAAAAACATAGCCCCATACTAGCTACTGTGAAGAAAATTAACTCTATCTGAGCCAAAACCAGCACACTCACTATTTATTTTACTACATACTATAGAAACCCCTGATAATACATCATTGTTTAATATTTTCTCTTATTTAGAGGCATATTTATGGGTATTTTGATCCTCTGAAAGTATATTAAGAACACTCCCCATACACAGATAGATATACATATATGTACACTCTCCCACATCCTGAGCCTATTCATTTTTTCACAAAATTACTTTTATGTGATGCAGCAATGAATTCTTTCACAGATGGACCATTCTTGTTCTTCTGATATCAGAGAATAATTATCATAGCAATTAGATGAAGAGATTGGGTTCCATTTCACATGGGATGCTGCGTGATTTAGATTGATCAAGTAGGAACTGACATGATTTTTAGTCTGAGGCTTGGGTTTTGGGGGCTTTTTTTGCATAATTATATTTGCAAATATTTGTGAAACTTCTGCCAAAGCATTCTTATTGCTTAATGCACTCAGAACATATGTTTGTAGTCCCCAATGCTTTTCAAGTAACTCCAACATTGTCATTTTGTATTAAGCTCAGGCTGTTGATTTTGACAAATGTCTGGTAAATTTTAGAGGTATTTTAAACATTTTTGTAATGCCAGTTATTTTAACTTACTCCAATTTAATGTGTCACTTTTTGTTCATGTAAGACTTCCAATTGATTTCATACAGCTTTGAATTAAAGCTATAAGGGAAATCTTTTCAATTACTCTACTAGAAAATGCTGTACTTTAAAATCCTGCATTTAATATATATATATTTATTATTTTGATTAAAATTCTTCATATGTTTACCTAGGAGGATAAATTTCCTTCCAAGAAATTCTTTTTTAACTGTTCCGCAGTGTGAGGTAAAGCTGTCGTTCTGCACAAGTCTGATTTGGATTGAGAGCACAATGCTCACGAAGGTTACTGAAAAATAAAGATCTAATGGTGAGAAAATACTATTTCCCATTTCAATTTTACTGTATGACACTTGACCTTTTATTTGAGATGATACATTTTTCCAGGAGTAAGCTGCACACTTTCAGGGATCTAAATTTGATTTGTAGTCTACTTCTATCTGCATCTTCCAAAAATGTCTTGAATTTGAATCTCAGTAGGAGAGTTGTTCCTGGAATGCTCTATTCTGTGGTGGAGTTTCCTTTTTTGACCCAAGGCATTAATTTTTCATCTTGCTTCTGTACAGCAGTGATCTGTGCTGCAGTGAAATTCATTTGGTGTATTCTGAGGCTGGATAACCCTGCTGTGATGTTTCTTGGGTGTGTAGTCTATGTCTCACTGAAACCAAATGAAGCCTTTGCTCTCACATCACTAGTGATGATACTGGGACCTAAAAAGCCACACAGGTAGTCCTTTTTAACAGAGGATTTCTATATGCTGTCCTTCGTTTTTTTCAGGACAATCTGTAATGAAGGAAACTTAATCCCTTGCGGGAACATTGGTGAACCACAAAAGAGAGTCTGTACAGCGTTATTTACCCTCAGTCTGGCTGTAAGTGGCGCCATTGAATGTAGACTATCCTCGTCACCAGCACTTATTTTATAAAAAGAATTCATAAGTATTTGCAAAAATGCAAAGGAAACACTGCAGATTTTAAAAGATCAGTGTGTGAGGATGGTGGTGACTGATACCATACATAACTCTAAGCTATAGAGAGAAGAGCTACCTGTCTTAGTGTTTTGTACTGTCCCTGATCATTCAGGCTCTCAGCACCTTCCGTTATTAAATCATTACATAGAGACAGTCCTTATGATCTTCATGGAAATGAAATGATTCAGAAAGCTTTGACTGTTGTGTGTTATGTTCACCAGTATGACTTGGGACCAGCACAAGTGTGAAGGGGAGAGTAGATCACAGTCCTCCCTTGGTTTTATGACAATACTGATTAAATTTCAGCCTTTGGTCCTCCTAAGCTTACCTAAACTAGTGCTATTAGTAATACTGATGTAAAGTACTCAGAGCATAAATACTGGCGCCAGGGTCCTTCCCCCTTGTCCATTTTTTCCAGTCTGAAGGGGAACAGGACTGGCCATGGCTCAGTGTTCCAGCAACAGCCGGCCATGCCCTGCATGGGGCTGTCTCAGCTGTCACTGGATTCCTGCTCCATGGCAGCACAGGCGATGGGAATGTCTCTGCTGGAGGCTTTCAGAGTGGTCACAGAACGTTTGATTTGCTCACTGAATAATCACAAGCAAGTGGCAGTATCCTGATCAGAGAGATGGCAAAGTAACTCCAGCAGCTCTGTGCTTTGTAGTCAGGTCGTGCTAGGTGCAAGTCACGGATGGATCCAAATTCAGCTTTGGTCACACCCCACCAGAGGATGCTCACATGTCTCGAGAGACATGTTCTTTCAAATAATCTGTCCATTCTCCAAATTTGTCATAACTTGGAGATTTGTCTTTTACCTTCTGAGCAACAAAGGAAGTGAGTCTGCTTACTCTTGCCTGACCTCATGAGTGAAATCACAAGGCCTCTAGCTATGCATTTAGATGCCTTGCTTCTATTTTGATTCCTATATTATTAATCAAAGTATGTGGTTAGCAGCTAGTGAGCTCTGGTAATGAAGAATCTTCACTTCTGTGCATGTAAAATAGGAGTGGGATTCATCTTGGAGTTATCATTGAACTACCTCAAATTGTTTGATTGCAGAGTTTTCCTAACCATGAATCTGCACCATACAGAAAAACATTTGGCGGTAGTATAAACCTATAAACTTATTTGCCTGACGTTGTTAAGTTTTTTCATGTTGTCCTTTTGTAAACAAGCACTTGAGATCCAAAACAATACAGAAAATTAAAGCAGTAAAGTCCTTCAGTTAGTGTTGTGAATGAAATTATTTAAAGGATTCTTAGTGTCCCCAAAAAGGCTGTACATTCAGATCTTGACTGAAGATGTTCGCTCTCCAAATCCTGCACATCTTCAAGTCCCTTTAACTCTTGGCAGCTTTAAGTGATGTGTTCTGGAGAACTCCGTCCCACTTAAGGTTATCTTTATATGCCTAGTCTGAAGTGAAGAAGGGAAGTTATATGCTAGATGTAGCCAACGCGAAGCCTAAGAATATTTGAGTGTTGCCCTTCTGAAGTATGTTACAGGTGAAATCACCTGAAGGGGCTTAGGGGATCACCAGGAATGGTGAAGAGCGAGGAAAGGACAGAGACTCTGGGGTGACAGACTTCATTACCAGAAGGGTGATGTGTCTCGTGTTCTCGCAGGACTCTTGGGAAAGGAGTGTGCATTTTGAGGCACAATATTTCCATGTTTCCCATGATAATCGACTCGGACCTGACCCCAGTATAGAATAAGATGTTAGGGGTTCCTTTGGGGTTTTCTTCCAAAACAGTCAAATGTCTGATGAATGGAGCTTACTGCAAAGTACCAGCTGGAATGCTACTAATATTTCAAGCTAGGCACAAAATTTATAGCTAGTTTGAATCTTCATTTGAGTAATGCTTTTGAAAAATAGTCATCTAAGTATGCATTAATGGAGGCATCATGTGGAACATCCTGACTAGTACATAATTTGACATATAAAAAGCGATACAGTGAAATCAAAGTGTAAACTAATGAAATAGTGATTTGAATTCCTAGGATCAGTAGGGCTAGAGAGAATATTCTTGGTGTTGGAACCTTGTACATGCTGCAGTTTTTTCTTTGATAATTTTGAAAATTATATTATCACTGATCAATTCTAATTGATTTTAACCTGTTTGTAGTGATCAAGTACATACACTTTTCTCTGTTGAGCTGTCACTGGAGTAAGAATAATTTAATCCTAACTGTATTTGTCGGATCCTGCAGTGACAATATCATACTTTTTCACGTAATACTAGAAGAATGATGTAATTGTTTACCATGAAGAACAAGAAAGTGTAATTGAATTAACTGCTGTTGAACATCTTGCAAATGTTTTGGCTTTCACTAGTGTTGCACTTTCAAGCATTGCTATGTATTCTGTTAGACTAAATGAGAGATGATTAGGGTTAAAATAGGGGAAACAACAAATAAAACTTCTGCTAACCAGACAGATACACCGAGGTTTAAAATGTGCCAGGCTCTTTTGGTTCTGTTTTATCTCTACTTTATACAGAGATGAGAAGATCTATTTATATCATTTTGTTGTGTTCACTTTACCTGATCCTCTCCTAACTCTTCAACTGTTGAGCTATTCACGTAGATTTTAGTAAGTTTTTTATTCATTAAACAATTTCACTTGTTAAAATTTTATTAGCTGCCATGGGTTTGATTCATAAACAACTAGTATAATATGAAGAAACACAGAATGCAAGATTTAGCTGTATATGTACTTGGTGGCTCTGACTGAGATTGACTTGCTTTGACTTGCTTTTTTATCAGCAAGACGGCATATTGAGGTTCAAGAATGAAGCTCTGTTGGCTTACTTTCCACCCCTACTTCTACTCTAAAATAGCTAAATGATATAGAACAATTAGATGATTATAAATGAAGTGCTGTATTTAGCAATGTACTTGAGTTCCTTAGCATTCCTTTGATGACAGAGAGCAGCTGTGAACCTAGCTTACAGAGTTACTGTTCTGTGGGTACTGATGATGACTCTAAATTATTTCCTAATTTTTTATTAATATTTTTGCAGGGTTTTGTAGTATTCCTGTGTAAATTAATTAGTTCTTAGAAAGTGATTAGTAAATGCACACCACAAGCTACATTAAAATGAAGGTTAAAAGTATAGACTTAGTAAATTGAGGAACTACTGGAGAGAGTCCAGTGGAGGGCTAGGAAGATGATTAGGTGACTGAAGCATCTCTCCTACGAGGACAGACTGAGGGAGCTGGGCTTGTTTAGCCTGGAGAAGAGAGAGGATCTTACAAATGCCTATAAATAAGGGTGGGTGTCAGGAGGATGGGGCCAGACTCTTTTCAGTGGTGCCCAGCGACAGGACAAGGGGCAATGGGCACAAACTGAAACATAGGAAGTTCCAT
>Ga0065711_1004404_pt1 | contig 23679 bp, 6 predicted proteins | sample Hoacrofraction12_FD_59098 | JGI IMG/M metagenome (GOLD analysis project Ga0065711, IMG submission 59098) | Hoatzin crop microbial communities from Cojedes, Venezuela - Epithelial fraction 12 v2 (version 2) | ecosystem: Host-associated > Birds > Digestive system > Esophagus > Crop | place...
CCCCCAATTACTGTAGATACGCACATTAATTTTAGGTATATAATCCCTGGGGTTTGGTTCCTATAAAGTATACTTGCGGCAGAGGAATATGTGAATCATAAGTACTTCCAAAACCTTAAGTGAGCATTATCTTCTTGTTTATCAATATGTCTCTTCTAAATGAGATTTGAAACAAAATTTACAGTGAGCTCTCCTCACTCCATACAAGTATGTATCTACATATATGCCATAAGAAAAAGTAAGTCTACTTTTTGTATTCTAGTAACAATGGCAAAATATTTTTATTTCTAAAACTTGCATTTTAACATTCTCAACCCAAACATATGCAATACATTTACCTAGATGTTTATATATCGCATGCATGTGCAAATAGAACTATAACTGCAAATTTTAAAAGTTATAACCCAGTAAATAATTTTCTCTCATATTATTTGAACATTAAATAAAAATATTTAGTCTAATGCAGACCATGGGCAATACTAGTATCTGTCTCCACCTTTAAAAGACTATGAAGTGCGTGTGTTTATACAAAGTACCTGCTGAAAACAACTGAAAATAAACTGCGTATTGGCAAAACAAAGTCCCAAAATAATTTACCAAAATATAGTTTCTCCCACCCCAATCTCATAAAATCTTTGGAGAAAGTCCTGCAATGTGTATTTTGCTTGCAGTATGGTGGTAAAACAGGCAAAAAACCTGACATCTAAGAAATTATCATCTCCTAGCTTGATAGCATTTTTTTATATTCACAGAACTGTCCCACACAAATTAACAGCTGCAATGAATCGTTTCAATGTGTTGAACATGTGAAGGAATAAGTGTCTTTTATAAGCATTTGTTAAATTTTGGTTGAATTGCTTGTGGCGGACATTGCCAGCAGCCTCTGCCTTGCAAACCTCTGTTCTGGACAGTAGAAGAACACACACAGAGTACTGCTGCTGACTCCTGGATGCTAAGTTTTGAAAACACAAAGTATTTTCCTAAACAGTAACTCTGTCCTCCCTATCTTAGCATATTCCTATCAACTCCTCCTTACTACACAAACTACTGATCATAGGATTTAAGAACATCTATAGTTTATGCTTGCCTACCATCTCTCATTGTTAAAGGCCATCTGCAGTCTCACACCCTGTCTCCAGGGCAGAACGCTGTATTGATGACTTGCTGGTTTCTCCTCCTACTGCTCTCACCGAGGAGCTGAAGTAGAACTCTACAGAGCCCCTTCTAAAACTGCTTCTTCATTCTTTCATTGCTTCACTGCTTTCTGTATATATCCACTATCATATTTTTATATTTCAGCTATAAGCTCTTGCGGTAACTTGTTTTTTGTTACGTGCTTGAACTGTGCTTGTGATTAAGGCAGTAGGGTACTGCATCACTGTTTACAATAGTGATAACAACACTTTGCACTAAAATATTCTTTCATGGACATCCAAAGACACTTGAATGCTGTATGAATAGACAGCTAAATAAGAAGTGTTTTTCCAATGCTAGTGTAAGCAAACCCTTTACTTTCATTTTGTGAATATAAACTTAAATGCAAAAAAGTGTAGGGTCAGTAACGAAGATGTAGAAATACAAGTATCTACCCTATCCAACACTCAGTTCTATTGGATGAATCTGATTATTTCTTCTTTCTGTATAGTGTAGTAGCACAGCAATTGATATATTTTTATTCATTAAATTATATTTTCTAGAACATTCTTTTTTGATGATTGTTGTGTTAATCTGCAATTCCTTTTCAGAAGGGAAACCTTCAGAAGAATAATATATCAAATACTGAGAGAGAGCAAGAAAGAGAATCTCTCTTCTCTGTATCTATAATGACATTCTAATAAAATCTTTTTTACAGCTCAGATCAAAAGTCATATTTAGTGTACAGAGACCTCTGACTGTCAATATTTAGCTGAACTTTAACAGAAAGGGAGAAACAAAAGAATCCCACCACAGATTAACTTCTTTCACCAAAACTTTGATACTACGCAAGTGCTATATACATACCTGTTGTAGGCTGAAACGTGGAATAGCTTTTACTTCAGTTAGGAGAAGGATTTGCAACAGAGCAATCTAAATTATGCTTAAAATGTGAAATTATCATTTAAAAGGATGAATATCATTGTAATTGGACAAGCACTAATGTAAGAGCCGTAGAGCACAAATGAGTCAATGTAAAAAGAGATCCGCATAGCCAGACTGCAGTACAGTCTACCAGCTATAGTACAATGAATGTCTGCTCAAATCTTACTGCAAATGGGTTACCATGATTATTAATCACTGTGTTTATATAGACACACACAAAATTCATACAGGAAACACACTTGCCTCTGTTACATTGATGATTTACAGAAGGATATTTTTTTTGTTCTGTACACAAAGCTCTAGTTCTTACTTGACAGACAGTAGTTTATACGGAAAAAACAGTCAACATTAAGTGCAGCTGGTCTGAAAAGCAAAAAGCTTTTGCACATTCTTCTATGACAGGGGATGTGGTCAGCCATAATTAAAGGACACCATGTTTGCAGACCTTTTTTTAAATTACTCATTTTACTCAAAATACGTGAATACTTATAAAAAGCTTAACCAAATGGAACAACAGCAAGTGTTTGGAGTCAGGGAATGAACTGCTCTTGAAGTTCCCTGTAGGTATTAGAAATGGGTAGCTGTTGTTCAGAAAATGTTTACTTATCCCAGTAGGTTCACAAGAGGTTCATCAAACATTAAATGCTATGAACGACTGTTTATTACAAGTGGAAAGTGTATTTGGCAAGGACAATGAAAATGACTTCTACAGTACATGCAATTTTAATTTGCTCCTTCAGTATGCATGTTAAATTGCATTCCACAACAGGTTTCTATTCATTTCATATCACAATAAGGGAACACACCCAACATTCCTGTAGAGCAGACACTGCAAATCAGAGCTTGTCCTGCCTTGAAGGTAGAAAGTCCTCGAACAAAACACTACTTTGCAAGGAAGGAACCTCAGCTCTGTCCTCATATATCTGTTCTTAGTGTCATCAAACATATTAGAGACTGACCATATTTTAAGATTTGTGACAAAAAGTAATTTGCTTTGTTTCTCATGTTTAAATTTGCTTTATATGTAACATACATGTCACAACCCAAAAAGCATGGTAGAGACCATGGCTACATTTGCCACGAAAGATTCTTACAGTTTGAACAAGCCAGACTTAAAAACTTGTGAGCTAGCTTTTATAGCCCTACACTGCTAACCAGAATGTTGTCCTGAGCTACTCTTCACGTTCAGCTGTATCATTTCTACCTACACATTTTCCACAATCTCTATCTCTTCATTCCCATCTCACGTTACCTCATTATAACTTCTTACATATTATGCACAAAGCATAGTATACGTGATTACACAACAACTAAAAGCCAGAATTAACTGGGAAAGTATGCTCAGTGAGAGAAATTTAAGAAAAACATTCCAAAACCCCTTGCATTTAGGAGTAAAACATTAAAAGCATAAATGCAAAATCACAAGTACAGAAGTCCTAAAGTAGAATAAACAGCTTTACAGGGAACCAAAACCGGAATAGGAGACAATATGATCTTATTATGAAAAAGGCAAATCTCATTCAGGTATCTTCAGAACACCACCATAAATCCAGGCTACTGAGCTGCCAGAGAGGTCACAGCTGAAAGAGTGTTCTGATTTATCTCCAGCATTTACAAGATACAGGCAGTGAGAAAGAGAATATTCAGAGTAAAAAGAAAGAAGGAAAGGGAAACATGAACTATGAGAAAAGATCGAGTGATACAAGTCTCTTTAATCTTGACAAGACTAGGCTGACAGGAGATGTGATAACAAACGTAAAAGAGCATCAGATGATCAGCTGTTCCCTAGTCCATCAATGACAGGAAAGATTTATATTATGTTTTAGAAAATAAAAAAAATCATATTGTGTAAAGCAGTGCAACAGATGATCGGGGAAATCCCTGAAATCTCTATCTCTGAGCTTTAGGAAGAGTACAAACATCTCGCAAGGATGAGCTTGATCTACCTACTCCCTGCTTAGAATGGGACAATGGCTCAGGAAAGAAGATCCCACCGAGTTCCCTTCCAATCTTGCATTTCTGTGATTGCATTACACAGCATCTACCTGGTAATCTCGCTGTTTCTAGAAAACATTTAAAGTTATGGTGAAGAAAATGCTGAATTCTAGAAACAAATTAATTCTAAATCATTTTAAAGTCCATGCTATTGACTAGTTATGCCCCAAACTCTTCTGTATAGATAACCAAACTCTAATGCACATTTTTCCTCAGTGATTATTTCTCCATTTGTATGCTTTAACTCTTTAGATTTATTCTATTAATGCTGTAATAAAAATAAATAATTGTATGCTTGTATACCTAGAATATTTGGTAGAAAAAAATACGGGGGTTTTTGTTGCATGTCAACCCATAAACCTTTAACTCACATGAGAATATGAAAATTAATGAAACTAATTTAGAACTTTAATTTAGCCACTGTCTCTTGAAGAAGAGTAGGGAGTCATGGGTTTTCTAATAAAAGTTGGTTCCTTGGGAGCAGCAGCAGTCCCTTTGGCAGTATCATTTACAATTTCTTTGAAGCCTCAAAATAGTATCTAATGTAACCCATTTAAGAAGATGGTTTTAGCATCAGCTATAAAATAGAAGTAGATGCATTTCTGCTATGCTTCACTTTTTCAATCTCTATGTCCACTATTTAAAATGGATCCTTCAAAGATTATTTGAAAGCAGACTACTTCATTCTTTTTCTAGTGGTCTCCCATGAAATTTTGTGCTGCTTAAAGCATGAACAAATCTATTAAAATATAATAGGTTGAATTTTAAGGCACCACTACAAGTAATTGCCTCAGCCTGATTCTTGCTGTTATTAAAAAAGAAAAATCATTGAAGCAATCAAATTATTTTGATTATAATGCATAAATATATGTTTTCCTTTGTACATGCAATTCCTCCTCAGCCCTTTCCTTGACACATTAAAAAAAAAGATGAAATCTGCCTAGAAATATACAATAGTATTAACAAATCCAGTAAATTGTAGAGCAAATCTCATTCTTCTGAAGACTGCTAGCAACTGAATCGACTTCCATTAAGCCTGAAAGAGCTTCAGTTGTAACACTGTCACTGTCCACAGACGTAGCCAAATGATCTCTAACTGATCTAGCCAATTAGAACCAGTCTTTTGGTATGTATATTTTTTTAATTACATTACTTTGGGCTTGCTAACATAATACGAGTAAGGGTGGCACTCTCTGTAACCAAAATGATGGAAAAATCATGGTGACTTGTATTCTCCATGAAGCCATTAATCTTCCTCGTAACATTTTACTCGAGTCTGTTCAGGCACTGGTGATGGCCCCCGTCCTGCCAGCAGCACTGCTAGGAGTGTCGCGCTGCCTGAACGGGACCTGTCTCTGCGGGCACACAGCGGCGTCTCCTATCGCGTTGCCACCCGGCTCCGGCACATTCACCATGCCGCAACGCTACAAAGTCCAAATATTTATCTGCACAAAAATAGAAAGTACTGCACACTAACGCTGCAATAACCTCAGCTCATTTACAGAGGACTGTGCTACCTATCACTTGTAAACAAGGCAGGTATTTTTTTTTATTTCAAAGGCGTAATTTTAGAAGAGTTGTACGCCTTTTGCAGAGGCATTGCTCATTCTGCTTCTCACATGTACCCTTTTTGTAAAGGTTTTCAACACCCATTTGAAAATGAGTATTTACACACTGAAACATACTTTTTTTTTTGCTTGTATTTACACCCAAAATATTTTCTTCTTCAGTCTCTTATTTTCCTGTTCACTGGTTCAGGAATACTGGGTGTTTCTGATGATTTCATGTAGAATATATGGAACTAATTACAGAACACAGACATCAAAAACTGTGGTTTTCTAAGCTTTAATTAATTGTGGTTTCACAGGCTGCTGTTCATTGCAATCTAGGAAGTGGTTAGACGTGGGATTTACTATCAGTTTAAGTAAAGAGCCAAAGTGTGAGACATTGGTTCCACCTGAATTTTCCAGCCTATAAAAAATATGATTTTCTGTGAACTGCAGACATTGTTCTCATACTGTTGCACCCAACATTACACAGAGTTATTTGCTGCATTAGCCTGCTAGACTGAAAGGTTCTGGCTGACCACAAGTTTATCCTTTGATCAAGACAGAAAGTGTGCTGCAAAACCGTGTGATTGAAAATGCTCATCTGAATGCCTGACGAAGCACTGTTTCAAATAAGAAGCTAAATTTAGGTGGTATTAAAAAGGAGTTATTTAAAAGTATTTATCACGGCATATGTATCTTCATCTTGTTCCTGAGCATCAGCCACAGACACTACAAGCAGCTGCAGAAGAGGGGAAAACAGAAGAATGGGTAAAAAAGCAACTTTGCAAGCAAACACCAGTCAAGAACACTCACTGAAGAGATCTGTGCGGTTACTTCTGGTGGGATTTCTTCCACCTGCCCTGCACAGCGAAGCCCCATGAGATGATCTGTTTGTTCAACTAAGAATAGAAACCAGTTCTGAAGGTTCTCCATACCAGAGAGACATAATTCAAATATGCTGCATAAACTACATTTACAAAGCACTGCCAGACAAGTCAGGTAAATTGACTGTGACGACTGTCCTGCTTTTCCAAAGAAAGAGTCAATCTAGTAGTCGGAGAAAATATTTTCTGTTTTTTTAAACAATTATACATTTAAAATACCAAATTACCAAGAAGAGAGTATTATCACGTTCTTCGCCTTCTTCCACTATTTATTATTTAATCTGAAGCTGTTTTGCATCTTTCAGATTATCTCTTCAGTCCCACTGGACAAAGATGGGTGTCTGAATGAACAAATTAGGACACGTGAGCACAAACCACTTGTGGAATGGGATTGGAGACAAACTGTCATTTCAAGTACATCATCATAAACTTAATCTAATTTTATTGAATTTATATGAGTAAAAATTCCTTTTGTAAGTTTATATTCTGTTAAAAAGTCAGAAGAGGACCTTTCGCTGTTTAAAAATTAAGGTTATACTCTTTCCTCAAACAATAATTTAGTATTACTTACAGGTTACCTTAGCAACTATTTTGTGTTGTAAAAGAGAATTCTGAGAAACGAGGATGTTGTAGCAAGCAATTAAAATACTGACACCTTTGTTCTTTTTTTTCTCCCACTATTCCACTACTCCCACAGAAAATTAAACCAATTTTTTGAGATGAACACTGATTGTGATCTCAGAATGATAACATCAATACTGTTTTTAAGCCAATTACCATCAAAGTTAAATTCTTGCAGGCAATCTTTACCTCACTGCTGAAATTGGTCCATGGTGTATAATTCACTGAATTAGGAAATTAGAGGAACAGGTAGTAACTATGAAATTAGATCTCACTGGGCAGAACATTATTCTCAGTGTAATAAATGCATATAGAGAAACAATTATTTGCCAATTAATTTATCAACATATTTTAAAACATCCCAATAATCTATTTAAGCTTGGATTATGTGGCCATTATTTTGATAATGTGGTCATTGTTTTTCAGACTCCAATACCTAGTATTTGCTGCTCAGAACAATGGGAACTGCTTGTGTAAAAATCTGTCTGTAACCAGTCACGCTGTCTATGTGACAAAGAACTGAATCAAAATATCCAAAGATTTCGAGAGCCTATAAATTGGAAAATATAACATTATCTATTGTCACAATTTCAATAGTGTGCTTATCACTGTATGAATAAAGATAACGAATGTTGAAATTGCATGCAATAACAAATCCAAGTTGATGCACTGTTAGAGTAACGTTAAAATACAATTATTCTGCTGACAAAAACCACAGGAATATGATCTGTGAACAGAAGGACCCAACCATGACAATTTGGCACTACAGCTATTGCCAGTTACCCCCTCCTCAGGTAACCTGACTATTTTTTTTGTCCTCTAAACCTCAATACACAGCAGAAAAGAGCTGCCATCCTTTTCCTGCACCAGAAAATAGCAGTGGAAGGTATAAGTGCCTTATTGCAAGGAAGCCAAGGCCTATGACAGACAGCTATCAGAGGCAGAACACTGTAACTGACAAGAGTCAGGGCAGGGTATAAAATATCCATAATGAAAAGGCCACATGCTTCACTTGATGCGTTTCTTCCTGGTTCTCTTTGGGGAGTCTCTAATTGCTTGATTAGGAGATTACTTTTTGTAAGTATTAAAAGATAAGTCAGTGAGGATTCCTTCATAAGTAAGTATACTTATACTTTATTAGGGAATTAAAGAAAAATTAAGAATGGAAAACAATTTTTTTTCTTAAAACTGTGTTGTTCAAATGATTTTCCTCTGGTTTTAGATTTTTATGATGACATCACCTAACTATTTTGCTACTCTTCCACGCATTAACCAGGAAATTTAGGCTAACCCCTATCTATAAATTATCTACTGGCATTTTTGTACAGCACTGGCTTTGTAAATTACAGCTTTGCAAAGCTTAGTTAATGATGCTTCTTAGGCTCGCATAATTGTTTTATAAATTATCTTCTTTTTTGAAACAACCTGCAGAGAAAAGTTGGTTTTGTTCGTACTTGGACAGCTTTTAATTTATTGATTTCCCAAATTCTCCTATAATCTGTAAGCAGTTTCAGGTAAAAAAATATCAAACATTATCATGGAAATGTTGTTCTTCTTTAACAGCATGGTAACTCTCTCTTCCAATTTGAAGAAGCACCTTCCCAATGTATTTTTTAAAAATATTAGATGCACTAGTGAGTGATACATAGGTCATAGAAAATGAGGCAATAAATGACAAAAAACAAGGGGTGCCTACTTGAAACAACGGACAGCAACCACAGTCTTTAAATTTAGGCTTTAGATTAAGTAAGAGTATAGATAGTGCTGCTCTGTAGCACATAACCAGACCAGTTTGGTTTGCTACGGCAGAGCAGAGGGCTGCTGTGTGGTTGACAGTTGCCCAAAGAGCTGCCCCCTTACAGGGGGCTTTGCACAGCGTTCAGGTTCATCTGTCTCTCACATTTGCAAAATATCAAGGTATTCAATCCAACCACTTCTATCACATTAAAGATGTCCAGGTTTGTTCCTTAAGTTCTGATATTTTTAGATAAGTTGTGTTAGCAAAGTAGTAAATTACTTCCAAATTTTATATTGTCTTTCATCCATGTAAATACTGAGCTGTAAAAGTAACTCAATTTTTTATTCTTAATGATGATTTGGAACATAATTGAAGAACCCTCTGAAAATTTCTCATTTGTCATCACACTGTTGACTTGATCATCTGTCTTTTGGTTTTGGGCCGTACTCTGAAGTGTTTTATACCAGCAAACAGTTTCGAAATGCTCTTACGAACCTTAATTCAACATTTGTGTTGCATCAAAAGTTGTACTGCTATTTTAGGCACCGAACCGCAAGGTTTTTTTCTACATGAAAGGTGCCTATGACTTCCTTAAGCAGAAGGGCAATTAAAAAAAGCAAATACAGTATTTCAAGTTATATCTATTGACAAAGCGCAAACAAGAAGAGATCAATGGCACAATTTACTTTGACTAAAAGACAAGAATTCCAAGCCAAAAAGGCATCACACAGATGACTCAAGAACGGGAAATATTTTATTAACTTTTGATTACCCAGAACACTTCACACTGAAAGGCCTGAAGACAAATATGCACACACAAGTCATAAGAGTTCAGAAGATCAGAGTGATTTTCAGAAGATAAGCAATGGAAAGCCTATTAACGGCTTACGTATTAAAAGCCTACATATATGTGGCTAACTGTCCTGCCACTTAGCAAGATAAAAATGATTTGGCATGTGGCCCTTTTCCCCAAGAAACACAGATGATGACGGAGTGTCTTTGATAATTTGGCTCAATTCAGTTATCTTGCTTTTCTTGCCTACCTAGTTGTTTTGGGTATGTCAGCCAGCAGGGAAGCTCAGGGTCAGTTGCACAGTTAGCAAAATTTGACTACAAATTAATTTTAGATTTTTAGATGTTGTGAAGTTTCAAAAATAATGACATTTTTACATTCACATGCAGGCACCATAAGTAAAACAAAAATCCTGAAAATAAAATATTTGAAGATTCAAATTTAAGAAATTGTATTTACAATGGCAGCTATTCACAAATCCATGAGGATACTGATTTCTAACAAAATAACCTTAGCATAGCATCTGTCTTGTCAAAGAAGGTCATGCTGTTTAACAGGTATTTGTCGCACTGTTAGAAGAACGTTCAGAACAAGAGATGTCTACCAAGAAACTCGGTAAGTTAATGAAGTGCTACCAAAAGACACCAGGGCTACATACTGGACAATAAAGCATCAGATTGATTTAATTATCTACACCCCTACACTGAAATTCCCCTAACCACCTGACAGACTTACTCAGGTGAGACCTGAGAGCTGTTGTATGTGGTGTCAGGGTAGAGTTATCATGGAGTTCCTGGAAGGAATCCTTTGGCTGAAAGGGAAGGGCCGCTGGGAACCACCAACTTCACAACGTCTGTAGGATTACCTGCAAAATTTCTTCCAAAGGCTGTGTCATCTGCTTTCACACCTCCATTTTTCAAGTGCCTTTGAACCTGAACTTTCATGCACTAAATCACTCCCTTCAATTTGAAGCCCAGGATTTTATTTCTCCTCACAAACGATTCTTATTATTTTTCTTCCTACAATTTATTGCCTAGCTCAAAAGCAGAATGAAATGAATACTCAAGCAGCCTAAGCATTCTGCCTCTGGAAATGCCTTTTGCCAAACAAATCACCTTCTGTTTTCACATGCAAGGTTTTGTTTATTTTGTTTTGTGTTTTAAAATTATCATTAAATTTTTTTAAACAGCCTGCAGAGAAAAGTTGGTTCTGTTCACTGTAATTGAATCACAGTGAATTACAGTTCTTCAACAGCATACACCAGCTATCAGGAGCGAACATGGAAGCAACCCTCTGCAATTCCTGCCTCACCACCCTAGCCAGAGATAATTGAAAGAACAGATGCAGCAGCTTTGTGATTATCTAGACTTTCCCATGAAAACAAAACCAAAACCTTTTCAACAAAAATGCTGGCTTCTTCAGCCAAACCTTTCATCATCATCAGTAAAAAAGTTTTGAGTACTTCTGAGAAGCTAACAAATGACGGCTCATAATCCCCATCTGTAACACCAGAGGCCAGGTACTGCAAAGACAAGACAGGTGCAAATTTTGGTATTCCCATCGTGCTTATTATCTATCCCTTTTCATAAACAAAAGGATTTCTCTTAATACCACTACCAAAACCACACATTAATCTTTCCACAAGCAAACTCTTACCCCAAAGCTACTATACAGTGTTATTACTCTGTCAAGAATTCTTCTCCTGAATTTAGAGGTGCTTCCACCAGTTTGTGGAGTTAGACTGTGCAGTCAGTCATCTACAGAAGCTGCTCCACAGCTGATTTGATCTCCTATGTCTAGAGCTGCACCAATCATTCCATTTTTTCCTTGCAATTCTGCTGTTATTAAAAGCCTTCCAGATCTGAACCATATGTAAAAAAAATAGAGAAGTTGCACTGAGTAACTCTGCTCTGACCCAAATTCTTTCCATTCATTACCATTTTCATCTTTTCCTACCAGAATTATGGTAAGAAAAATTAGCACAGTACGCACAGTACACACCACTCTAATTAGTTACTGCCCGTTCTGTTGGGGTGAGGCAACGGATAGGACTGCGGCATGACTAAGATATTAATAATGGACAGGGACACGATATAAACGCAGCTAAAACAGCATAACTGAAAATTATGGTGCTGCCTGAAACCTAGTATCAAATGTACATTTGCTTACCTTTTTTTCCACTAGCAAGCATGTCAGACACAACGTCTCAGTATTTGAAAGCACAAAAAATCTAGGCCTGTGCCAGTTACACAGGGGATTACTTTGACAAGGGGACAGAGTCACTTTGCTTTGGCATTTGTAGAGAAGCCATCAGCATGCTTTCTCAAAAAGCTGTGAATAACATGTTGATCCTGGAAACTGGAAAAGGGATAGTCAACTAGACAATTATGTAATACTTAAAGCATAAAAAATAAAGACAAAGGTAGCCAAAAAAAACCAAACCAGCAGAACTAAAGGGACCTGGAAGAACAGGAAGGTGGTGTTGGGTTTGTTTAGTTTTTTTTGGTTTGTTTTGTTTATTTTTTGGGGTTGGGAGGGTTGATTTTGGTATTTTTTTAATCAAACATATGAAGTGGAAAAAAGCTTATATAACATTTATTAAAGGATTACATTAAAAAAGTTACCCAGAAATAACAGAGACTGAACTCTTTAGAACAGATATGATCAATAAGATAAATTTGAACCACAACTACAGAATAATTTTAAAAGACTGAAGGAACGTTTGGACTTCACTGTGGAATATTTTGTTGAGCTAGCATCCAACAGCTGCCAATACATGGGATCAGTGTGTCTACAGCTTAAGAGTGACACGTTTTTATATACACACATATCCCTCTCAAGTAAAGGAGTTGTTTGAAGTTTCACTTCTACGGGGTGCCTATACAATCTGATTTTAGCAAAGGATGTTGTGAAGGCATGAAGTTTACCTGGGTTCCAGAAATGCACGGGCAAGGAAGGTCTGTTACAAATTAAGCAAAGCGCACAGGCTCAGGAAATCCCCCTCTGCAGAAAATAGCTGCTGAGTGGGGGAGTACAGGAGGAGTGAAGAATCACATCTGCTTGACCTCCTCCTAGTGCTCCCTGCCATCCACTTGTGACCAGCACTGGTTGCAAGCTCCTGGGCTAGGCGACCTTTGGTTTGATTCAGGACAGCCTGACATTTGGGAGAGTGGAAAAGCAATTGGAAAGGCTTAGAAACTTGACATTATTGATAATTCTGCCAAATAATAAATTTTTAAATCCACATGCCAATATACGTAACACATATTAAATTCTTTAATGTGTTACTACTGACTGATAAAGACTAACCAGCTTGATCTGCTCATCCTTCATTTGTGAAGAACCATTTTAGAAGTGAGATTTTGAGAAGGAAGAGAGAATCTCTTTGAAGATCAGTTAAAGGAAAGTTTGTAAAACTAGAGAAGTAGAGAATAATATATTTTAGGCTACTATTTATAGTTGCTACAGAGTGGCAGTATTCTTCTTTTGTTAAGGTCTTCTGTGTAATTGTTCTGATTAGAGCTAATTCGGTCATCCTTGAGTAAACTTAAAGAAAAAAAAATATCCAAACGAGCAAAATACTACTTAAAAAAATGTTTATCAGTTAGTATAATGGTAGCCATTTCAAGAAGTGAAAAACTCACAATCTGAAACGTTCTTCAAACTCTGGTGTCAAAATGCAGTAATGCATTTATTTATTTTTAAATCTTTATGTCTCGATATTTAACTATGTTGTACTAACAGGATACACTCTTATCATGAGGACTCCCAGAACATACTCAGGACTACAATATTAAAATGCAATGGTTGAAATTTATTTTCATTAGTGATGTGTTCCCTGCTCATTAGCAGGTGTACACTTCAATGTCTACTAATTCAAGAGGAATGACAAGGTAATCCACAAGGCTGGTTAATTCACCCAGGTCCACCTTCCCCATGTACCATGTATTCTCTTCCTCGCATCACTAACGAAGATTGGATTTTCCACATTACTATCTTTCCATGATTTGCACACATTTTTTTTCCTATTTTCTCACCAGTTGGCGAAACATAGTTCTTTCAGATTGTTCCTGAACAGAAATAATGTTAGTTAAGATCCCACATACCCCAGACAGACCACTCCCAGAGTCATGACATTCCAGGAGTCTTCTGAAATTGTTCAAAACAAGACAAAAACACTCTAACACTATAGATAGAACTATCTATAACTTCTCCTGTAGACTTTTTCAAAACAACAGAGCACACAACATTAAAACTTCTACACACAAGATTTGTTGCAGAACACTACAATAAATGGTAGACCATGTAAAAGTAATACTCATTTTCAAATGAAATAAATATGCATACATAATACTTTGAGACACACTAATAGAGTTTCCAAATAATAAAGAGTCCTTGACAATATAAATATTTATTACTAAATGGAAACCTAATAAAAGCCTTTAGTAACTCACAGAACTTCAAGAAAAGAGATTCTCATGTGTTTGAAATACTTTTCTGATATGTTTTCTAAACTTCTTACCTTTTTAGGGTATTTAAAGTTAGACACTGCTTGCACTGAATCATCCGACTATCTGCTTTCATGTGTGAGAAGAGGCTTAATATGCGTTCAAAGACATAACATGGAGAAAGGAGCAAAAAGGGCTGCCTGCTTTCTCTTGACAGTTGCAGTACCCCGTATCTCTTGCTTACGGCAATGATTTCTGCTTGAAACAGGTTGCCAGAGCGATCTGTCTTGTACAGAATGCTATTGATGACTGAAAGCAGTTTGCACAAGCTCTTCTCCACTTCACTTGTTTTGACTTCCCCTCAATACTGTCTTTCAAAAATACAATTTTAAGACTTATGTGAATGGTCCACAAGCAGAATCAGTCATGTTATTTGTTTAACACTCCTGAAATTTTCAGGAAGAAATTCTACTGAAGTTGTTGAACAGAAAAAAAACAAAGCGTGACATTTGATGTGTAACACAGCTGCCTTTAATTTTGAAGTTATTGTTACTTGTTTAGAAATAAGAAAAACAGCTGATTTTTTTATACCTTTGTCATAGTGAAACTGGGTGGGATATACAATGAACTTCAAAAATCAATGAATTTAAAGCTTAGCCAAATATACAATGAATTTTTAAAATAAAAAAGTCTGTCCAAGAAAACAAAATTACTTTGTTCTAGAAATAGTCAATGAAATGATTTCTGATTCCTTTCAGCCTAAGCCAAAGTAAAACTAACATCACAAGAAAATACAAAAGAAATCATATCTACTACATATACCACGTGAGAAACTACATTCAAATTTTGGCCAGAGAGAAAGGAACCTAGCCCTTCAGAGTACAAAACTTGCGATCATATAAACAGATTCACTCCTTTCAGGAACTAGTTGACAACCAATTTGGATCAAAATGTCTCTCTTCCTTTTTGAGTCTCAGAAAATCCACACTGACATCACAGGTTGTGCATGTCAAGGACACACTTCCATGGACTTTTGTGCAGGCCTACAATCTCCCTAGAACAATTTTGCTAGATTTATTTCTAATCTCGTCTTTCTGCAAGTCTGCTTCACCTACACAGATTTTTCAATTTTTTATGATGTTGATGTGACAGAATGAGATATGGTCACAGGAAAACAAGATTTTACGATTTGATTGGGAAATATCCTTCAGAGGTTCTTTCAGCTTCAAAGGTGTTTTTTTTTCCTCTCAAACCGTAGTCCCATGGATAATAGCCATCCTCGGTTTTGTACATTTTGTAGGTTTTTTTATTAATCTGAAGCATGTCACTCCTATCTACATATTTTGGGGTGATCTTTAGTATCTCACTTAAGAAATTTAGAAGGAAATTCTCTTTAGATCTGAAGCACAAATTTAATGCAAAATGAAATCTCCAAGGAGAGAATTAGTCCAAAAACCTCTCTGATTCACAATGAATTTTTGCCACTAAGAAAAAATTGAATGACTGAATTTGCATGCTGGCGCATCTTCAGGAGTTTGCTGATTTATCTGGGCTTACATTTCACTATACCTAATCAGTGGAAACTCTGAACACAGAGGTTTTGTTTAAGAGTCCTTTCCATTGTATAAAGGACTTTCACAGTCCTTTTTCACTTTATGTAGCAAAGTGCTAAATAACACCCACACACCCTCCTGCTGCTTCCTACAAACTTGGATTGAACAACCATGAACTCATGTCTTTTCCAAAACCTTTTGATTACTTCTTAAGAGAGTGTAGAAAAATCTTTGTTTAGAAGATCAATAATGTTCTCTATGATGTTTCTGAATGGATTTTCAGTTATTTCAGCCAAGGTTAAGCCTCTCTTGGGCTTTGGTATTGACATGCAAGATACACACCTGGTATCTGTGAAATCTGTGGACTTTTGAAAGGAAGAGCAAGCTAGGTAAGGGCTTTCCTTTCTCTGTTCAATTAGTATGCACTTTTTCTATTAGTATTTACATTTTATTTGCCTTTTTCATTAAACAAGCTCAATTTAAAAGATTCCATAAACAAAATTAACTTGCTCAACCATAAAAAGTAAAGCTTAGCCAATCTGAATGAAATAAAGGAACAATTAGTAGATAGCCCTAAACAGATTATCTACACAGTATTTAAATTTAATCTTCATTACTGTTAATAGCACTACTAACAGCATCTCTGCATCAGAAGAAAAAAAACATCTCTCTTCGATTAAAATCCAGGTAGCCATACTGCACCAAAATCACAAAACATCTGCCGAGACACTTCTAAACCAGTTCAGTCTTTAAGCACCTTCTTGGATTTTCCTCTTCATCTTCACTTGCACAGAAGAGGGTTAAGTCTGTTTTTTGCAGAGATCTTTGGCATGATCTTTGATGACAAATGACATGCTACCTTATGCCAAAAAAAAAAAGGGGAATACAGTCACCCCCGGCTTCAACTTTAACTGGAGCTGCTTTGTTCTGAGTACCCTGAATAATTAATAACTACTTTGGCAATCAGTCATGCATTCCTTAATGGCACCTCAGGCATCAAGTATCCCATTCACCCGCTCCCCAAGTAACAATGGACTTTATTACATCAAGTTTTCTCTGCCAAACTTGTAACTGACATAATTTAAACTAAACAAGTCACTGGGAAGACTGAAGCCCAAACATATATTATAAGAGTTTATAAGGTTTCCCCTCAATTGCATGTGGCTACTATATGGATTAGAGCTGTAACTTGGCGCAAGTGAGAAAAAGAGGAAAAGAAATGAAATATGGATTGTTTTTGCAATAAAGTTTAGGAAAGTTTAGGTAGTATACTGCTGCCAAAAACATGACTTTTAATAAATGCATAGCTGCGCAGGCAAAACGCAGAACAACTGCTAAGCAGCCCTCAGTGAATAAAGCAGCTCACCAGTAAGCACAGACTAAGTGACAGGGCAGAGCATGAAAAGAGCGACTAAGAATAACAGCTGTGCTGAAAGCAGCGTAATAATTTTCAAATAGCACAAACTACATTTTCTTGGTAAGAATAAGCTTTTTCAACCCTTCCTTCCACCTTATGGTATTCCAGACAAAATTAACTTGAAACTCTACAACAAAGGAAAGTGGAGTTAGACCAGAAATACAGAAAGTTCTAGATGTATCCAGGGTACAGAATTTAAAATGGAAGAAAATCAAATAGTTAAACTGTACTTAGCTAGAATCCGATGAAAAGCTTTGTGTTTTTCTCAGGGAGCATTCTGCTTGTATACAGTATGTGTGCTGCTTTTATGCGGTGCCTTACGATCCCACGGTGAACCTCTCTAAAAAATGATGTTGCATCTATTGATACTGGAACTGCTGCGAGTCCTTCTGAGTAACTGAATCTTAGAAGTAATCAGATCAATAGCCATTCTTCCCCTACTTATTCATCATGTGAAAAGTTTGAAATATAATATACAAAGTAAAAATACATATATACAATAAATTACAGCAGATTTAAACAAAGCCATTTCTCTTGCTCTTTAAAAGACCTGAAAAATGTCCGGTGCCCCTCTCTGTGTGTGGCCTCCAAATACAGAAACAAGCTTGCACTGTTTTATTTCAGTTTTGCTTCATTTCTCCCCAAACAATCTCTCATTGCTAGTCTACCAGGCATCTCCCCCTCCCCCTCTTGTCAAAAAATGAAGGGAAAAAAAAAATTAACTGTTTAGCACCAATTCATGGAAGTGAATCAGGTACATTTTTGCAAGAATTATTTAAAATTTACACTCATTCCTATAGCTGACATCTTTTTTTTAAGGGAGGTGGGAGGGGAGGGAGGGGCTGTAAATTTTAGTTTCCCTTGAAATGTTGGATGATATAGCATCATGGTTCTAAAGAAAAGCACATTTTTTTTGGCATCAGTTTTCAATTGCTTTAGGTACATGAAGCAGGTCTAATCCTGAAACTCAGCCATATAGATTTCATTTACAGTCTGCAGTCTGAAATGTGACATTGTACTTTGCATGGCTTATTAAGATGGAATTTTTGATGAAAAAGATCACAACCCTTTTAAAGAGAGATTTGGAAATTCATCCTCACAAACCGATAAGCAGTTGTAGTGCACGTTTTGAGGCCAGTTCTGAATTCCTGTGACAGGGGCTGCTCTTGCCTGCTACATTTCTGAGAAATAACATACTTGTTTTCTAAAACAGTTTGTGCGTATACTTCTTATACTACATGAGCTTTGTTAATGGAGAAAAATGGGGAACTAAAAATGCATCCTATGATGTCAGCTCTGTTTTTGTCTATTGAATAAGTGACGTGAAATATTTTGAAGATAAAAGAATTCTTTTGCAAGTGTTGATAACTTAAATATTAGAACCAGTTTTCACCATCAAATGCCAAGGAATAAACTCAGCCAGTTTGTACAGCATGGCATAATGATAAATGTACATACACTCTGGTATTTTCAGGTGCCTTTGCTTTATCCATTCCACAGAAACCGGATCGTACATAAGTCAGATAGATATGTCGCAGGTAGGATGTAATACTAGTGCTGCAACAACGAAATTTGGCACCAGCCCACAAATACATCTATTTAGGGAATTTCTTTTACCATTTTCTAAAAGAAAACATACTTATTACATTCTGCCCTCAGGTGTACAAAAGTTTAAATCTGCCCGTATTTCAGGTTGGTTTGGAGACTGATTGACATTTTATTTAATATCAAAATTCATCATTATCAGGTCGCGCTATTCTACTAACAAAAGCATCAAATATGCAGATCAATCTTTTAATCACTTTAGGAATAGTTTAGTTAGGCCTAAATATTTAAAAACACTTACAGGAAAACAACAGAAAATAACATATATATATATGTACACAGACCCACACTACTACACTTCACTTACACCATCATCAGTATGCTAAATATATTATGTAGAAGATTCTGTATTGTTGAAAAGATACACAGAATTTTTCTTTGCTTCTTCTCGCTAACTGAAGTTTTGCAAATGGGGAGAAGAAGCAATAAGCAAGCCAAATGCATTTTGAGCGAAGCGCATGTCAGCACGGTTACAACATGGATTCTTTTGATCAATTTTTTATTGAGCTTTCAGATATTTTCCACTAACCAAATACCACAGACCACAAGACTACTTAGGAGATTCACAAAGTGAATTATGAGGAATTTAACAAAAATACTGCTTACTCTCTCTTTAAATACGGAATACCTATTCTAAAACAATTCAACCCTGTTCCGCTCCACTCTCATGTTTTAGAACATTATCTCATCCTTAAAAATCTAAAAACATTGTTTTGCTAGCACAGATATTTCCTTTGGTGAAAAAAGGTAACAGAAATCTGTTGACAGTGAAAATAGTCACATTTTAGACAATGACTGTTGTTTAATACCTGTGATTTACAAGCCTTAAGCGACATTCAAGAGAAGTCTAAAGTACAGTTTCCAGAGGAAATGCAGTGGAAAATGAGTATTCTGCATTGTCTGCTTTGTCACTGTAATAAAACAATCCAGCAACATAAGAACCTTTCTGGTTTTGAACTAGGTATCATCATTTGGCTGTGTGTGTCTAATAGCAGCTGACTAATAATTTCTTCAATCTTCTTTGAAACTTCCCAACGCTCTTTCAGTGTCACACAGCTGATTCGTATGCTGATTTTTCTTCTTCTCAAAGCTGCAAATTTTTTCTTCCACAGTAGTGTATTAGGAATGCAAACATTTTATTGAAGTTTCCACACAAACAACTGAGCCCACAACTTCCCAGTCCAAAACCATCCAAGAACCACAAGAACACTCCGTTACTTAAAAACCAGAAACAAAATGTACAAATCTTAAAGACAGATTGCTCATTATTGTTATTATTAAGAAATAAACAGTAATTAATCCTAAACTATTAAAAGATTCTTTTGAGCTACCACTTCAAAGATTTTGTTTTCCCGAACTGTTCCAATCTGAAACACGTTACTTACTGGCATAAGAAGCGTGTAATGGATGCAGAATCCAGGTTCAGAAGGAAAATATTCATCAGACACAAATCGTATTCTGATCTGGTTTCCTTTGGAGATTTGTCTGCTTGGCACACTACTGGAACCACACCAGCGCCCTAAAACAGTGCCATCGCTAGGCTCTTCAACTTCTACAAAGTCATACCTAAACAGAAAAGAAAATCAAATGTTCATTTACTGATAAAACTCCTATAAAAACTGCCTGCTTTAATCAAGAAACTGACTCTGCAGTTTGCAATTTCTTTTTTTTTTTCTTTAATGCTAAAAGCATGCTGCCAAAGCCAGCTGTTTTAAACTTCACTTCCAAGTTGCTACTGGCTTAAATACATAATAAAATCACGCAGTGAGGTTAAAAAAGTAAAAGCAGAATTAGCATTTTGAAGAGACCCTTGAGTATGGTTTTGTTTGTTCCTTTTACGGAAAGCAATTACAACGTGTGGGAGAGGGCAGAACAAAGTCAGAGAAAAGAAGATTGAAACTGCCTAAGCGTGGCACAGTAGTTCGTCCCGCAGCATCACTAGCGGTACACTGCGCGTCCCCAGCGAAAGGGCAGGGGCTTCTTGGCATGGAAAACTTGCCCTCTTGTAATACCAGTGGTGAATAAGCTCCTAAAGGTTAAGGTGACAGGGCAACTTGGAAGCACATTTTGAGTTTACGCGTATCCCAGTGAGACATTTGTTGAGCAAGGACAGGGACACACTGCGTGTCAGAAAGAACCTGATATTTTGGTAATACTGACAAGAGAGATACGGGTTGGGAGCTCTGACAGAACAAAACATTAAGTTTGGTTTAGTTTCATTGGGTTTTAAGATGTGGTCTGGGTATCCCTGGGGATCTGTGAACTTCAAATATGTCTGTGAAAGGTAACTAAGAAATACCAGTCAACTGTCATCAACGAGCCATACAACTGTCATCCATGTGCCACTCAAAGGTCCTTGCTTCCACTGGAAACGCTTAGGGGCTTCTTAAGTCATAAAAACATTGGAAGCAACTGCTCCAGAAGGTACGTCTGGTTTCAGCACTTTAACTTGTTCCATGTCAGCTCCCTGGCTGCCCGCTGACAGGATGGACACCGAGCGTCTCAGCTGAGTTTCCCCAGCTGCCACCGCCTGAAGCCCCCCGAGCACTGGCAGCAGCATGGCCCGGTGGCTCGGCAGGTGAGAGCACCCCGGTTAAAGCACCGCAAGCGTTCGGAAATCATAGCTGTAGCTTGCCCGGTCACTTCTAAATCACAGCTTGGGTTCTAAGCACAAGCATAACACACCTCGCAGAAAGTTTCAGGGTTTCTGATATTTTTCTGTTCTCTTACATGTGTAATCATATATTAAACATGTCTCATGTAAATCTAAATTTGTAAATAGCATTCAACCCCTTTCAAGATTACAAAACAGTCCTACCTCTGATTATAGAAAATACTTACATTTTAAAAAACACACTCACACACTACCAAATATGCCAAGCAATATTTAATGTGAAAATTATTACCTCATAAACATTTTCTACTAAAGCTTTTTCTGGATATTTTTTCAGTAAAGCTAATCTTTATAATGATTCCCAGTTCCCTAGTTAGACAGCAGGCAATAAATTCTTGTGTTGCATGTTTGTGCAAGACTGACTTGCACATTTATTATCTCCATTTAAAGGACCAGTATTTTTTCCATGTAATTAAAAATGAATGCAATGAATATGCTCATTAACTGTGTTCAAAATCCATTACTGCCATGTACCACAGTTTTAAATCTTTGTTGAACTTATGATACTAATTACTTTATCAGCATCTTTTTTCACCTCCAAACACTAATTTCTTTAACTGATTCACCAGTGTTTTTACTTTATGATCAAGTATGCAACCTACTACGAAGGCCATGTGTACATTAATTGTACTAAGACTTTTTTAAGGATAACCATTTTTTTTAGTTAAGAATGTGAAGTAATTGTCTACTTTTCTAATTTGTAAAGAGTAAGTTAATCATTAATATTCATTGACTTAGGCTTAAGATGTCTGGGGGGGTCAGGCATAGCACAGGTGTTTGTGCTTCTATATAACTTGCAGAGTCCTTTCTATTGCACCCTTTGGTCTCCTGGTACCCCTGAAGTAAAAGAGAAACTCAAATTCCACAGTTCAAAATCTAGACCCTTAAAATAAATGCTAATTAATTACATTAGTTGAGAAGTAAAATAGAGGGAAACAAATATTCTGAAAAACCCAAATAAAATTCAGCTTTCTGACATACATGACAGATCCAAATAATTCTGGTTTTTGGGGTGTTTCTTCTATATTCAGTCCTTCTCTCCTTGATCTTTGTATGCGGTATTTGTAAACAAGCTGTCATTTGTAATCAAAATAATTTCTGATTTATCTGTGTGTTATCAGTGTTACCTTGATCGAGAGGTTTCTCCACCCTTCCCCCACCCTAATACCATTCTGATCAACAGAAATCATTTGTTTCCACAGGATCAATCTGGAAACACTCTAATCATTATATAGCACTCACTAGTACTGCACTGCAGTGCGCACAATTACCAATATCACTTGTTTTAAGGGATTTACTAAAACCTACTTTATAAGGCAATTGAACGTAACTGTCTCACGGCAACATGGTGCAGTACATACGGCACGGTTTATAATGATTACTCCCTTTCTGCAATGTCACCCTCAGGATCTATAGACGATTTCTACTATTTTATGGTCAACAGTCTCATGCTGTAGACAAATACCTCTGTTTTCAAAGGCAAATATATGAGATACGAATATTGGTTCCATACTGCTGAACACAGATGTAGGTGGAGCTCCCTGCACAATATAGGTGTTTCACCATCAGCAAGGGGAATCTTTAGAAATTCTGTCTACATCAACAGAAGAAAGTCCCTCACGTGTCTCCTGGACATAACGACATTTTTAGCCAGTAGCTTTATTCCTGTCAGTTATCAAGGCTGAATGTGCTGCAAGAGTCTGCCAAAAGACTCTTCTGTGCAACTAAAATTCCTCACATTGCAGATCTGGACTGAAGTCTGAACTTGCTGTGAAAAGTAATAAAACTTTCAGATGCTTTAGTATTTACAAGATTGAATCACAGAATCACAGAATGGTAGGGGTTGGAAGGGACCTCTGTGGGTCATCTAGTACAACCCTCCTGCCGAAGCAGGGTCAACTACAGCAGGCTGCACAGGACCTTGTCCGGGAGGGTCTTGAATATCTCCAGAGAAGGAGACTCCACAACCTCCCTGGGCAGCCTGTTCCAATGCTCCGTCGCCCTCAGAGGGAAGAAGTTCTTCCTCATGTTCAGATGGAACTTCCTGTGCTTCAGTTTGTGCCCATTGCCCCTTGTCCTGTCACTGGGCACCACTGAAAAGAGCTTGGCCCCACCCTCCTGACACCCACCCTTCAGATATTGATAGGCATTTATCAGGTCCCCTCGCAGCCTTCTTTTCTTCAGGCTGAACAAGCCCAGCTCCCTCAGCCTTTCCTTGTAGGAGAGATGCTCCAGTCCCCTCACCATCCTCGTAGCCCTCCGCTGGACTCTCTCCAGTAGCTCTTCATCTTTCTTGAAGTGGGGAGCCCAGAACTGGACACA
>Ga0065711_1034491_pt1 | contig 23676 bp, 7 predicted proteins | sample Hoacrofraction12_FD_59098 | JGI IMG/M metagenome (GOLD analysis project Ga0065711, IMG submission 59098) | Hoatzin crop microbial communities from Cojedes, Venezuela - Epithelial fraction 12 v2 (version 2) | ecosystem: Host-associated > Birds > Digestive system > Esophagus > Crop | place...
TCCAGCAGGTCCACCCCAAGCCTGTACTGGTGCATGAGGTTGTTCCTCCCCAGGTGCAGGACCCTGCATTTGGCTTTGTTGAACCTCATCAGGTTCCTCTCTGCCCAGCTTTCCAGCCTGTCCAGGTCACACTGAATGGCAGCACAGCCTTCTGGCAGTTTAACACATGTAAGAGCCCTGAAGGTTTTTGCCAAAAGGAGCTGTCTTCTGTTAAGTGTGCTACTGTAATTATTTCCATGTTAACCCAGAAGCAGAGTTAGCATGACTAGAATGATCAATTGAGAGCCATAAGTTCCAAGACCATATGTGTGAACAAGGGTACACTTTTAAGAGAAAAACATGTGTCTATGGAGAAAGAAGTATTTCAAATAACAGGCATGATAAATACATGAATCATAAAATATTTGATTGTATGATCATTGCTGCACAGATAAAAATAAAGCAAAACCATATTTACATATTTGTTTTATGTTATCTCTTCTCATTAAGTTTTGTACTGACATGGTGATTTTAAAAAGAAAGAACATGCAGTCAATTTCTTCTTATCTCTGTATTTATTGAAGTACTCTTAAATAATTCTTATAGCACCTAAAATAGCCCTTTGAATTTAGATGTGCTTGGTGCCATTGTGTTCCACCTAGTTCCATTGTGGTGTCCTTATAAAGCTGAATTAACTCCCTTTACATTAGCCAACTAAAATGTAGGTATCCAAATATAAATATAATTGCAACCTGATTATCTTTCCTTCACTCTAGAAATAAAAATAATTCTAAAAAATCTGTTCTTAATTATTACATTTTACCAAGCCAAGGGCATTCCACAAAAGCTTGGGAGCTCTATGAAGAAGTAATTTTTTTCTTTATTGCAGGTTAGAATTGCTAACTACAAAACAAGTGTCATGTACTGTTTTGATCTTTACCTATGGCTAGGCTCCTGTTGAACTCAAATGCAATACAGTTAAATCAACCACTAGAGTGAAGCAGTTCAAATTCTGAAATGGAATCTACATTTGACCTGCTCTTCAGATTACTTTGTATTTAGGGGTCAGTCCGGCCACCTAAACTAGACCAGTAGGTACGACACAAAGATAAATGGAGACCGAAGTCCTTTTGAAAATGGTAGCTGGAGGGGAAAAAACACTCAAAGATATCTGAAATCATACTAGATACCCGTGTTAACAACTATGTATTTCTTCACAAAGTCTCCACTGAATATAGTAAGAATTTTGGCACAAATTCGTGTATAGACTATTATATATGTCATACATATTTTGATGTTTGACTCCCAGTAAAAGAGTATTTCTAAATTACTACTTTGAACCAAGGCAAAGAAAACTATGTGAGAAGGAGATGTTCAAGACTAATTCCTAGTAAGGAAATAAGTCTTTAAACACACAATAAATAGGTTGCAGAGAAGGAAACAGATATTATCAAATGCTAGAATTTTGGACAAGAAAAAAGGAAAAACAAATGGAAAAAGGAAGGAAGAGAGGAAGAAAGAAGAGCAGGAAAGAAAGAAAAAAAGGAAAAAGAAGAAAGAATGAATAAAAATAGGAAAAAGAGAAGGAGAGAGAAGCAGCAAGCTATGTTCAAACGTGAAAAAATAAACTGCGTTTGAAATGGCAATGTTTCTTTTTTGACACAGTGCAAAAAAGACAGAAACTTGTTTTTATAAAAAGTGCTGTCAAAGTTATTTGTCAACATCTGTCAGCACCTGGAAAAGAGATTGGAATGTAGCAACTGTATCTAGTATCCCCACTTAACATGAGACAAAAGAGCTGTTTGTGTGTGTGTGTTGCTGCCTGTTGATCAAAACTAAAATGCAGAGATTGCATTTAGATCTCTGTGTAAAGATTCCTTTCATTAGAACAGATTTATCTGAAGATATATTACTGATTAGGAGTAATTGTTCAGAAGAAATAGATCAGACCCTGGAAAATATGTAATCATATGAACAATGGCAGGTTATCTACCCAGAGAAAGAATCAAGACTGCCACTATGTTTGTAAAAGTTCACAGATAAGACAAGAAGGAACCACACCTACTGAGAAAAACGACTTCCTGATCCACTGTATATCTTGTGGAAAGCAGTGCTAAACACAGAAAATAAAACAAAACAGCAAAGAAGTCAAGCCTAGACAGAGATAAAAGTGTGAGCTGTGAAAAACAGAACCAGTTTACGATCCTTAACTGCAGCTAAACCAGCCACCAGGACACGTAATAACTGAAAGTTACGAGATCAGAATTTTTGTGCTGTGACTGTAATGTATCCAAAGAGCCTCACTATCCTCATATTGTTCTATTCACTAGTCATATTACAGTTACTTTTTAAAATGAATGACCAGTTTGATTCTTGCTGTGTTTTGTAGTTAGTGACAGTATAATCCGAGAAAAAATGATATGCAAAATTTGAAGACAAAGTCAATATAACCAAGGATGTACTAAAAAAGTAGATTCGAAAGTACGGAAAAAAATAGGCTTTTGATTAAAAAAAAAAAAAAAAGAAAGAAGAAGGAAAAAAAATGAAAAATTATAAGAATTACAATGAAAAATATAATACTACTTAGTATTCAAAACTGTTTGTTTGGAGGAGTACCGCACACTGCTAGGAAATATTACAGGCAAAATCAGCAATTCAGTCATGATAGGGCAACAGAATAGTGTAGAAGTGTCATCCTCAGTCCCACCCAGCTCTCCAGGAGGCTATAAAGACAAATTTCAAAGAGAAGGGCACTTGCTAGGCAAGCTAAATTTGAAAATATATCCCTCTCAAACAAGCTCAGGAGACTACCTAGATTTCCATTACAGATCAATATAGATGCACACAGGTATATAATCCATCATGTGTCTATTTAGATTACAAATTTCTCCTCAACAGATAATTTTTGACTCTGTGCTTCACAGTCCCTGCTGTAATGGTATTTCAGTCTTGGTAGGAACTTCTAGGTACTATCACACTTAATTAGTCAGTTAGTAAAGAGTCTGGGCATTCTTCTCCCCTGTATGCAGTTTCTGTTACATTTTCTGTGGGATTGCACACAGAAGGGCACCTGTATCTACAATAAGAATGAAGGACAATATTCATATCATATAAATAGAGGGGTCTGTAGTACAGAAGTCTATATCTAGTCATTCCTCATAGTACTCATTCTAGAAGAAAATAGACTTTCAGGGTAAGACTCATATGATACACTTGAAAGGTCTGTTTTAGGATGAGATTAACCTTACTTTACAAATGCTTGTTTCTCTCTGTTGATAATACAGTAATTCTAAACAACTAGCCCAGATATAGAATCATAGAATCATAGAAAGTTTTGGGTCAGAAAGGACCCCTAGAGGTCATCTAGTCCAAACCCCCTGCAGCGAGCAGGGACACTGCTAACTAGATCAGGTTGCTCAGAGCCCTGTCCAACCTGGTCATGAATGTTTCCAGGGATGAGGCCTCCACTACCTCTCTGGGCAACCCATTCCAGTGTTTCACAACCCTCATTGTAAAGAATTTCTTTCTTATATCTAGCCTAAACCTACCCTGTTTTAGTTTAAAACCATTACCCCTCGTCCTGTCACTGTTGTCTTTTCTAAAAAGATTGTCCCCATCTTTCCTATAGGCTCCCTTTAAGTACTGAAAGGCTGCAATCAGGTGTCCCCTCGGCCTTCTCTTCTCCAGGCTGAACAAGCCCAACTCTCTCAGCCTGTCCTTATAGGAGAGGTGCTCCAGCCCTTGGATCATTTTTGTAGCCCTCCTTTGGACCCGCTCCAACAGTTCCAAGTCCTTCTTGTGCTGAGGGCTCCAGAGCTGAACGCAGCACTCAGTATGTACAGTTACATGTTAGACTTCTGTTCCTGGACTGGTTAGACCCGACACAAATCACCTGAAAACCATAAAATAGCAAAAAAAAAGGTAAAAAAAGACCTAAAGAATAAACAAAAAAAAATGCTGTGACTAACAGTGTCAATGAAATTCTTGATAGTTGACAGCATTCTTTTTTTTTTTAATAGACATTTCTTTTCCCCCCTAGACATTTTTTTCCCTTATAGGATAGCAATATTAATTGTCAGCTGTGAGGATTAAAAAAAGATTATTGATCATTTATAAACCACTCAAAGTAGCTACAGCACTAGCTAAGCAAATAGTGAAACTAAAATAATCTTGTTTGTGCTTAGCAAAAATATTGTTTCAAGGGTGCAATGGATATCATTAAGGCAAAACATTAGCCTTTGAGGAGGGTAGGGCAAAATTCAAGGGAGAAGTCTGGGATGCTCATTGTACAAAGCTGATTTCTGTGTGATGGCAAAAATATAACAATTGCTCTGTGGCTGACTTTTTAAAGAAGATTCTACCCTACATCTTTCCTAGCGCTTTCCGTAACTAATATGCCCATGATGGAAGACACCTGATTCTCTCAAGCATCCCACAGAATATAATACTGGAATTACCTGTGCTCAAGTAGTCTACACAGAAGTAAAAAATAAGCCTGAAGGTAACACACAGTGAACAAAAGTCACTGGTGTCAACACTCGTACAAAGTATTGAAGCTTTTCTTGGCTAACATTCTTCCTTCAAAACAGTTTCTCACCAGGACTTCCTAACCTGTTCCAGGGTGGCTTTTCCTTTCACAAAATTCTTGATTCATGGCACCTTCTTTTCATCTGTCTTTGGCTTCCACATCACAGTTTGCTCAGCTAAGTCTCTTATTTCAGTGGAAAAGTTACACCATAACCTTTGGAGAATTCATTTAAATGCTCTCTTCCACTCCCAAAAATGGAAAAAAACCCCTATTGAAACACAATTATGAAACTGGTGTATTATCTAGTATATTTAATATCCATAAAATACAAATAAAAACTAAAATAAAAAATTTAGATAATGCTAAATGAGTTTTTTTTAAAATCAACCAGAATGTATAAAGATATGGCAAATATTTCTAAACCATGACACTAATGAGACATATTTTAAAGAGAGAATCATAAGATTGTAAGTAGGAAATCAGGGAGCTATTCTGATTGAGTGTCTGTCATTAAGGTCTTGTTCTTGATAACCAGTTATAGCCTGATTCTTCTTTTGCCAACTATTGAACAAAAATACAATTAGTGCACAAACACTATATTCTCATGTTCTCATCTAGCACCTTCAAAGTTGTTTAAAGTCTTGCTTTTTGGCTCATTAGCTGTAGCTGATATGCCAACTAGGAACACGATGTTCTAGAACACAGTGAATAAGCATATGTGTATATACGTATGCACCTATTTCTATCAGAAGACACTTTGTGACCTAAAAGAATAGCATCATATGGAAAAAAACATGTTACACTTTCCATACTAGAATACATATAGAAATAGATTTTGCTCCTTTCACAAAATTGGTCTGTAAGTGTAATAACACAATATGGAAGTAAAAGTTTTGGGAAAAAGTTTTAGGAACATTCAAAATGTTGTACTTTCATTTAAGTGTAAATCTATAAATCAAACTAAATTTCAAAAATAAAACCCCTAAAAGATATATTGGAAATATAAAACTCAATTTTTGAGTCTCTAATGTTGAAAAGTAAGAAGTGGTTCTAAACAAAATTTTATGAAAGCAGATATAATGTCAAATAAATAGTTTTTCTAGAAACTTTTTCCTGAAATGACAGTTTTCTTATGAAGAACTTTTTATGTTTTCTTTTGTTTAGTTTTTTGTTGTTTTGGTTTTTTTTTTATGGACAGCTATAGAAGGTGTAGATATTAACCAGTCCACTTCTGGCATCTTTCCCGTCAGTTTGTGACAATACGTGATATTTTCAAAGACGTTGTGGGTTGCTTGAGAGCAGAAGAAATCTTTCAAGAATATACACCTTTTTTCCCTTGAAAATGGTCTGAATCACGTCAGGTTTCTATCACTCATGTCTTTTTCCACCATGTTTCGTGACACACACTGAAAACACAGAGAGAAAAAAACTCTTTAGCGGTTTCCGGTTTTTTTTCAAGTCCCAGCCACTTGCCAGAGTGTATTATCCTCAAGAGCACTGACAGAACAGGTTTCTTTAAAAACATGATTAAAAGATTCACAAAATGTCAAGAAGTAAAAGAAAGGAGGGAAGCAAAAGACATGGGCTGCTAATTGCTCTTTTACATCCAAAGTATTAAATAGTTGGTTAACTTTTCTTAAGATATTCTTATTCACTGATACAACATAATCTAAATGTAATCTCAGTTCATATTTCCAAGATACTGATTACTGACATATGTGTATGTGTCTCATAAAAAGAAAATATGATAATTAAAATACATCCTCTCTGCTGTGACACTAACAATCATTTACCTTACACATTTAACAGATATTGATTTTGTCTATGAGATACTAACAAATACAATTATTTTTACTACAGAAAAAAAATATGGGAAAAAATCTTTATTGCTTCTGAAGAGTATTTTGTAGGATTTTGAAATAGCTGTGTCAATGTAAAATCACATTGGAACAAGATAAAGATGTTTCTTATATCATTTTTACCAGGAGAGGTCAATGTTAAAATCCCTTCCTAGGGTTGACTTTGAATGTCTACATCAAGGTTAGAACAACAATGTCCACACTTCACACAGTGTGACATTCATGCTGAGATAGTTACTTACTGTAAGAAGCTAACCTTTTTTTCATTGAAGACCTACTTTTGAGAAATTTTGTATACAAGTTATATCTGCCAAGGAAACCATCTGTATTCTGCCTACAGGCAGTGGAGAGAAATTGGTTTCTCCCGGGGGGAATTTTATCCCATCCTGATGTAAGATGTCTCACAGATGTCTCAGGATATTTAATTTTAGGTAATATGAATACTACCTTTAGTCAGTAAGTTCCAGACAAACAGGTAGGACACAAATCAGTTAATTTTACCTCTATCTTCTTACCTAAACAACATAGTATTTTACCTAAACAACATAGTATTTTACCTAAACAACATAGTATTTTAAGTGCTCATGTATTTAAAAAATACCAAAGTTACAGGTGAAATTGAGGGATTCAATATGATTCAGCGTTCAAATCTCAAATAATTGGATAAGATTCAGTAGCCAATGGTTTTGGTAAAAAAACCCAAACAAAACACCAAAGAATGAAGGTCAATGGATAAAATAGTTTTAGTGTATTTCCAAAACAAGAAACACAAATTTCCTTCCCCTACACTTTGTCATTTAGTGATTAAATCACAGAGGTGGGTTTTACTTTTTTAGTACAAACACAAATAATATTTCTAGACAGTCAGATGAAACAGTAGTGAAGGCCACAGAAGTATCAGAAAAGGTGAGTCTCTATGTCTTTTCTTGATATCAGACCTGAGGTCAAAAAGGACATACAATGCAACACTACCTAGTTAAAAACAGTTTTTTGTAAAGCTAGTAGTAGAAGAAGAACACAGAATGATACAGTATTAATTTCTGCTTCTGTGTGCTGCACTGCATGAAGGTTCACTGAAGGCTGTTCAACTGGTGCGTACAAACGATACACCAGCACTCACAAAACAACCGTTGAATGAGCAGACAATAAAAGTCTAACTGCAAGAGGCAGTTAAATGATAAAGAGTTGTTGCGGAATTGAACTTGCTTAGGTAAGAACTTTCTGCCCGGTGCCACTCCACTAAGATTAATGAGTGCACATGCGAACTTTATGAAAAAGATAATGAATTAATTGTGCTCCTAAACAATGCCATTTTAGACCTGTTTGGATTCCTGCCTTCCCTGAGGAGCAGATGACCACAGTCTGTTAGCTTAAACAAATTAATGTTTAATGGTCATCTTTCTGCCAGCCAAGTGGAAAAGGGGAAACATTCATCAAGAGAAAAGAGGAAAAACTGATCAAGATGTCTATTCATCTGGGATATAGGTGCTGCAAAGTGGCTATTGAGAAAACTGCAGCAGTTCCAATGCTAAACTCACTTCAGGCATTGTTCAAAACATGGAGGTCACAGAATCCACAACTGGGGAGAATTTCACATCCTGGTTTTCTCAGGAAACGAAAGCCAAGAAAGTTTAATTTAATTATTTAATCACACAAAAATCCAAGCACAGGAAGATCTTGCAGTTGATGTGGTTATTCTGCATTGTTTTTATTTTTTACCTTTAGTGTTCTGTTGAATGAGACTAGGAAAACTTACAAATGTGTTTGGTTTTGTAAAGGGTTTTGTTTTCCTTTATTTTGTTCTGGTTAATTTTTTTTGTATCTGTTTAGTTTAAACTATTTTTTAAACCACAGCTAAATTAATCTTCTCTGGTAAATTGTTTTTTTTCTTAATGGATGGGTTCCTCAAGCAAAGCACATAATCTAACAATTCAGTGTCTTTCTGTGTATTGGATTTATCTTACTTGTTTTCAGATGTCTATTTTCACTGAGAAAAACTAGACTAGTGATTAGTTTAAACTGAACACCTAACTTAGTATGATTAAAGTGATACAAAACTTTTGTCTATAGACATGTCTTCAACTTTAGTGTTGACAAATCATCATCCAGTTTTTACACTATTTATGGTGATTAGACAATTAAAAAAAGAAGACCATAAGAAATGAAATAATTCTATGATATGGTAACTGTAGATTGATCATGTTGGGGCAGAAATTTGTTTATCTTTATCACAGTAATATTTCAATGCCCAATGACACAATTCAATGTGAAGTATGTAGTAGTACAGGCTGAGAGCCAACTCTGTAGAAAACAGCTTCACCAAAAGAAATTGATCTCCTGGTGGAGAAGTTGGACAAGTCAGCAGTGTATCCTTGCAGAGAAATCTAACTGCATATGGGCCTATATTTGCAGTAGTATAGTCAGAAGATTGAGACATTTGATTCTTTTCCTCTGTTCTACACTTACTAAACTGTAGCTGGAGGTCTGTGTCCACTTTTGGGCCTGCAGTACAAGAAAGAAGTTGGCTGACTAAAGCAAGCCAAGGTGAGTACCACCAAGACAACAAGGTGGAGCATGTGGTGTATGAAATGAGACTGAGACATTCAGGTTCTTTCAGACTGGAGAAGAGAAGGTCAGAGTGGGAAAGGCAACAGCTGCTTACAAGTTGCAACAGAGAAAATTCCAGTCAGGTATTACGAACTTTTTTTCTTTTTTTTTTTTCTCCACCTTGAAGATGATCAAACAATGAAACCGGAACCTAGAGAAGTTTTGGACTATCAGTCCTTTGAAATACTAAAAACCTGACTGGATCAAGCCTGAAATTACTTGATATAACCTTGAATTTAGCTCTAAATATGAAGTTGGAGCAGATGACTTGCAGAGGTGCCTTCCAGCCTGGATTATTCTGTGACTGCACGATTCTGTGATCCTAAAGAAATGATATACAAACAATCATTTACACTTAAAGAAAATAATCAGACAGGGAAAGACAGTAGAAGAAAGCTGCATGACAGGGCACACACTAGTGCCTACATTTTGACCATGCTGCCTTATTAACTACATTTTAAGAATACATAGAATATTTATATAGGCTTTTTTTTAAATGACATATGTCATGAAAGGAACAAATCAAAGTTTCTCGATCCTTTATATGAAAGAACTATTATTTAGAAAAAACACCTAAATTCAACTCCCTCTCTATTCAAAAATAAGGATTTTTTTTTAATAAAGTCTTTATCTTTGTCTTATTGAGACACAATCATGGAAGCAACTATACTGATTGTGCAGAACTAATCTTTTTTTCAGCCTCACTCACCTATGCATAATGGTTTCCTTCCAGTTTATATCTTTCCCATTTTGATAACTTGCTTATTCTAGAGAGAGCTTTCCAGTACTTCTATGTACCACAACAAGAAAAATTTTTCTTGCAAATAGCAAATTTCATTCCATGTGTTTTAAGCACAGTTTAGAAATATTAGGTATTCATACACAAAACTCCAGTCAGTGCTGAATGACAGGCTGGCAAGCACAAAGAGTAACAGCTAGACAAGCACCCTAATTTTAAATGACTGAGGCAACTTCCTGGGATCTTTATTCAGCACAGACAACCAAGTGCTCAGTTTCATGTCTCACCCAAAAATTACTACTTCACGTAACAGAGCCCTGGTCTAATACATTGCTGAGGTATTACCTGAAACATACTTTCAAGAGAAGAGCATTGCATGCTGAAGAAGTCACGCACCTCTGTTAATAAATAGTTTTGATTTTCCTGAAAGTGCTGGGATAGTCTTTTTGAAAGAAATATAGTCCCTTTGTCAGGACATTTCAGGAAAGTTGGATGTCCAGCTGAAAGTATCTCTGGCTTCATTTGCAGGAAATTTTAGTCATCAAGTCATACTCCAAGATTTTAACATCTCGAGAGCTAAGTGTAAGTGACCTCTGAAATTTTAATTAAGACTTTCTCCCCAGCTGACCTACAGTTTCCTACAAAATGAGGAGGATTGCAAATGAAAGTTCTCATGAACCGAAGGCTGAACTATATGCTTTAAGCTCATCTCTGTCAGAGTTGTTCTGTCAATAAATGTTCTCAGGAAGATCTCTATTAAACAGTAGGGTTTTGTTTTTCTGTCAGGTTCCTGTTTTCAGTATACCTGAAGAAATGCAGCTGCAGTTAGCGAAGTAAACCAGATGCTTAGCTTCTTCATTCTGCTAACTACATTTTCTCTGTGTAAATTATAGACTTGCTAACCTATTTAAAACATAACTCATGTGGCTGGTGAACCACAGTGCCTGCCAGCTCCTCAGATAAAGAGAATCCACTGACTCATTTGCTCTGCCTCTATCTGCCTGCTAAATTTGGATTGACTGCTCACTGTCCAGACTCATAACATAAGGATCTGTTTGAGGAGAATGCCTCTGAACAATTTTTTTCTTTTTCCTCTACATTAGCCACCTCTTCTGTAGAAAAGCTCTGATGCTCCATGTAAAAGTGACATAATGTAAGATGAACTGTCACCACACAACAGAAATTAGAAAGAAAATATTTTTTCAGACCAGAATTCCTTCCTTGATTTTTATTTCCTTCATCTTTTAACAGATTGAGCATTGAATCATTCAGCCACTGCCTGCAGATAATTTAAAAGATGCAATATTCCTCCTAGTGTGAATTACAGACACATTTGACTTGTTCGGCAAGGCCCTGAACATATTGTTTCAGGCTTTATCTATTTTATGGGAATCTTGTAAATATTGATTTATAAAATCACAGAGAATTCTCTTTTAACAAACTTTCTTTTTTAAAAAAATACACTAAAAAAAGAAACTAGTCAGTATCCTTCCCCTCCACTTCCATGTATGTACACAGGATGATTGTCAGCTGATGTAAATCAACATAAAGTCTCAGCCTTCCACATAGCAACCTTCATTTTCACTGACAGATAATCTTATTACTCTTAAAATTGTTTAACATTTGGAAATTTTGAGAGAGGTTGCAACCTTTTAAGAAGAACCTGAACCACGTTTTCCTCTTAATTTTGTCGGTGTGTATCTGCAGTAAACATCAGTCAAATCCATGAAATTATTTCAGTGAAAATTATGAGATTCAGAGGAGAGTCATTTACGTAGGAATTTCCTTCAAGAGGACAAAAGGCCGCAACTTTCTGTGTGGTAAACTGAAGTTGTTTAAAATTATAGCAAGACTGAGAATCATATTAATATCATCCAACTTTAGCCATCTACAGAGAAGGGCAATTTTTCTAAATAATCTTCTCAGATACCTGTCTGCATGTAGGTAAATCACTCTTTGGAGGTGCTTTCCTTTACTATAGACTACCAAGCCAGTCGATACTCCAAACATAGATTACATATGTAATGTTAGGTGGCTAATGTTAGGTGAGGTGAATCCATAGATTAGATATGTAATGTTATATGGCTAATGTTAGATGAGGTGAATCTAACCTTGGGATGACCAGCAAAAGAAATAAACAAAGAAACAAACAAAGAAGAAAAATTCAGTGTTACCATGTAAAAATACAGCTAGGAAGTATTTTTCATTTTCTCTTACAGAAGATACTCTTCCTCTTTCAAGGAAAAGATGAAGAAAATTCACTGAAATAAGTACAACCTCTAGAACTTGGAAACAGTTTCTGAAGAAGACATTGAATAGAAATTGGATTGAGGATCTTAAGCAGGTAACAGTCACTTGGCATAGTGAAACACATAGATAGTGTAGAATATAAACTGCTACCCATTTAACAAAGAGGTTGTTGTTGATGGGTTTTTTTGGGTTTTTTCTTTATTTCATTAAGTATACATGTTCTAGACTGAAAATGGTCAGATGAAAATTCTTGTATCATTTTCACAGGAAGTAACCTTCCCAACACCACGTTGACTATAGTAACTAGTTCTCTGCTAACTATAATACAAGCCAGTGAATTGTTTCTATGCAGCTAATTGAGTCATATCCAGTGATGGAATTACTTTGATCAAACATGGTGTTTCTACATCTACAGATTGTCTCATCTTGAAATAGGTCAAAATATGTGAGAAGAATTGTACCTTTGGAGTGCTTACTTTTCTTTGCTGACTGTAACAGGGGCCTAAGCTGCCTAGTTCAGAAATATCTGCTCAAATACAGATACGGAAGCGAAAATAATCACATCCCTGTTCTCTTTGAAACTTGTCTTTGGATCCCAACAGCTATAAAAAGCCAAGGAGAAATCTTTAGGAAAGGAAAACGAAGAATGAACAACAGGCAAGTTGTGGGAGGACATTGGTTGTGACTGTTTGGAACTACAGCCCCTTTTTAGGAGACTTCAAAAACAAAAATTTAAGTGTTATTGGTTCGGGAAGAGATACAAATCTTCTTAGGATGAGGAAGGCACAGCATGAAAGTTGAGGTAAGTGATCTTTTGACAAGAAAAATATATTTATCCAGAAGATTAGGGATTCTGTAGGGTAACTTTGAAGGTCATTCTTTTATATTATTTATGTGTATATTTATTTGTCTAGTGTATGAAAAGTAATTTAATTGAAATTGGATTTTAAAAGGACTTTCTTCATATATATTCTTTTTTCAATTTTGAATGTATTAATTCAAAAGTGTACAAACATTTAAAAATGCAGTTTCCTTTCCCTGCAGTTGGGGCCCGTTAAAAAGTTAAAGACTGAAAAAATATCAAGAAAATGTAGATTTAAAGATTTATGTGTTTATCTATATGTGTGTTTGATGGAAATAACTTTTTCTTTCTTTTTCCCATCTAATAAACTTTTTGGGGTGCATTTTAAGGCTACTCTACATAAGTAAGGAAGAAATTGGTTCTGAAAAGAAAAAAAAAGAAGTGAAGGGAAAATGTAGTATGTGTTGTGATTACAAAGTTTCAAATTTGATTAATTTACAGTCATGAGCAAGCAAACAAAATGGGAGGATGAAAGCCTTAAGAAAAATTAAAGCAGAAATTGTGTTTTCTAATCATGGCTCAAACATCTTAAAAATTAGCAACACTTCCTATACAAAAAGGCTATTGCAAAACTGGTGTGAGTGCAAATGTCAGTGACAGATTTATATTTTCTGAAAACAAAATCACAGCAGGACAGACTGAGCTTCTACTGTGAATTTGAAAAGATGAAAATCGGTTTATTACTTGGTTTTACATTTTTTAGTCATGAAAATATAGTGTATGAAAAAATAGCAGAAGACTACATGGAAGGACAAAACATGAGAAGTAAGTGAAAAATCTAGACAGGTTCCTAGAACCAAATACTACAGAAGTTAGTTAGGAAAACATTGTCATTTTTTTTATTGTTGGTTTGTTTTTTTTAGAAGGGAGATCTTATTTAAACACTGTAGAATTAAGAAGAGGTCCATCTGAAAAACAGAAAAAAATTCAAGAAGTCCACCATGAGTCCTTGATATCATTCTAACAACAGGCAATGCAGGATGGAAAAGGTACCAGACAGGAATTTCTAGCAAAAATCAAAGAATATTTTCATTTGCTTCCAAGTTGATGAAGAAATCTCATCATGAAAAGGAGAATTTGCAGGTGAAATCTGTAGGCCAAAAAATTCTTTAATTTCAAGGAGCGATTTTACACCACGTAAGGCAGTGACAAACAAAATCTTAATAGGTCCACTACAGGACCGTTGCAAATTAATTAAAAAAACAAGGTGCTAGTTTTTCATAGTCACTTGGTATGGTCTTAACTACATGCTTTTAGAAGTGGTCTTCTGAAAAAATATGAGATTTCTGGAAACCTGAAACTGAAAAAGACCTGCCACCTCACTCCCTGAGCTATCAGAGATGGGTAACAAGATTATGTTGTAAGTCTCTATCATAAAGAATGTATCATGTTCCATCTTAAAAAAATTTCATTTTGGGGAGTTTTTTCTCATGACTGCTTTATGACTTTCACAGAAGACATAGGCATTATACAGGAAGGTGTCAATTCTGCTTAGAAAATATTACAGAAAGAGTTGAAATATGTATATAATCAAGGCTCAGTAAGCAAGTGACCTCATCTATCTCATGTTCTAAGGTTCAACTCTATCAATGTCATTCCTAAGAAACAGGTTGTTGAAATCCTCTAAATCTGATTACTCCAAAGTATTTCCAGTCAAACTCTTCCACATTTTTTCAACATGTGGATATTTTGTTAAGATTTTCCTTGACTCTAACGTCAGTCTTTCTTCAGATAGTTGAAATCCATAATTTTGTCCTAATAATTATGGACTTGGAAAAGAAATTTCTCCCATTTTTTAGCAGGTATTTTCATATTTGAAGGATGTTATCAGTTACTCTGGCAGTCTTCTCTACTTTAGCAAAATGACCCCAATTATGATACCTTTCCTCACAACTTGTTTCCAGGCTTCTGATCACTGTTTGCTTTCCTGTGTGCGCTTGCCACTTCTATCTCTGACGTGCAGCACACAGAATTGTATACTATGCTGTAGTTAAGGCCTTATCATGAAAACCAGAAGACTAATTCATGTGTCTCACAAGCTACATTTACATTTATATATCCCAGTATACGGTTTGCCATTTCCTCTGTCTTCTTTTGTTTCGTGTGTCAAAACTTCTCACTTAAACAATGGAAAAAACAGTTTAGTCTTATTTTTATAATACTGAGGGTTTTTTTCCTGCCTTTAGCAGTGCTCATAGTCATCCTGAAGCAAGCAACACCCATCTACAAAAAGGGCCGGAAGGAGGACCCCAGGAACTACAGGCCTGTCAGCCTGACTTCAGTGCCGGGGAAGGTTATGGAGTTATTCATCCCGAGTGCGCTCACTGGACATGCGAAGGACAACCAGGGGATCAGGCCCAGCCAGAATGGATTCATGAAAGGCATGTCCTGCTTGGCCAACCCCATCTCCTTCTATGACAAGGTGTCCTGCCTAGTAGACGAAGGAAAGGATGTGGAGGTCATCTCCCTGGACTTTAGTAAGGACTTTGACACTGTTCCCAACAGCATCCTCCTGGAGAAATTAGCTGCCCATGGTTTGGATGGGTGCCCTCTTTGCTGGATAAAGAACTGGATAGAATGGCCGAGCACAGAAAGTGGTGGTAAATGGAGTCAAATCCAGCTGGCGGCTAGTCACGAGTGGTGTCCCCCAGAGCTCAGTTTTGGGTCCGATCTTGTTGAACATCTTCATCAATGATCTGGATAAGGGGACTGAATGCTCCCTCAGTAAGTTTGCAGATGACACCAAGCTGGGCAGGAGTGTCGATCTGCTCGAGGGTAGGTTCGCTCTGCAGAGGGAACTGGACAGGCTGGATTGACGGACTGAGGTCAACTGTATGAGGTTCCACAAGGCCAAATGCCGAGTCCTGCACTTCAGTCACAACAACCCCATTCAATGTTACAGGCTTGGGGAGGGGTGGCTGGAAAGCTACCTGGCATAAAAGGACCTTGGGTGTTGGTCGACAGCCGGTTGAACATGAGCCAGCAGTGTGTCCAGATGGTCAAGAAGGCCAGTGGCATCCTGGCTTGTATCAGGAATAGTGTGAGCAGCAGGAGTAGGGAGGTGATCGTAACCCTGTACTTGGCACTGGTGAGGCTGCATCTGGAGTACTGTGTTCAGTTTTGGACCCCTCACTTTTTGGTCCCCATCACCCCAGCTCGTTAAAAAACGTGTAGAAGTGGCACTGCAGGATGTGGTTTAGTAGGCAGGATGGTGTGGGGTACATAGTTGGACATGATGATCTTAGAGATCTTCTCCAATCTATGATTCTATGATTCTATGATTATGTTGTGCCTCGTTTTTCTTATATTTAAGTGGGAATACTGACACTTCCAACTTTGTAGATCTTTGTAATCTATGGTTAAATGCTACAATATACTAAGTAAAGATTGGTATTTCAGATTATACACAACATTTTAGTGTTGTAAATCCATTTTGTTCCCACACTAAACTGTTTAGCCATTTTAAGGAAGTATGAAATCTTAAATAAATTCTAAACCTTCTGAAAAAGCTGCTTTATAATAACGTGTGTTCTTTACTGATTACCCCAAATCACAAAAGGACTACTTGCTTAGATTCCAGTCCTATATTCTGTGACTGGATTTATCAAAACTATGACTTTCATTTTGTTGTTTTGTAATTCATATCCTAACTGCCCCTATTTTTGTGATAGTCATTTTTTGCCACTCTCTACCAGCAAAATGCAGTGATTGCAAACTCTGTGATACTGGGCCTAATGTACATACAAAGGTCTCTTAGGCACCATTGTGGAATCAAGACAGTTGGGATTCATCATTAGAATGCCTTAGGCATAGGAATAACATTTTAATGACAATAAAATCATAGTTTTTGTTTCCATTAAACACTGAATTTAGTTGGGAAAGAATTTAATAAATTCATATTTCAGTGTACTTATGTGCTACGAAGAGGAAAAATGAAAGTCTGCACAGCAGTATTTTAGGGTACCTTTCGAAAATTTAACAGATAATTGGAGTATAAATATTCATTTAGAAAGTTATGCTAGGAAGCTGCCTGAACACCTCCTGGTGGCAATACTTCTTCCTTAAAAGTAATGTTCTGCTTCTGAAAAAATCCTTTTCTGATTAAAAAAAAAACCAAAAAACAGCATTTTTTATTAGAAGGGGATTCCAAGCAAACTTATGAAAGCCAGTAAAAATAGATCAACACTACTAATGTGTAAAGATAGCATATTTTAAAATCTGTCTTGATCATATTTTGGAACCTGTCTTATATTGCCTGCTGGTTCTGCCAGACACCCTAAAATCAATGTGGCAGCTGCCTGCTTCCAGTGAGGTTCTGCAGTCAACCAATGACCACATCTATTGATGCACTATTAACTGTGTTCACTGTCCAGAGTGATGTACCACTAACCGTGCCCACTGTCCAGAGTTTAAGTAGATCCAGTACGCGTATCTGACTACTATGTGAAATACATAACTAATAGAAGCCTGTGGACTCCTTATCATGGCTACCACATCATGCTTCTTCCAATTTGATTAAAATGTTTGTATTCCATTGACAGATCTCCTTATGTAAGCTGATATTTCTGATAACTTCAAAAAGCTACCGCTAAGCCTTGGTCTTAATCAAAAGCAGTACCTGTTCACCTAAGGTTTCCACATAACACATCAGTGAAATATTCAAAAGAAAACTAATGATGAATGAGCACAAACAACAAACTAAAATATTTAAAATATTAAGCCTGGAGCTTGTATCCCAGTCACTATGAGAGCCTTACCCTTACCTTATCCCAGCTCCTGTATTCAGATTTCCCAGGAGATGAACACAAGAGGAGCATCTCCTTTGCTCCTGACTGGCTAGTATAGTTCCCTTTTGTTTCTTGTTGAAGAGACTTGCCCTCCTGTGAACTCACCCTTAACCTTTCAAAATGCTACAGACTAACACATATGTAGGTAAAAGCCTGTCTTCTAAAGGTATTCTGTTACATTCACATGGCATTCCCTTTCCCCCAAGGTCTCCTTCGGTCCCGCTTGCTTCAACTCAGACCTGTTCTTTCCCCAGTTCAACAAGTGTTGAATAGCAAGCTGCCAGCTCTGCAGAGCTGCGGGCCACAGTAAGTATATCTGTCTGAACTGCTAACAACATTTTTTCATATACATTAACATTGAAGCAAACTTGCTATTTATGCACCAAGATCTTAAGTGCCAGCTGAGCAAAATTATGCACAGATTGAGCAAGAGGTTCCAGCTATCATTTTCAGTGTGCGGAGATGTTGATAATATCTCTCTGGCAGGAATCTGCCCATAATAACTGATCTCCAAACCTCTTACTCTGATTTTAAGAGTGGGAGAGGGAAGGCAATTTTAGTTTTAGCTGTTCTGACAATTCAGAACAGGAGGCGTACTGGATGATGGTTTAGTAATGGTGTATTGAATGCTGATCTTCAGCACAGCAGTTTCTGATACTGATGATCTTCACTTTAAGGTTGCTGCTGCTGTGGATTAAAGATGCCACAAGCCAGAATACTGTCCAAATCAACCAATTACTTGAGATGGTGAAGAAAAATCTTCCAGGCCAAACAAAGAGAGAACTTTTCATCTGAAATTTTAAGCCTTATATCAAAAAGGTGAAGAAAAAATAAAAAAAATAATCTCTTGAGAAATTATTTTTATAGGAAGCATATGATCTCCCCTGGCTTACAAGACTCATTGATTCGGAAAATCACTGTCACGAAGTTTGAAAAGACTTTTATGAACACTCTCTAAGTATGGTCCATAAATAAGGTTCTTAGGTGAGCAGTCATAAACACAGACACTGGCCTGTATTACAGAAATCCCTGTGTACGGGTTTACTCTTTGCAATCAAATTTCTGGATATACCCAATACAAATGGAGGCTGTATAATTTACAGGTGCTCTCTTATGACACTACAATCTAATTACAGTCAATGTCTGAAACCATTTCTCCATTCCTGTTTAAAGTGAGCAGACTGAATAGTTTTGTATTGCTTTTATATTATATATATTATCTGGTAACAAGTTTTACCATGTATCTTAATTTCAATCACATAATTTCAAGAATTGTTTTATTCTGTTTCTTTCTTTTTTTAGGATAACACCAACTTTTCCCACGCATTTCTTCTTTTTGTTGTCATCTTTGATGGACAAGAGTGAACTCTACTAATTTTGTAAACCAACAAAAATATTAAAGAAAAATGTATCACAAAGCAGAAAGTATATTTATTCCCTGAAATCTTTCCTCATTTATGTCTGTATATATATGTTCTGTACTAAAGTTGTACGGATTTAAAGAAGGATATGCACAAGGATCATGTGTAAGAGTGGGATTTGTGAAATCTTGAGTGTGTGGTATCAGGTAGAAAACAGTAAACTAGATTTTAGTCACACTTTTCTGTTTTCCCTTGAAGTACTAGGAATGTGAATAAATAGGTGTTGCAACATGCAAAATCGTGTCATTCATGATCTCCATCATGGTCTGCAAGGCAACTGCAAAGTCACTGAATTCCTTGCTTTTGTCACCATCTCAGAGTTCTGTTGCACAGGACTGGAGCTTGTTATCTGTGGCATTTCACCAAATACAAGAACAACTTTAGAAGAAGTGCCATCTATTGTTGCAAGATGTACGGTGACACACTATTCGTACTACACTAACTCTTTCTGTACATATATTGATGAATACATACTTGCATATGGTAATTTATAAAATGATTTTTTGTTGTCACTAGCATGTTTTCTGTGTGCTTGTGTTTCATTTTACCCCTCTAAAAAGAAATTTTCTGAACTAGGTCTTCATGAAGTGAGTAGTCTGGGCTTGCATTGTTGTATGGGAAATGCTGCGGGCAATTTATCCTCACTCTCCATCTTCACACTTCAATAAGATTTGTTAATTAATAAGAAAGTATTTTCCACAGAGGGCCAAGAGGACTGCAGCTCCCCATTAGCAGTAGCTTGTGGAGGCTCATGTTCTCTGTTACAAGGGTGATACTCTACGCCTTCTTTGTCCTTTCATCAGATTGTGGCTATGCCCAATCCTGACTGCTGTTTCTGTTGTAATTTCAAAGTGTTTGATTTTTCAAACAATCTCAGCTCTTGCTATGCTCCCCTGGTCCTCTTATAGAAAAACAATTTGTTTTTGTTTCTGTGCCTGTAGGTTCCATAAACATCAGATCACATTTTGAAGTGTCCTCTCCATGCCCCACCCGCTGTTTCTGGAGCCTGTGGCAACTGATAGGATCACGAGGGGTGTGTTGTTGGCAGGATATTTTAATAGTTAGAGAGTTTTAGGGCTCAGACACAAATTCCCTGAGGGACCTCAACCCATTCACTTAGTCTTCCCTATGCTCCAGCTGAATTAATGATTAATCTTATCTTTCTTTAAAATGTTATGAGAACTTTGATTAGTACTGTGCTATTTAAGCACCTATGTGACCTTTGGGTGGATAGCTATTCTCACCATTGTCTGTTGGTTTTATTTACGTTTTTAAATAAATACCTAAGTCACAAGAAATCTTCTTAGTTTCCTAGTTTCTGTGTCCGTTACAGATCCATAGGTAACATAGTTACAATAGTAAAGGTTATGCATTTCTCTATAATGTTAAGAAAGATTCTTGAAGAAGATAAAGGCTAGATAAGGCTAGCTACTTAATTTTTATACTGTTGATAATGTTTATGTTGTGTGCTGTTTATTAAAATGAGGGAGGGGGATAATAAAATGTATGTCTTTTGCATAAAGGAAATGCCTACTTTATCATACGTTTTCCTACTCACATTTTGCAAGAGTTGTCCTTGACACCAAATGCCAAAACATCTTTTCTATATAAATTATTAAGAAAGAACATTGTGTATATTTTGCACCAGATAAATTATGCACCCATTTTAGTCTAGATGAGAAACAAGGAATTCCTACTCCACTGCACATCTGAATTTTGTATGGAATTTTGCACATACTGTGATCTTGGGCCCAATATTTTATGCATCAGCATATCTCATGTTTTCTTTATAAACTGCAGAGTATCTGCACATTGAATTATGCATTTTATAAAAGGCAAGAAAGAATTCAAAATTAAAATAATGTAATCAAACAAGGTGGGGTTTTTTGTTGTTTTAGGGTTTTTTTCTCCTTTTCCTGCTTCTTCCTTCCACCTGTACCTTTCCCCTTTCTTTATTGATTCATTTTGAATGTCTTCATTCACATACAATTACACAAATTAATTTCTCTGTAAGAGGCTGAAGAAGCAAAATTCCAGTGTATCAACTCTGATAATTTAAATGCTGCTTTGCTCTCCAGCCATAAACTTCTGCTCATTTGAAGTAAACTTGGGCTAACATTTGTTTTTAAATGGGTTGAATATTGTGGTTACTTTATTAATTTTCACCATGTTTTTAGTTCTACCAAGATTGCCTGTAGCAAGGGTTATTGATAGGGAAACATGAGAAACATACAAGGTTAACACAGAAGGGCAGATAGACATACAGCGTTTGATCCAAAGCCTGTTTGAATCAATGAGAGACTTCTCCATTGACTTTAGCAGACTTTAGATCTGACTCATCAGGCATTTATGTATCAATACAGTAAAATGCTGAGCAGCTCCTATGAAATGTCATTTGTCCTCAGCCTCTATCTGTGTCAGAAAGAGTCAAGGGGTTTCAGTGCCCTGGAGATTTGGAGTATTTAAAAGTTATTAAGAAAGTACATAGCTGGAAGCGAAACAAGGGGACTGAGACCACACACTTTACTTACAGCTTCTGAGAAATCCTGTTAAAGTCAATCAGATCAAGCAAGAACAACTGCTTTGGTGATTTAAGCAGAGAGTGAGAAAGACAGAGGGACATAGCAGCTGAAGTAGAGGAGGGAAAAGACAGCAAAAAACAAAGCAAGTTTAACAGGAATGGAGAATGGAGGAGAGCTTACAAGGGAGCTGAGATTAAACATGAAGGAGAAGGATGAATACTTGGTTTTGTCTGATTTTTTCCTCCTGAAGACTTAATACACGATGGGAGTTAAACCAGGTTATTTTATTTTTTCACTCTCTTTTTAGCACTAGTTAGTTTTCACTTCTGATTTTGTACAATCCCTAAAATTACTTAAGGTCTCTGGGACATTTACAACTTTGTATTTCAAACATCACTCCTGGGATCTTCCCTAGGGGCTATATTTGAAAGGCAAATGAATTTTGTTCACAGCTGCTGGTACAACATGAAGACATTTTTTTCTTTGCAAATTTAACCCTTTACTGTATTTTTTTTTTTTATTTTCTTTGCTACTGTGCCAGAAATGCTTTTTGTTTCTGAGATGTGGGGGTTTTAGAGATACAGCTTCACAAAATTGATGTATTGTTAACAGATCACTAGCAAAATGGGAAATACTGCTGAAGGGTAGAAGACCAGATTCATGTTAAGTTACGTCTCATAGACCACTAATGCTAAAAAGAGTCAAGAACAGGATTCACAAATTCTCATAAACCACACTAGAAGGGGCCTGCAGAGGTCATACAGTCCATCTGCCTGACTAAAGGTGTGACCAAAAATTTCTAAACTATGTTGTAATCCTGCTCATATAAACAAAAAACAGAGACACACTTTGCATTTTATAAAGAACTACAGCTAACAAAATAAGCTCATCAAACCAGCATATTTTTTTTATAACAAATAAAAAAGAGTTAAATGTGACTGCATAAGTATTTGAAAGAATAGCAATAAAAAAAAATCACAAATATTGAAAATCTGTCTGAATAAATTCTTTTACTATGGTGCCAGTTCTCCTAGCTTTTGTGTTCTTCAAGGCCAAGAGTCATTCTTTTTTCCTGGGTCAACATAAGTTCTGTGTGCCTGTTATGTTACTTGGAAGTCATAAGAATATTATCAACCCTTTGAAATTTGCCTTAAATTGTGCATTGTTTTTGTCTATACTTCACTGCCAATGTCTGTGTAGAAAAGTCAAAAGAATCGTGAGAAATAAAATAGAGACTGTTGAGCTGATATTTCTTTTTAGGAACTGAAAAAGGAAAATAATCCTAAGAATCTGATATGAATGAGATTTCCAACCTTAAAGAAGAAAAGAATCATGAAAATAATTTCACAGTATCCCTCTGCATTTTTCAAGTCTTCTCAAAAAGAGATTTAGCAAAATAATGAAAAAAAAAGGCAAAAGAACTTTCTCATTCTGATTTCAAAATATTGCTGTGAACATGGGTATAAAATACAGTTCACTAAGACTTCAGAGATTACATTCTTCACTGCAAATATTTAAAGATCAATATGACTTGGAGGAGGATTTCTTTTAGAAAATGTATTTCATTATAAGTGATGTTTCTTCCAAAATTCATATTGAGTTATTTTAGGGACAGGGCAAAATTTTCACAAGCTGTCATGTCTGAGACCATTTGGTGAGTGATGAGTTCAACAGTAAGTCACTAGAGATGTGGCTTATTTCAGCTTATTTCATAATTTGTCTACTTTAAAGCAGTTATGGTTGTTCCTTCTGTAGCTATTGATGAGAGAATCACCTGGAAAGACAATTCAAAGACTGATATATTAAATTTAAAAAGTCATACTCCGGACTTCTCTTTCTTCTCTCTCTCTTTCTGCCTTTCTCTTTCCCCTTCTCTCTCTCTATCTTTCTCTCTCTCATCCTCTGCCTTTGTTTCTCTTTTTTCCTCTTTCTCTCTCCCTCTTTTCACTACAAAGGAAATATTCATGACTACTTAGATTATTTGTCTATCATTCAAACTAATAAAGATTTGGTAAAGGTCCTTTGGGTTATTCTTCAGTAGTTTCATAAGGTTAGCAGAGCAAATATTGATCTTTTGGCTTTTCCATGACGTAAACTGGCAATACATTTTATATATATATAT
>Ga0065711_1034493_pt1 | contig 23675 bp, 12 predicted proteins | sample Hoacrofraction12_FD_59098 | JGI IMG/M metagenome (GOLD analysis project Ga0065711, IMG submission 59098) | Hoatzin crop microbial communities from Cojedes, Venezuela - Epithelial fraction 12 v2 (version 2) | ecosystem: Host-associated > Birds > Digestive system > Esophagus > Crop | place...
GGGGGGCGGACGACGACACACGGGCGGGAGTCAGAGGGCGCGGAACGGGGGGCGGTTTGTCGGCACAGCGCGAGGGGGGCTCCGTTAAACACGGGGAAATGCACAACTGGGTCTTGCGGGGGTTGGTTGCGTCAGAAGCCGACGCGCTGTGCTCGGACGCAGCCCGAGCGTAAAAGGTGCCACTGAGCGTGACCCCGCAGGTGCAGCTCGTAGAGAAGGCGACTGCTCCGCCCAGCCCCGCGGGGCTTCATTTCACATGCCCCTTGCGCAACCATCTGCTTTCAGTGGGGTTTAGAAGGAAAGGAAATAGCTGATCCCTGTTCCCCTTCCCAAATACAAACGCTGGCGCTTGTAGGCAATACCCCGCCATGCCCTGTTTCCATAACCGAGGACTAACCTGGAACGACGTCCCAGCTCTGCGTGAAGCAACTGCTTGGCAAACGCACAACAGCACGAAGATGCTCCCCGGGGCTGGACCTAAATTTTAGAAGAGAAATAATTTTAGTTCTTATCACCCCCCCTCCCCGCTCCCCAAAACCCCCCCAGGTACCACACCCATCCAACAACGCCAGCTGGGTTTCAGGACAACTTCCCCCTCCCTGTGATACGCACCCTAGTGTGCTTCCTCCAGCCGATGAACGACCCAAAATCTAGTCCCTGCGAAAGTGATCAGAGGTTGAAAAGCGCTGCTGCACGTCCTCCAGCCCATCTGCTGCAGCATCAGTGGTGGGAGCAGGCGCTCCCGCTGCTCCCTGGCCAAGAGAGAAGCGCTGTGGGCAGCGCACAAGCACACCGCCTGCAGAGTCACCCCCTGAAGATAAAAAAGCAAGGAACAAAATTGCGATTACCCATTAAAATGGGTTTGGGTTGGTTTGTTTTTTTTTAAACCGTTGAAAGTTCAGTAAAATATAGTGACAAATGGCTCTTAGAATAGCGGCTGGACTATATTAAAAAGTTTTATTGCAATTATACAGAAATTACAGGAATTTTAAAAATACATAAAGCTTCAAATAGTCAAGGTCAGTTTTCCTCCAAGCAATTAAGGCAACTGGATTCAATCTCTCTAACACAAACAGCAAATGGATATTTTACTAGCCCTGGATGAAACGAAGTAGAAAGACTAAGATCACAGATTTAAATTCGCGGAACAGAACACAGCTTTGTGTTTGTCCATATTTGGTAGAAATTCAGTGGTTAATTACAGTGTACACCAATAAAATGCATCTATTAGAAAAATACATAAAAACGTGAAAATTTATCTGAACCAAAGACATTTTAAATCTGAGTCTCAAGGCAAGTTTAAGTTCTACAGTCTGAAAATAAGAAGCTAAGCTGTTCAGTACAGCGGAAACACCTTACCCTTTTTGCCTGTTTTCTTTGTAGAACAGCAATCTAGCCTCGCTTCCCTCTGAGTCTGGGTTGAGAAGCAGCACTAGATACAGAAATTCTCTCCTTGCCTCCATATGCAGTTGAAAGATTGGTTTCTGTGGCATACAGCCAGTTCTAGGTTGCCCAGAGATTAAATTTCACAATAATTGATAAAAATGAAACTTTATAGTTTTAAATGAATTTACTGATCAAACGTAAACTTTGCTCTCAAGTACCATTAAATGGATGTTTCTACTTAAAAATAACAGAAGTCGTTGCAACATCAACATCTGTTTTTCCAATTAAAATTAGAACCAAATAGCCTCTTTTTAAAGCATGAAATTAACAGCAAAATATAACCAAGTACTTTAGTAATATTCTGCATACGCCATATAACTACATATACAAGTTTTAGCACTACAATGCTTTCCTTGAAAATCATTCCTCCTCAGTCCTAGTATCACTGTAATAAAAACCACTCCCACTTAATTCTGCACTGAACGAAAATCCATTCCTCAAACTGCTTTGCACTACACTGCGTAACCAAAGCATTTGGTGACTACTTTTAACAGGTAAAAAAATCCTCCATGTAACAAGCAAACATAAAACCCTGGAGTAAATAAAGTCTGTCATTAAAACAACTGCTTAAAAAAAAAAAAAAATGGTTCAAATCAACTTATTTTTCGTTAAAGATAACCAAGTTACAGGGTTAAGGCCCAAGCAGAAACACTGGAAGTTTAAGTTAACACACTAAATTATCATAAGCAAGATACCTTTCTCAAACTTTATCTTAGCCTTTGAATCCTATCAACACTTAGGACTGTTGACCAATTCTTCTATCCAGTTCTTGAGTTAGCACCCATTCTCTTGAAGTATAGGCTGTGTTTTTATACGCTTTTATTTAAGCTTGCAGGCAACTTTTGGATATTGATTTCCACAGGCACTTTATTCACAAAAAAACATTCTCCTTGTCAAAAGAATATTGAAAATATTTGAAATTTCTGAGTTTGACTAGTGCACTGACAAACATGTTTCTGTGACTCACAGCAGATGCTAACACTAAAGATCTGCTCTCAGTCAAGTGGATGTCACATGCTCGCAAAGGTTTCATTTTTGCGGGGCATTTAAAAATGCAGCCATTTATCTCTCAATATTTCTGTAAATATTACACCTTTTTGGTAAATTTTTAAAAAAGACAACCAGTTTTCTCTGAAGCATCTAGTAACTAAGAATAGGAAAATTATATTTCCATGTGGCTTAGAACTGTTACGACTTTGTTCTGTCTTTGGCTCTTCCCAGTGTCCTATTAAAGCAAGCGCTGAGAGAAGTAGCAAGACACAATACAGACTATTGTTACTGGACTATCCATCTTCACTGAACAAAAAAAATCCCCTCCAGCCTTGCTTTTATCCTAGAAGGTGGGTTTGTTTCTGCTTTAAACAAAGTTACTCTAGACTTGGCATATTCCTTGCACAGACACAGAAATTCCATAAAATAAATCTTAGAGAATCCTGTTAATTTCTTGAAGTACTAGGTGCAAGTGATTCAAGAGAACTTATTCCAGTGTATGAAAGACAGTGGCTTAGTGACAAACACCTCATGGTGTGACTCTTTTAGAGCCGAGGAAGCGTGCCGCAGAGTTCCAGGCCGTACCCTTGCGCGTGCACCCTGCTCGCTCGCCCGTCCGTGTGTACCTGGACACCGCACCCACTCCGCATCTTCACCTGTCTGTATCAATTGAGAGCATCATACTTGTTTCAGAGCTGACTACAGTAGGATTTCCACATGTGTTACAGGCAGACATTTTTACAACTGCAAGCCGAGTAGTAAGGGGCCTTTAACAAGAACTAAAGGCTCTGTATTCTCCATGGGGAGAAGGTATAGGTACTGCTGCCCAGAGATGCCTCTTATAAAGATTTGAATTGCACTGTCCTTCATTATATTCAAAATCATAACCAAAGGGGGGGGGGAAAGCAACAATATCTTCTGCAACATAAAGCACAATACAGTTTTTCATCTGAAGAGAAGGTTGCTTGTGAAGATTTAAAACAAAGTTAGAAAAGTACTTTGCTCTTACACAGTCTATTTTAAGGCTCTTTCCTGTGTCTTTATAATATCCTACTATGAATTGCCTTGATAATTATGTCAGGTTTCACTTCTGTTCTGCAGATACGGTTACATGGTCACATTCCTCCACAAGTTTGTTTTTCAGATGTTTCAGCAAGAGATGGTTCTACACTGCATAATCAGGGTTCTCCCAATACAGCTTTGTTCATTTCACATCCTCTCTTTCTGCCTCCAAGACTTCAACAACAACAATGAAGCCAGAGAATTTTTTTTGAACTACTAGCCTACACCTTAATCCTACCCAATGCAATTCTTGTTTTAGACCAAATTTCAGAAGATGATCCTAAGCATACATGAAAATTTAATCTTGTATGTATAGTCTAGAGCTATATACAATCCTAATGTTTTCCTGCATTAAAAATACTTACTATAATATTTTGCAGTTTTTATATAAAGCAGAAATAGAAAACGGTCATATATATATAAAGCATGGGGAACAGGCTTAAAATGTAGAGAAATTTTGCTTCATTGAAAAGGTGTCACAACAGCTTTCCTTAATATTCATGGCTAAGAAGAGAATACCAGCTCTCAATAATTAAGAAATCATTAGCACCATAAATGGAAATAAGTTTTTGATTTCTAAAGATGTGTGTGGTCACGTAAGTAGTCAAACAAAGTACTGCATTTGTTAGTACACAGGCTGACCATGAAAAGTTTCAACTTGTCTGTGCTGAGTAAACCACATGGGACAATTTCTTGAACATTTTTACCAAATTCACAGTCAACAGTGCAAGTGATCATGACAGATAGCACCTCTGGAGATAAAAGGAGATAAAAGCTACAAGATGCTCATATTATTGCCTTTTTAAAAAGTACACCCAGTGCAATAGGGGGATTTTGGGTGTTTTGTGTTTTTTTGGGGGGTTGGTTTGTTTTTTTTTTTTAAATAAAAAACACAGTGAATATGGATTGCAACATCTTACAAATCACAGCTGCAGTATCTCAGGGTATACAGCACACCACAACACTGAGTTGTCATCCACTTAAAAGAGCTGATGTGCTAAAAAGTGATATCCTGAAGGTTTTGCAATATAAAAGCCAACTCTTGCTAATTACGAACAATTTATGTACAAATGAGGCCCAGATTATAAACATTAGTAGAAACTACAGCCCAAAAGATCTGTAAGTAGTATCACTTGTTACTGTAGTGTTATGCTGTACCATGTTTGCAGAACTGGACCATAAATCTATGAAGAAAGGCCGTATAGCAGCTCCTCACCACCATGCAAGCGTTACAGCACTCCTGTATTGCCATCTAGGGTTCCTCAGCAGCCAATGGCTTCTCTTGCTTAGTTTTTCCCAGGTTGGATACACAGCTCCACTTCATGTATAGAGCTATGGATTCCAACGAGGAGAAATCATGCAAGAAAAGCTGTCAGCCGATGAGGATGAAACCATGTTGCAGTTAGAAGTGACATGCTGTACTGTTTTTACAGAAGTCTTCAGAGTTCTCCTCAAAGTCACATGGAAAGCACAAGAACCACAGCCATCAAACCATCATTTCCTCTACTACTTTCAGGTTCCTTGGTGTGACCCTGACCTCACAGAACACCCAGAATTTATCTCCTTCACATCTCACACGTGCTGTCCTGAATCAGGAAAATAAACACAAATGAATGTACTAAACATCTGAAGAGCAAGAATTGATTCCTGAGTAAAAAGCACGCCCGAGGATGCTAGATTTTGTACTTGAAAATGTTTCAAGTTTCAAATTGTGCAAAGATGTGTCTGACAAGAATACCTTTTGGCTTTAGTGTTAATTTTGGAGCCTTCTCAAATGTAAATCCTACTCTTCCCTATTGAGCCATTTAGAAAAGGCAGTTAGCAGAAGCAGATAAAGACAGACAGGAGCCCCAAGCAAGCTAGGCCAGAGTGCAAGCAGCATTTTGAGTGACAAACTATGAAAAAAGTGGAATGCAAAACCAGTTTTTACAGAAGTAACAAAACACTTAAAACAAGTTACTCAAAATAGAAGAGTGGTTGGAGTTTAGCAATACCGTTTATGGTCCGTATACAAACACTTCACTGGTACATGTAAAAGTATGCAGGGAGATAAATTCCCTCTTGATATTCTCAGCATCCCTGCCATCTCTAATTAAAAGTAACAATAATAGTAATTTAAAAAGAAAACAGACCCGCTCATTTTAAGTGCGACTCACACGCTTGAAGTAACACCAGATTATATACTCTGTTGAATTAAAATATAGCTCTCTGATAACTGGTTTTACAGTGATCTGCCTGTTCAGTCCCTTTCATAGCTTTCTGGTTTGTAAGTGATCTTGCTACACTTTTTAAGCTATTGCCACCTTTGGTACTGTGCCCTCAGGTGGAAAGCAGCTCAAAAGGACAAGTAAAGATGGCTCACAGCCTACTATGTAAGTACAGCCTAGTTTATCTTCCCAGAGAAGCCTCTGTGTACTGCATTCAATATTGCATATGCCACAAAGACCCCTCTCCGCACACACATGCCTGCACGGTGCCTGGGTCCCCAGCTGCTCAAGATGCTGCCACTTCAGGCTAGTTTCTGACCACTTTTAATGAAAGAAAAAGTGAAAGTCACCTTCAAACACATTTCAGCAAAGTTACTTTGTGAAAATTAATCTCAATTGGCACAAAGGAGATTCTTCTGTAGTAAGTTTTCGCAGTTTGACAGACACTAACCTCCTAAAGACCTTATTATGCAGAGGGCAAATACAAGAGCTGAAACTAGTATTATATAGGCATAGCTTGAAAGAAGAGTATTTCTGCTAGAAGAAACCCAAGCACAGAGAGTTTAAAAACACCTTAGGTGCTGTATACAGTGGATCTAAATGTTTCTCCATTGACATTTACCAGAACTAAAACCAGTTATGACTAGCCATACAACAAGTAAAGGACAGAAAAACCTCACTCCTCATCTAGGGGAAGGAGTGGGCCAACAAATACAGAACCATTTGAAAAAGACTGAACACTAAATAGAATGGTATAATACAGCATCTTTTTTCCACTATAGCTGGGATAAGACCGCCTGTAGCATACAGCCAATATATGAATTCAAAAAGCCAAACTACTACTTCCAGCAAGAGCCAGTTTGCTCTCTCCTCCTACCTGGGTTGCATCTTTAAGTTAAAGGTTAGCCCACAGCAAACAGCCACGCAAAACAAACTTCTCATAGTATTTGCTAAACTCCAAGTCCTTAGGAATTAGCATATTTCACTGAGAAAAGTGTCAAATCTTCCCCAGTTTTTAAGCACTGGTCTTCACCAGGAGAGAAGGGAACCTCAACACCAGTGTTTCAGATACATGTTAGAGACTGCACAATATCGCTACTTCATCTTAAAGCATCATTCTGGCATTCTAAGGGTTTTGTTATCTACTGCAGTAAGAGGCCACTTCAAAACTAGAACTTTTTCCTACAATATTTACATTAACCACACCTAGCCTGAAATTCTTATGTGCCACTTTCTAGATTAATAAAATTTAATCAAATAGTTAAATCCATGGAAAATTGAGCCAACTAGTAAAAACTTCAGTATGTTTTAAGCATTGCAGCACTTTCTTGTTTTAGAAACTATTACTGACAGCTTGGAGGAACAGCTTATGAAATGCTAATCATATTTAAATATGATGAACTATCACAGTCCACAGCACAAGATACACATCTGCACTGTAGAACAAAGTGCTTAATACGATTTCCCTATAGTTTTTTCAGCACTATCATACATAAACAATTTAATTCTATGTTACTTAAGTTATGTGTACTTGTAGCTCAATTTCATGTAAAAAGCAATGTATGATCACCATCTACTTCAGTGTTTTCATCTCCCTTCCTTTTTCTTGTAAATACTAGAACAAAAGCCTTTATCTTCATTCTCAGTTTCTTGACAATTCTTTTTCTTCCTGTTAAGACACTGGGAAGCATAATAAAGTAGCATATGAAGGCTAGCTTACAAACAACATTACTTCAGTGGCACATTTCTCACGTGCACTTAAGCAGCAACACTCCTTTGAATGGTGTCCAACAAAGTATTTAAGACCCTTTTTTTCCGTAATTGAATTTAAGACATTGATTTTACAATGCCTGGTATAGAACACAAATTCAGAAGTGTTCGATCTTACAGTACCACTTTAAATTTGTGTGCCTATAGAAGACTTCTAGGTAAGTCCAAAACAGATATATTGTAAAAATATCAAGATGACAATGGAGCTTTACAGCTGTTAAGTCTGACAGTAAGGAAAAAATTGTTCCAGTACCTGTGTTAGATTGGACATGTTTTCAAAATTACCCCATGAATCTTTAAGAGAGTTGGTTGTTTGTTTTTAAGTTAAAGAGAGCTGTGGGAGAGTTCACTTAAAGTAAACTGAAAGACTTCACCTTGAACTGAAGTTAACAGATCTGGTCTCTAGAACTGTAAATCATACTTCGTATCTACTGAAATGAGAAAAAAATTTGGGTTAGTACCAAACAACTTAGGATAAATTGTCTAGCCAGATACTGACGATGGGATAAAGCCAGAGTCTGAACAGATTCTGATTTAAGATACAGATAAGTAGATTTGCAATAATCTAATTAAGAGAATTCTCTCCTGTCTCTTACAATAACTTCCCAGCTCTGTCTGTTATTGAGCTTTATTGCTCTATTATATGAAAAAAGTGTATCTTAACATACAAATACAGTCTTGATTTCCCTCCCCCCTTCTCACCCCCCCCTTTTCTTTAAGGGAGGAAGCAAATCCAGTACTAGGGTTCATAGCAATGTTTAACACACCTCTTTTTGCTGCTACCCCACCTGTAGATACTTTTCCAAGAAAACAGTAATGAAGAGTTATTAACATTTAGTACCATTTATGTCCACATGGGAGTGCTAAGGTCGTACCACAAAAATGTCAATTTACAGTGGTTCTAAGTATATGTTAACCCTTTCCGGCAGCATGACCACATAGCAGCACATTTCTTTAAATGCTCAAGTTAGCCTTTTAAATACAGGTTTAAATTTAGGTTAGGCATTTAAGAAAGCTTGTCTCATAAATGCAAAGCACCCAACAGCATTCAAGTCATACTGATATGCCAGGTGTACAAGGGTAGTGCCTTTTTTAAAGTGTCTGGAAAGTTCAACATGTAAGTGCTCTTCAGTAATGAGGAGCATTTTATTTATAGTCACAGTACAGGTGCAGCTCATGTGACATCTGTGAGAAAGATTATTGTAACTCCAGGAAAAAAAAAATTAGTCAGTGACATACTGCTAACCATTGGGCATATACAGCCCAAATAAGCCTACAATTAAGTGATCAGTACATTAAGTGAAGTCTAAGTTTCTCCTGTTCTTTTTACCCACTGCAATCCTTTTCCCTTAGGATAAAACCATATTTTTCAGCTTCATAGTATTTATATACAATGATCACTAAGTTCTTAAAATTAATAATTTTTATGTACCAGCTGTGGTTTGTGTTGGATAAACTACGACAGCAGTAAGCACTAGCATATACCATTACTTATCACATTTCCTCATCTTACCGCATCTTGGGCCTCACACAGGCCTAAAGAGTCTTCAAATACATCTATACAATCCAAGTTTTCAAAAGCAATTTAAAGCTATTGCAAGAGTAGAAAAGTGGGGTTTTCTGCTAATTAAACACATGCACCCCCGTTTGAGGGCTTTGATACAATGGAGAAAATTTAAGCACTTAGGGAGGGCTGAGCCAGCACAGGAGTAAAGTTATCTTGAGCTAGGGCAGTAGAATGAAAGCTCACACTGCCCAACAAAAGCATATATTTACTTGGTTCTATTTCATAATTTTCGTATTTTTTCCTTCCAGAAATAGAAGTGTAAAAAACCCAAACAGCCCACCGTGCACGAAGAAATTCTACTTTGCAGATATATTACAGGAATCCCACTGAGACATGGTGGTGGTTATGCAGACCATTAGCTATTTAGACTATCAAAGCATTTATTATCCAGCCACCAGATGAAAACCACTGTTTAAGCTCCTCATTGGAACACTTTTCATCATGTTTTTTTTCAAGGCATGGTTACTGCTAATGAAATTCATTCATGATTTCTGAAAGATAGTATTACTACAAGTGGCTTAACATGACCGTACATAATATACCACAAAGGTTAGAATTCAGCTTAAAAAAAAAAAATTACGCTGTATGAAGTAGTATTGCTATAGCAAGTAACTTGGGAGATTTACAGACTGACACCGAACAGATTCATTTATGTGATACAGAAAAAGGACTTTCATATAAATGTTCTGATACTGGCTTGTTAGCTGCTTAAAGTCTGCCAGGAGCAAGCAAGTGAAAACATAGGTATGCCCATACACACACGACTTCCTGGGGCATGTTATAAGATTCCAAGAAGCTTATGTTAAATAACCAAACATCAGCAGAATTTCTTTCTTATCTCGAGTTTTACCAAGGATGTATTGTAAGAAACATTGTTTATTGTATTACTTTGATAATGCACAAAAATATTTGAAATTAACATCAATAACACTCTTGTACAACTCACAGCAATTGATCCCCTTAACTGGAAAAAAATTGAATACTCTATTGCATTTTATAACTTTAACTGGACTTTTTAAAAAGAAATTGCCATTACTTGTGTTCACACTTGTCACTCAGTTCAAGACATTCTTAAAATAAGCAGCATTTCCTTTATATTAGTATCATTTCAACACTTAACACAGTTTCATCTTTGCTATCAGGTTTTACTGAAGATTTGAAAATAAAATTGAGTAAACTGCAGAAATTAAATACAGAACATAAATGGTTCAACATGGTATCCTAATTTTCTACTTTGCTTTCCCAACAATACAAAACAATAAAAAACAACAAGCACCAGGCAGATGTTAATTTCTGGTTTTGTTACATGTTCACACTATGGTGATTTCCCACATTCTCAGTCAGCTTGTTTAAATTGCCATTTTAGTTGGACTGAAACCCTGTCAAAAAGGAATCTGCATATGAGTTCTACCACAGTGTCATTTAATATGAAATGGTTTTAGGTACTAATTAAAGAAATGCTACTGTTGTAGGTATTCACCTTGGCACTTTTTTGTTTTATTAAAGTAAGCCACAGGAACATGTGCCAACAGGTAAAAAAGAAATTCAATGCAGAACTCTGGCTCCCAAGCAAATTTGCTACATAGTTTCAGCAAGAGATAGCTACTAAAATTAAAAAGCAGATTTGAAGTATAGCCCCATTTTGGACCTGGCCTTGCGTTTCTCAAGCAGGTAAGATCTGTAGGACTTTTGCCTGAATTAAGAACTGTATAATCACTCTTTCCAGCAAGTAGTTTTGTTTAACACGTGTTTAACTACACAGCAGTGTGTGCTTTTGTGTGTATATGCATGTACATACACCGATAGGCACTGTATAGCTATATACACAAGGCCAAACTGCAATTAACGATTTAGACTTTGAAACTGTGTCCTTTTTTAAAAATAAAATTTTAGGCTCCTTGAGCTCTGATGTTAGCAACTATTCCCAATTTGCAAAGTTATCAGGTAGCACAACAGTTTAAATATAAAATTACTAATAAAAATGTAAAAATTGGTATATAGTAGACTATATGGGCAATAATGGTGGTAAGTAGTATTTTAGGGTCATAAGATATTCATACCCACAGAGTGTAAAAAAAGTCAAGACTCGCTTCCAGCTGTACCAATCACACAAAGGCCTTACCTTCATTAGCAAGAATAATGCAACAAACCACTTCCCACAATTGTGTTATTTCTTTATATACCTCAATACACTGATGTTGTGCCTTTACATTTTAGCATTTTTTTTGCCCTTACACACTCCACAACTCTGAAGATGAGATTTTTGGGTGCTCCAGTGGATGAGTGATAGTTAGTAATGAAAGTGTTAATGTGGTCTTTGGCACCTCTATCTCATTAGTAAAGCAAACTCCTGCTCCATTTTTTCTTTAATAAAAAAATCTATCAGTGGTACATTCTATTAGCACTGAAGAGTAGAATAGGTCTGTACAGCCTGATGATAGGAAAACATATGAAATGGTAATATGTGTGTCTACAATTGTCTTTCCAATCAATTGCACAGAAGCTTGGTCCACTTCTTCAGTTACAGCGTAGTCCTCTTAAGAACTTTGGTTACAGCATTAATGTTTTGGTAAAAAAAACAAAGCAGATGCTTTCCTTCTTTTCCTCAGGTAGATTTTTCATTGTCCTCGCCTGTCTTCTGAACCCGTGAATACTTTTTGCATGAAGATTTGAAGCAGCTGGGAGGCCAAGATATTGGCCAGGAAAAGCTGCAAGGAACAGAGCCTTGCACATTCTTCTCAAAGAAATAAAATATTGGATACCACCATGCTCGAGAGAGAAAATTTGTCTGCGAAGAGACCTTTAAAGTCTGTATTGGCACAAGCAGGTAAAAAGGAAAAGGAAACATACAATCAGTTTAAAGCATTCTAATCAGTTACACTGAGTCAAGACAACTACAAAAATGCAATATATTTGCATGCATTTCTGCAAAGACAAGGTGCATCTACCCTAGAAAAAAAACAGAGTACTGAGATCACATATACATCATAGTCCAAATGTATACTACAAACTGAGCATCTTCAACACAAAGGGATGCATTGCTGCCGTACAAAATTGAGGGAGATGAAGCACTCAAGTCTTTTCGAATGCGAGTCCTTTCAGGTTTGTCATGTTTCCACTGATGCCCAATAGTTGAAAACGAGATTAAAATGGGTAAAGTGCTATGCTCCTACTTGAAAGTGTTCTTGAAGCAACTGCAGCAGACACCTTCTGAACAGTGCACTTGCAGTGACACTTACAGAAGAACTGTCACTAGAATTTTAGGATGGTCTAGGTAGTTTAGGTTGGTCAGAAACTTTATTACTGAACTACTGTTTATTCATAAGCTTACACAAACAAGAGCTCCGTTTATTCATAAGCTTAGACAAACAAGGGCTACTCTATACATCAATCACAACAATAAAACTTTGAAGTTCAAAAAAACGTTTTAGTGTCAAAATATCAGGAATTTCAAAAATAACTGTATAAAAATAGATTTTGAAATAACTTACTAACAGGCGCAGATCAGAAAAGAACATCTTAATCCATTAAGTATTTACTTAACCCACAGTAAAGTGAAACTCCTTGCCCAATTTGTTTAAGCTTCAATAGGGAAGCTCTATTTTGATTTCAAAATTAAGAACTAATTTTGACCTTTGAGCAGCATTAACAAATGTAGGCTATACATTGATTCTCAAGGTATTTGCCACTCACCTTTTCATTAGCCATCGAGTGGTACCACCAGAAAAGCCGTGTGGTGATATAGTAAGCAATGATGACGTCTACTGTGTAGTGTTCGTGAGCAACAAGGATACAGATTATGCCAGCAGCACTCATTAGCCAGCAGATTAAGTGATACCACCAGAAATGACGTGGTGAATCTGTGAAATAGAGAGGTTGTGAGAAAAAAAACAAACACAAAAGACACACAAAAAGCACCATATACATTATTATAGCAATCTACAACAGAAAAGGGAAAAAACAAAAAAGATTAAAGATACTAAATTTTAAAACATAACCCATTTATACCACACTGGTATAAGAATCCTGTTTTGACACAGAAAACAAGACTGAGGAATTATGCAAACTTACTGAAGTGTTCTTACTTTGTAAAATGAACCCAAGATGAGAGACAGCACTGTCACCCATTTTCTATTCAAATTAAGTTCTCCAGTTAAATTACTTCTAGGGTATGGGGTACAGGGGAAGGGACATAATTGAGGCAAGACATATGCCTTTATTATTTTACTTGGGTGTATTGAATCTCTGCTCTTTTTACAGTCTGTGCTCAAGTAAGCCTTACACTGAAGTAAAATGTCTACAGTGCATATAACCTGTGCAGAGATCACAGATTAAACAGGAAAAGACACTCTTATTTTAATTTATAGGTTTTAACTACATTGCATGAAACCTCTGTTCCGTGAAGCAGAATACACTGTACAGGGAAGTACAGTACGTGAATTTATACCCTTTCAATAAAGATTAGCAAACGTGAGTGAAGCTATTCTTCAAAATGCATTTAAGCCACTTCAGTGGAACAGTTCCACTGCCCTTCTTTCCCCATTGAAAGATGCCTTGAGTGTCACAATGACCATTCATAACTTCTGACAGGCTAACTGGCTTCATTTCACTCGCAGTAGGAGGTTTTGGCACCCCTTCCCTTGTGGGGCAATGGTCAGCCTTTACTTTGATACAATACTGGCAGAAAACTCACTGATCTCAACAAGCCTACCCAGTAGTAGTTTGCAAGGCCTGTGCTAAATAGTTACTATAGAAAGATCTAAATTTTGGTGCATCCAAACAAATTCTGTTAGTTTTCCCCAAAACACTGAAGACAAATCTGTGTTTACTCACTAAAAAAAAAAAACCACAACACACCACACCAAAGAACCTGTAAGAAGCCACATCATCTCAAGAAATTGATGAAAAGAGCCCCAAGCAAGACAAACAGACCAAGGCTAAAAATCTAAATAACTATTCTGGGCAAAAAAAGCTGGAATGCGGGGGAATAAGTGAAGAAGCAGCAAAGTTTGAAGAGAAGAGCAGAGCAAAAAATCCACTAAGCCAGAAATAATAAAAACCTCAGAATGCATCTTATACTGAAGACATGACATGTCATCAAAAGCCCTGAAAAGAATACCATAAGGAACCTCTAATTCAGAGCAATTACAGGATTCAAGCCCTTGCTCAGATAACATTGTTAATTATACGTGAGGCAGAAAAAGGAAAGCTATGCATTTCTCATTTATAGAGCACAACACTACTGAAATATACGCCTAACAATTAGGCAGCAGTCAAAGGGCTTATTACAAGAATTTCTACAATAAAATTCCTCCAGCCCCTTATGATAAAATAAAAGTACATGAGTTATACTAGCTCCAAAAATATTGCGTTATCTGCATCTTTCCTGGTACTAAAGATATTAAAGAGTATGTTACTAGGATTAAGCTGCAATAAGACAGACAAAACAAGGTAAACAAGCCTATTATTAGGCTATTTCCCTAACACTGTTCTGGTAATTTTGATGAGTTGCACATGCCATTCCTCCAGTAATGTTCACTTTACAAGAAGACCTAGGCCTAAGAATCAGCAGACTATGATCACCTTCTTAAACCATTGTTTGAAGAGGAACATCTCACATCCACAGATTTGAAGTTCATCATATTAAACAGGCATTTTTATATCATGTATTTTGTTTAAGGCAGAATGTAGCACTGCAACACTTCCTTCCCTCCACATTTTAATAAAAAAAAGGTATTCAACTAATGCTGGCTAGTTTTATTTTTGTTTCAGTGAGGATTACACATTCCCATGAGCTAAGCTAGCATTTGCACAGTTTGGGACACAACAGCAGGAGAGAAGATTCCAATTCCAAACATGCAAACTGGAAAGAGAACTCCCCACTACGCATTCATGAGCAGCCAAGTTCCCCAGGTAGAAGCACTGCTTACCATATATCGGATTTAGAAGTATGTGCTCAATTCTCCAAAGTTTCAATCAATGCTGTGGGTGCAGCACAGATTTTTCCCTCCCATGCCCCACAGCAATGTAAAGCAAAGGGGGGAAACCATAACTCCACCTATATCTTCTCTGTGCTTGCCAAATTTTTATCAACTCCCAGAGGCTTAAGTAGGAGACTCTAGCAGAAGACGCCCAAGGAGCCTGAATCAACTGTTCATTGCTTGCAGTAATAAACACACAGCACACTTTTCTTCTGCATGTAGTGTAAGTGTCCAATGGCGTTGTGCTCAAGCCACAAAAATTCCTTAAAACCCAAGGTATATTAGCCAGTCTACACAGAGCTAATTTGCACAATTAACTACAGTATGTTTCACCCAAAATATGAGTAACTTGTTAACAAATAGCTAGCTTGCTTCAAATGACCAGTAAACTCTATATAAAGATAGAAGTGACACGTTTAGTCACATTAAGCCCTTAAAGCCCACATCACTTACTACATCCGTGTTCCATTTTTGCTCAAAGTCATCAGTTGTATTTCAAACCCATACACGTACAGTTTGCATACAGCTACCTAACTTTTGGAGGGCAATAGTTTCACATGCACTTTATCATGTGTTTTCCCAGCACAACAGATTTGAACGTAAGAAGTGCACTGGAATACCACCACTTACACTCTTTGATGAACAGGTAGATCAGCGTTAATACCACAGTGTGACCACTAAACAGGAAGTCTCCGCACAGGATGTGTGATCCAGTTATGGACAGACCACCACCAGAAATGAGTCGCAGGATCCTCTGAACCTTTGCCTGAGAATCTCCATTCAACTAAAACACCAGAAAAAAGTACAAAAAAAAGTGTAAGATACACCACAAGTGACTCCAATAACTTTCTTGCCCAAACATATGTGCAGTCAGGGATACAGGAAGAAAAGGACACAAACTATCTTCATTTTCTTTGGCTTTCTTTCACATATTCTTAAACAAATAAGCACACATATCAAAGTTGACAGGTCCTAAAGACCAGCTTGATAACAACTAACATTCTGCCTATGCTTTCCCAGGCTATCTTAAAAGATGCATTGTATGAGAATGAGATGCAGAATACGCTGGAGAGGTAAACATAACGAATTTGTAAGGTCAGATATCTCATGATAGCAAATGACAGAACAGATAAAACCCATTCAAAACCAATCCCAATACAGTTTCACCTTGCATACCACTTCTGCCATTCTGTTCAGAGCTGAGCAATGTTTTACAGGACAAAAACCTCAAACTCACTTAATTTTAGATTTAGTTACAAGCTCAGTCATGCCTTACTGAGATTTAGAGGACTTTTTTTTTTTTAAACATGCATTAGGATCAGCTTTTGATTTATCACGGGTACTACAACTTTTTATTAGTAATCTAAAATGACAGTAACAGAATTCCTTTGTGTCATCACTGAACTACACTGCCACAAAATTTTTAAAATATTCTTGCAGAAATATTATCATGTACATGTTTCCATAAGTATCAACTCATTTAAATAGCTGAACTTGTTTTAGTCACATTTATACACATTTTGCAGGCTGGAAGCAGAGGCAGGCAGCTGACCAGGTATTGCGATAGCTGTTCACAGAATAGTGTGAGAAACAGGACAAAGCATATGATAACAATGCATTTTTTTAAAAAGGATACTGCAACACAACTTTGCTTATCAGCCTATGGCATTACAATGCTGACCTTGGGTATCCCACCACGTACGAAAAAAATACTGCTGCATATTAGAGTGATTAGCTTGAGCCTCAGAAGCAAGTTTACTAATTTGGTAGCAGTACTATTTCAACATAGGCACTCTCCTTTAAAGCATCTTAACTACAGCAACAACAGGAGGCTCTTTCTGTATCACACAACTTTTGGTTTATCACTATCTTATGTTTCTGAAGACATCAACTGAAAGTAATTTGTGTTATTAAGTAACACCTGGAACATTATCTTCTGCTTGCTCTAATGAGCCATAAGGACTGAGACAGAGACTAAGGCAAGAATTAGGGAGCAAAGGCTCTTACCTTCGGCGCACACTGAAAATGCATTCCAGGCACAGGTAAGGTGGTAACGTACATAGTAATACAGCGGTACAGGTACAAAGTTCCTATTATAAAAAAGAACCTGCGTCCCACTATTGATCTGAAAGTAAGGGAAGGAAGAAAAAAGATTGAGTGCAAAGTTCACATGCAGCGTATAAATGTAACAGTTATAGAGCTCTACCTTTATTAGATAGCTAAATCCCTAGAATTAAAGAGCAGTTCCACCCCCAGCTCTTCACCACACACTTCTCTAAATCAAATACTAAAAAGTCTTTCTTCAGGTTTTAGTCTTGCTAGCCCATAATAGTACACAACACAAAGCTCCCACCAATTTAATGTGGCCTCAGTCTAACCTAGGTGTGCTGTTGGCAGTTTTCCTTGACCTGCAGACCTTTTGTTTCTAGTCCCATATTATAACCATGTACTTGACTTAAATATGTATGGCTTATGCAAATACAGACAAAGCAAAAAGCTGCTAGTCTAGCTGTACAGGACAGTGGGTTCTTCCTCAAGTTTGGATGAAATTTTTTTACTTCATCATGATTTCCTCTGTTTAATCATCACCATGTCAGGAAACACACTTTGAAAAGCCCAATCCCAGAATAAGTTTGACTAGTGTAACATAGGTGTCAAATTCAGATTTTAAAAATATGATTCAATAATCGGGTGAAGCCTGTGTTTCCATATCCAGCATGGACCCTGGAACATTTTCTAAAGAAGTCATCCCTTTGCCATTTTCCTGCCAGCCCTATTCTACAGTATTGCTACAAATTCTACCACAAGATTTCTGCTACCTAAAGTGAACAATGGAAACTAAAGTTCAGAAAACATACAGCAGAGAAAAAAAATACAGCTACTTACTTGTATCTAAGAAACAACCACTGGAATATCCATAATCCAACTAGTATCATTCCATTTATTTCTGATACAGAAAAAGCCCATTTAACACGATCAATGTAATCAAAAAATTTGTCGGGCAAGGGAGGGCTTAGCTCCTTTGGAGGTACTCTCTCATGGACCACAGTGATCATGACAGTTGTTAGAATCAAGTTGAAGAGAGCATAGACAAAGGCAATGCCTGTTTTCCACCATTCCAGAGGAAATTTGTTCCTAGACTCAGCAGGCATAGCAATCTGGATGTAATCAGGGTATTTCTTTGTTGTTTTTCGCAAGCCATTAGACAAGCCCTTTGGTTTGGTAGTGCCATTTTTGTTCTCTTCACTGACTGAGAGAGTAGGTCGTGAGTAGCCATTAGAATTGTCATTATTTTGACCCTCCATATGCTCTTCAAGCTTTGCCGTCTCAATGGTATTCATTCCCAAGCCGTATGGCCCAATCGGGTTTATCACTGACCAATTTCTGGGCTCTCCAAAGTCTGTTATCCCTCAAAGTCCAAAGCTCTTGTTCCTAGATGACTTTTGATTCCTGTAAAACTCTAAAAAGTGTCCATTGTGCTTTCACTGTTCAGATACTGTAAAGCAAGTCATGAAGATGAATCTTTCTTTCCTCTACAGCTGTATCATCTGAAAAAAAAACAAACACCCAAAACAGAGAGGACCTTAAGAACTAGTAATGTGACATTGAATAAGTATCTTAAAAATGCTTATCCTAAGTTCCATCCAAGTCCACCTACACATACAGTCAAAAGGCAAACTAGAGACAGGTGGTTACTGTGAAATAATTCAAGCCAATTCCTACTCAGTAACTTGATAATTACCATCTTCAATCACTTTAGGAACTAGTACCAATTTAGGCGCTTTTTTTAAAAAAAAAAAAAGACAAGATCCACAGACTTTAATGATCATGGCAGCACTTGCTTTATCAGTTGTCAGAATTAAGACTAATCCATGCTTGCAGCAATATTTAATTTTATTGCTTACGTGCACTCCATACAAAATATCTCTTTTTTGACCCCAGGGTTGCTACAGCTATTAACACAGTTTGTCCATATATATCAGGCAATTTTGTTATTTGAAGTGATAGGACAGAAAACAGAAGGACACTACAGAATTTGATTTTGTAAGGCATAAAGTAATTTAGATTCATCCAAAAAATCTACACAATGGATAACTCCATTAAATTATTGTGGATCTAAATTGTTTCAACCAAAACAGTAATTAGTTATGGTAACCTATATGTAGAACAGACTACAGATGGGTCTGTGTTTGTCCTTTAGTTACTTAAAAATATGACTAAATAGATTTTTTTTTTTTTAAACAGGAGCAAATAGCAAGATTCATTATCGCACAGGATTTATTTCAGGCTGCATTTATCAATTCAGTAAAATCACACTAGATAAAAAAAAGATAAGCGTATACGTTTTATAACAACATTTTCTACAAAGAGAAATGAATGCAGTTCACCTCTACAGAATCGACATCGCTGAAGTCAAAACAAAGGCTATTTCCCCACCCCTCATCTTCTGTGAAACCACTTGTCATAGTTGTGATGTACCTATTTTTATTACTCTGTTCTGCTCCCATGGCAAAAGTAGTACTGTCATATACAAAGTGTTCACTATCTATTATAATTCTCTTTTTTCCAATTGTTCCTCTAAGAGATGTTCAACACTACCACCACCTCAAGACTCTGCATGCCAATACCGGCTGCCAGTCTGCCACTCTGTATGTACAATTAAGTCATCATGACAGAAACCAGAGCTGCCAGTCTTTCTAACCATACATAACAGAACTCTGCTTAAGACAAAAAACAACCTGCTTAGGAAAAACCTGTTCAGTAACTGACCTCTTGACCGCAAGGGCAATCTAAAACCATAACAGCCTGGACAGTCAGGTGTTTGTGTTTTGGTCCCTCTCCCCTCATTACCCCAAACAGAGAAGACATTTAACATGGTCAGCATGTAAATCCTAGTGACATCCTAGCTGCTGCTCATACTGCTGAAAGAGAGAAGGGGTAAAGTTCAAATCCCAAATATGTGAGATTCATATAAGTAACACTGAAACAGTCAAGGAGCATTTCTAAATTAACCTCTCTGTTTCTGAAATCCATCTGTCATCAGTTGACCTTTTCCAAATCCCTGATCAACAAGTATATGAAAACTACACACACCCACAAAACACCCAAACCACAACTCTCCACTTCCCCAAAAAAAACTTCCAAGAAAAGAAGTGGTGATTTCAGATGCTTTTTCTCCCTCATAATTATACTGTAAACTCTTGCTTCCCTAAGAGAAGGGGATGTTTAACCCAACAGCCAGGCAACCACCTCTCTGATGCTTCTTACAACTAGGAATATTCTTTTGGAGCAGCTGCAAAAGCAACAGCCTTACTTAATCTGTGGAAGAACAGCATTTCAACTTTCATGAGTCATTTTCTGAACACACACATTCTTTTATTCCCTCTGTCTACTAAAGATAAGCATATGACAGAATGCTTAAGTGACAGGACAGAAAAATTCTGAAACTGTCTAATTGCTTAAGTTTCGGAATGCAAGCCTAGCTAACATTCACCTACTAAGACCCTACCTCTCAACGCTACGTTACACATAGCAGTCACTGACAGAGAGATCCACAAAACTTACATTTTATATCCTGCGCAGTTGAAACTTTTTTAGAATTATGCGTTTACTGAAAACTAGAGAGCACCACGGTAAGTAGTAACCTCAGTTATTTCCTTCTCTTCCCCACAAATACATAACAGCACCAGTAACATCAGTAAAAGGAAGATTTTATTTTCAGATGTTTAATGACATCCAAGCAAGCCTTAAAGATCAAAGGGCATCTGAACTACAGACGAACAATAACCTAATAACCTAAAAGTAGAGTGGTACTTAGGTTTTTGTATTAACTTATTAAGCAAAGCAATTACACGCACAACTTGCACGAAAAAGTTGTGTTCCTTCCTGGTAGTTTTAAATGGATTGCAAGGCATATTGATCTGTCATTTCTGATGGCTCATCAAGATTATTTCAAGCAGAGTGCATACTGTGGTCAAAACTTTGTTTACATTGATATGTATCATCTGATCAGTGATCTGTAAGAACATAAAGTTCCTTTATAGTACCTTTTCAACCTGTTTCTCCCACATTCTAAAAGAAAGCATGAACTTTTTTTTTTTGATGAAAAAGACAAAAACACTCTGCTTGAAGCTTTCAGTCCCTTGCTGCTAATGACTGGCCAGAGAAGTGACAGATACAGAGCAACAACAGCCTAATTATCCTCTGCTACAGGCTGTAAAACAAACTCCCTAGTACACAGGTTTTTCTGCCAAGTCCCTGTCCCCCGTTCACATCCATTCAAGTCCCTGTGAGGTGTGTGCTCCTTTCAGCTTCCATGTTGTCCTCATGTTAATTTAGGTAAAAAACCCCATTGCTTCTTTTGCAAACCTTGAACACCTCTATAACAACAACAGGGAGATGCCCATAAACTGCCTAGTAGTAGGCCTTAGACTTAATTCGGTCACCAGGCAGCAATTCTCAGACCTGGCCATCTTGCCCACATCTAGGGTCTGAAAATATCAAACTCAATTGCTCTAACCTATGGAACATCTACTGGAGGAGTCTCCAAGACTCACATACAATTGGCCAAGTAACCCAAAATAATTCCTGTAAAATTCCTCTAAGGGATACACACAGGTTTTAGGAACAAGTTTTCTTTCTGGAATCACTTCAGCTCCTAAAAAAACAGACACGTACCCTCATCAAGCAGCAGCGCTTCTTAAACAGCAATACTACAGCAGAAGTTGTAACTGCCACAAGGAACAACGTATTTTAAGGAAAATCTTAATAATGATAAAGATGGAAAAAGAGCAGGATTCGTAACTATTTATCCTGAGCTCCTACTTGCTCCCATGGAAATAGCTCCTTTAGTTTTCTGCATCCTCATCTGACTGTCATTCAAACAAGAAAAGTTCACTGGCAGTACAGCTTTGAGACAAGTGTAAGAAAGCACATCTACATTTGTCTCTTTGTACTAGAACTTCAGAATAACAAGCAGTTTTATCCAGCTTGTCAGCCATCCGCTTTTCACACAAAGGTCATTTTCACATGAAGTTACCTCACAATTGGTGTTTCCCATCCAGTATTTGGAACTTGTAACATTTCTGAAAATATTTTAACTTTATAATTTATCAGAGACTGAATAGTCCCAATTTGCACAGGATTTCCAGACAAGTAGTTCTTAACCTGCTGTTCCAAATATGAACAATACTAGCAGAACAAGTGTCCAAAACAGTAAGACTGATCTACTCTGACATTAAGGAAAGCTACACATTCACATACAAGACGGAAAAAGTTTCTAGGCCGTCGTATTTTTAAGCCTCACTCCTGTTCAGGTTGGCTCAAACATTTGATACAGCTGCAATACATTCTCATATTTTGTAGTTGCAGAAAAAGGGTCTGTAAAAGAAGTACTGCAGAAAAACATGACACAATTGGAGATAATGTGAGAGAAAGCTAAATCACATTGTTATCTACATCTAAATTAGCAGGAAGCCACTGTTGGCTGGTTTGCATTTTCTTCAGTCAGTTTTTTAGGACTACCTGTGGGACCAGAACTAGAACAGAAGCTGAGGAGCCTCTGCTACCTTGACAGTGATGAGTTTTATTCATGGCTGTCATAATTGACTTTTGGGGGTTTCTCTTTGTACTTTTAAAAGCATTCCAGGTCTCAGTTTGTTTTTATAGTATCCCTTCTTCCATGCTATACATATGCCTCACAGCATGTAGACCACTGGGGGGAAAAAAAAAAAATCCTCCAAAACAACTGTTAAACCAGATCTGAGCAAAGTACATTTAGGTACAGTGAAACAGGACTGAGTTGAATAGGTTTGCTTGTAATTTCTATTTCTACACAGTAAAAATATTTTCAGAGCTGTGTTCATCTTTCAGCTGTACCATGTTTACACTTACAATATAAAAATACATGCACAAAGTAAACTGCAGTTTATCTAAAAGTTACAAGTTTATCTACATTCTCTACCAGGCTGCAAACACATTTCTTGCTCATGTGATGCTAAAGAAGTGCAAGCAAGATAAAGCTGTATTACGGAAGTACCATTCACTCAAATAATCTCAGAATTGAGATTATCACCACATTGTCACTTCCAGTAAGTTTCAACTTTTCATAAAAGCATTAACTACTTACCCTGTATAAATTCTTTTCAGTAGTAGAAATAGAGCAGATATTCCTTCTATCTCTCAAGAGTATAATTTTACAATTCTCTCATTTAGCATTACTAATGTACCAATATTAGCTGTCTTTTAAGGACTAAATCCCTACACTTATCCAGAGAGAGAGGAAAAGCTTCAAGATTACTGGTTATTTATTTCTACAGTCCAAGTTTTAACTGTTCCATGGAATTCCATTTCTGGACACCTCTCAATAGTGAGAAGGCTATTAGTTTCCATTCTCCTGGCACTTAGTATTCAGTGTGTTCCACAGCAGTACCAGGTTGCTGAAACAGTATGTCCCAAAAAGCCCCAAAAATGTTCACAGCCACACACGTGTAAATATGTAGATTATAAGTAAAACATATGTAAATTTTTCCTTAAAAGCACTTACCAGGACCTCAGTGACTACCTAAGTGAGGAGGAAAAAAAAAAAAGTTATCTGTCCTGGGTTTGGCCAGGACAGGGTTAATTTTCACCGGACTCCAGGAAGGGGCACAG
>Ga0065711_1034494_pt1 | contig 23675 bp, 10 predicted proteins | sample Hoacrofraction12_FD_59098 | JGI IMG/M metagenome (GOLD analysis project Ga0065711, IMG submission 59098) | Hoatzin crop microbial communities from Cojedes, Venezuela - Epithelial fraction 12 v2 (version 2) | ecosystem: Host-associated > Birds > Digestive system > Esophagus > Crop | place...
TTTTTTTCCCCACCTTCCCCCCCCCCCCCAGCCCACTGAAAACTTTTGGAGTTTCTGGTAAAGTTGAAGAGGTTTCATTTTAATGGATATTTTCTGTGTTTCATTGTTTTCCTTTCTTTTTGTCAGCTCCACAATACACAGGTGATGCCATCAGGGACAGAGTTGATTATAATTTTGTGTTCTGAACATTCAACAAATCCAGTTGTAGCTGTGGCCTGATACTGCAAAAAACATATTTGGCGTGTGCAGGAGACTTCTAGGATCAGGCCTTACATGATGGCAGCACAGATTCTTGACTGATTAAGTAAACATTTCTGAGCCTTTTTTTAAAGTGATGGATGACATGCCTGATTTTAGCTTTAGTCCTGAGACAGTGTTCTTGTAATGGAACAGAGATTGCAGTGTCCCTCTCCTCTCCCATAGCTGACATAAGTAGTCTTTTTTTATATGGCATAACTTCCACGATCTATTTTGAATACCATTCTTACTCGAATCCTCACAATGTTCTTTGAAGTTTCGGTAGCTGACAAACATAAAATGGAGATTTAGAGCCCAATTTCTTTGAAACGTGCAGGAGCTGTGTTGGCTATATTGAAATTTGCTTAGGCTTGATGCTTTGCGGTTTAAAGTGAAAGACTTAGCAGTTCGAGGTTCCAAACACATGTGCTGACAAGTGACCACCTTAGATGGATGCTTGAAACCTGTGACTTTTTTCAGTCTAGTGCCATTAGTTTTTCAGGCCAGCCCACATCAAAAGGTCTAAGAAACCCTAGCAGCAGCCACCCATAAAGCAACTGGTACCTTATTGGTACCATAATAACCATACCATAATAAGGGGGGACCTTATCGCTCTCTGCAACTACCTGAAAGGAGGTTGTAGTGAGGCAATATTGGTCTCTTCTCCCAGGTAACTAGCGATGGCACAAGAGGCAATGGCCTCAAGTTGTGTCAGGGGAGGTTTATATCGGATATTAGGAAAAATTTCTTTACTGAAAGAGTGGTCAGACATTGGAACAGGCTGCCCAGGGAGGTGGTAGAGTCCCCATCCCTGGAGGCGTTCAAAAAAACGTGTAGATATGGCACTTTGGGATATGGCTTAGTAGGCACAGTGTTGTTGGGCGGATGGTTGGACTTGATCTTAGAGGTTTTTTCTGACCTAGGATTCTATGATTCTGTGGTAGGCAGCAGCAGGACGCTCTTGTCATTGTCTGTCTAGATCATGTATAGTCTCAAAACTGTTCTGCCAGCTGTGACCTGCCATATAAAAAACCCAACATGTCAAGTCCGGCACCTGGTGCTTGTCTCTTGTGTCAGGATTGCAGATGCCATAGCCTCTGTTTAGATCGTGTGCCAGCCTTCGCACGCAGCAGTAGGTGTACCCCACGTGTTGTACGTTGGGCTGGGGCTGTGCTTTCTCCAGTCCGTTCTGCAGCGAGTCTCAGCAGCCTGGGCCTCACTGCTTCGTACTGGTCGCGGCGCCAAGCCTCCCTTGGCCGACTGGTCACTGCCAGCTGAGCAGAGCGGTCCAGCGGTGTGAGCCCTGCAGCTGGCTTGGGCGGCATCAGCGAGGCTCAGCTGGAAGGTGGAAGCCTGCCACTGCCTAGCGCAAGGCTCCATCCTGCATATTAGATGCCAGCCATAGGAATAAGTAGGAAGGTCTCACTGCTCCTAAATGAAAAAAAAACCCTAAAACGGGTATGTCTGTGTACTGTGATGTGGTGTATGTGTTTTGTTTTAATTTACTGTTTTTTCTCTGGCGTAGTTGCTTTGTGGATAAAGGAAAATTATGCAAAAGGAACACGAAGTTTATTTTTCTAACCTTAAAAATAAATTTTCGGACTTCTTTTGTTTGATGACTCAGACACTCTACAAATAGTTGTTTTACATGAATATATAATTATTTATACTGTTAGCATTGTCTTGGTTGTTATTTTTGTTTTAGGAGATACATATGATTGTTTCTCTGGCGTCTCAAGTGGAGAGAATGTCTTGCCAGCCTAGTTAACATGATAACGTATGTGAGGAAGTATGCCCAGTGGCCTGAAATGTCATTTATGTATTTGCCAATTGCCTCAGTCTTTTAATTTCTGTTTGTATGCATTACATTTGGTTAGGTTGAATTTATTATTGATTTCAGCTGTTCACAAATATCCTACTCACAGACCTTTTGCTTGTGTCTCCTTTGAGCCAGCGTTTTACCCTCATTATTCTATTATTGTGTTCTTCTGAATGTTAGCCAAATGCATTCATAAAAATGGTGAAATTAAAAGACGGTAAAAGTATGAAAGCTGTGTGACCCTTTATTTATAAACAACATTATGAAACTGCCTTTCAGTGCCTGACTCTGTACTATACTATATATTTTTTTCAAGTTTTCCCTTTTTATTCTCTGAGGTTTTCTGAGCTTCCCATCATACACAGCCATTTGCACAGATGTTTTAATTGCTTTTTTTTTTTTTTTGCGCATTCTTGTTTGGTTTGTTTTTGAAGACTAAAGCTACTAGGTAAATAACAGCACTAATATTTACCAGTTCTTTAATTCTGTGGTTTCAAACCGTGACTTGCAGGCTGCCAGGGGACACACGGACTGTTTTGGTTGTGGGGGGGAAAAAAGGGAAGTCTGTTGTCAGTCTGTTCAAATTCACTGTGCAAGGTATCTTTATAGGTCCACAGTATTAAAGAGATTAAAAAGCACTGATCTAATGATATTGTTAACTTCTTCAGGGTGTGATGATACCTATTTTTATTACTTACTGCTTTGTGGGTGTATGTATCGTTACGCAAGTGACAATCTTTTACTTCACTGAAAGTAATTTATACCAACGTTAAATTTTGACATCAGTTTTGTTGTGTAGATTTTTATGAAAATATCCCTTCTCTCTTGGTAGGGCTGTGATCAGTATTCTCTGACAGAACACAGATCTGGCTGATCTTTAGTTGCACAAAGAATAATCTAGAGAGGAGCATTTGGATTCTCTGAGTTCGTGTTTTATCAGGTGTGTCACATAGCAAGCTTGCTCAACTGATTTTTCTCTTCTTTTTTGGAGGGGTCTTATGTGGTGCTGGTTTTGTTTCAAACTCCAGCCATTTATATGGTACCGTCATGTTTCAGTAAATCGAAATTCTTACATCTTTAAATGTCAGATATTTTGTTATTTGATGTTACTACATTTCTGTTGTCTCCTCTGCTTGAGAGCAGCACTCCATGTTAAATTTAAATTAGTGTTAGGAGGGTTTAGGTAGAGGAGGTGTGTATGGTGAGAGTGGGGGTGGGCAGTAAAACAGGCCCTGGCTGTTTACACATTCCAGGCAACCATAGATCTGCTCTCTTTGAGGCCTGAAATATTTTCCTTTTTGCTATCAGTCTTGCAGATCTGGGGTATTTGGGCACGCTGCCAATAAAAATAAATAGCAATGTGTTAATCTCTTAGATTGAAATGTAATAAACTGTATTTTACCATTTTGTGCATGTGCGTAAGAATAAAGATTAACAGTACTTTGTATTTAGAATATGACATTTTTAGAAGTACTGAAAATTACAACTGTTGCTACACTTTCACCAAGAATTGCCTATTAAAGGACTACAAAAATTTGACTCCTTCCTTCTTGCAAGTTTGTTCCAAAGGAAAAGTCACGTAATCAAACTATTTTTGCTAACTAGGTTTCCTATTTTCAGCATGATAACCTTTGGCTCAAGGAGCTGATGATGAGTCCCTCTGTGATTTCTGTGTAATGCGTGTATGCACGTGCACTTTTTTCATTTATTTTTGAAGTGGGTTTAGTCTGCTTTGTAGTCCTTCATTTGATTATTCTGGTTTCCAGCACTTACGTTTCAGAGTTCTGATGAAATCAGATACACAAAGCCATCCACCTGCATGTCTTTTTTCTTTTTTTAATACTGGAAATTATTTTCTGCAGCATGCACTAAAATACAGACTGAGCAGGCAGGCAGATGAATAATGATTTATTCCAGGTTCTGCATTATGTAATGAACAGACCTCCTGTTTATTATTATTTATTATCGGTGTTTGTACACATGTGATTTCCTTCCCTGAAGCTTGCTTTCTTGGGCTTCTTAAAGCTGTATGCTATGTGTGCCATTATTGGTTTTTCGCAAGTGGTGGAGTAATGCCACTTTGTCACTCCAGTAGCTTGCTTTGTCACTGTGACTTCACCTAGCTCAACTTGTTATTGTTTCTGCTTTCTAAACAAAATTTGTTGCCCTCCAGAAATATTACGGTATAATTATGACACAAAAAAACAAGACAGTCCCACTGAGATAACAGCTGTTACCTTCAGTCTTAAGACCATCCTAGCATATGCAATGCAAAAGGCAATTCAGACTATACATTTTCTTTTTCCAAAGGCAGTTAATTGCTTAAAACTTTCTTGCATGGCTGTGACTTCATCTAATTGGTGTTTAGAGGCATTGAGCAGTTTTCCAGAGAGCAGTAGGCTACTTCAGCTAGACCACCAGCAACTTGGATAAACACATGGTAATATCCCTCTCTTGACTGCATTTTTAGGAGCAAAGTACTGCTCTCAGCGTGTAGCGACCTGGATCTAAAGCCAGGGGTTGTTTGGGGTTGCTGTCAGGCGACATCAGACTGTTAAGTTTAACCTAAATGGAAGTAAACACTAAGGTTACCTGCACCTCATTATTTCTGTGCTTTTATGACAGGCGCTCAAGACTGTTTGTATACTGCCTGTATCTCATGCTGATTATGTTGTTAATAGTTTGTGTCTCTAACATGTACTAGCTGGGTACTTTAAGAGACCAACATTTTTCAATATAGATACCTAAAGAAGTGGCTTGTTTTTCAGAAGCTTTGACTATATACAGCTCCAGTTGAAATCAGAGGAATTAGTGGCTGCTTAGCACCTGAATAAGTAAGTAGTCTTAATACAGAGGTGCCTCGTAACATTCTGACAACAGAAGATGACCTCCCTCTTTTTCCCTGAAGTTAAATAAAGTAGCATTTTAAAAGTATTTTAAAGAAAAAGATCCTGCGAAGTGACTACTGTCAGTCTGTATATAGATGGGGTTTTTTTCCATCTACATGTCTTTCTTGAAAGGGCAAAATTTGGTCCTGATTATCAGAAGCAGTTTCTCACATTTAAAATATGGGTGACTCCGTGGAGGTGGTGTATGGTTTGTAATGAAGTTAGGGGGTCCTTACTGTACATTGGTAACAAGTTTGTTTCCCATATATGTTTAGTTTTATTTAATGTAACACTTGATGTAGTGGGAAGATGTACTACTATGTAGTGGTTGTTTGATTTAGTATTTATTACAAAGATTTCCTACCTTGAAAATCGTGAAAACATGTTTTGTACTTGAAGTAGTAGCAACTCGGAACCCTGTTCGTGCTTAAACAAACAAAAACCCTGAAGAAGCAAGAATATGAGGTATAGTGACCTAATAAAAAAGAAAAAAAAAACCCACATGCTTCTCAGATTTACATATTAATTATGTGTAGGAGTATCTAGAAATGAGTAGTATCAAATCATGAACTTTACTATGTAAGAATGATATGCAAATTACACAGGCGTGGAGGTGTTTCTTTGGTTGTTCCCCCCCCCCATACCTTAGAGATGTGCGAATGCTAGTTGAGACGAGTTTAGTGGAAGATATTTATTAAAAGAAATTTGATGTGAAGAACAAAATATAATGAACTGTAACTGTCCACACAGGAGTTTAGGACCCATAAAATAGTAACTTAAGACTGCCATCTCATTTCTTTCTTTTTGTTTAGGTTGAGAATGTGGACCTCTATGAGGCATTCTCTAGGCTGTTTAAATACCAGCAATTAATTTCAAGCCACAGAAACTATGAAATGAAATTTTAGACATGTATTTTAAGTTTTGATTATTGTGTTTTTTGCTAGTTAACAGCAGTCTTTGGAGTCAATCACAATAGAACAAGTTTGCATTGTGGACCTAGCAAAAATAGTCTGGGTTTAATTGTTTAACACTGCAGATACTAGTTAATTACTTTCTTTAGAATTGTATGCAACTTGTGCTAGAAAGAGGCCATTTTAGTACTTCCATCCATTTCTTCAACCCAAGCCAATGAATAATATGTGCATTTACATAGTTGTACCAGCATCTAACTTTTATCTTTATGGGTCTCTGTTCAAATTAGGAGGGAATCCCACCTTCCCAGAATATGTGAAAAAATACAGTTTGTAGTATAGCAGCAAACTACAAGACACTTTTCACAGTTAAAAGTAAGCTAGAGAAAAGGAGTATGATTTGGTCCTTGCAGGAGGAACACCACGCGATTGACAGATTTTTTGTTGGTCTTTTGCAATTGCTGTTTCAAAAAGGTTTTCTCTCAGGAATGGTTTCACAGTATTTGAACTCGATAGTTTCAAAACCTGTTCTAGGCTAGTCTGCTTCCTGTGAAGAGTGATGTTTAGTGAGGTGTTCGTGTATGCCACATCACGCTGGCGAGAAATAAATTGTGTTTTGATCCTGGAGATATTACTTCACTTACTAGATTTTATGTTCCTTTGAGGGGAGCAGGGAGCAAGAGAGAGAGAAGCAAACAACAGTGCTGGTACAGCACGGTTTTATTGGAGAGGCAGGCATGCATGCCAGCTTTCCCCCAGGTTTGATCTTCTTGGGCGTTCTTATCAGTGGTAGGTCTGGCTGAGGTTGCTAGCAAACCAGTAGCTTAAAGAGGCTGTGATCTTGTGGAGGGTGAGCGTTTGCACAACGCAATTGAGAAAAATTTCTGAAAGAGGAAATTGGTTCTGCAAGTGTTAACAAATGGCAACAAATTGTCACACTGATGAATCTTTAAAAACATAAACAAATGAAAGTAAATCAAAGCAAAAAAAAAAAAGCCTTCAACATCCCTCACCAAGCGAAAACTGAGCAGATGACAGACTTGTTAACTGAGCACCGAGGGTTGTCTTAGGACGTAGGTGCTTACATTTTGAATTGATTCTGAATTGTCAACTTGATGTGTGTGGGTGGTAAAGTGAACTTTTCATGAAAAACATTCTTATAAGAACAGTTGCTATTCATGGTTATTCTGGTACATTTACGTGTATGTTTGGGGAGAAGGGAAATGACATATTAGTGTTTTCAAGTCTTCCAAATCAAAGAGTTGCTTCACCTCTTTTGAAGGGACACATCTTTAGATGATATACAGTTGTTTGGCTGCTGGAAAGATAGACTTAATTTTCCAGTAAATACAGTTTTCTTATATTACGAAACTGTAATTTTGTCAGTATAATTGCAAGCATTTTAATTAAAATGCTGATAATAAAAAGAGTATTTATATAAAGGAGTTGATTATGCCTGCTAATACGAGATCAAAATTAGGCCAAAATTGTGATGTTCTCCATCATGTTTCTTTACATAGATATGTACACCTTTATTCCAGTTGTTTTTGTAATAGTTTGCAGACTGTTTCGGGTGTTGTATGATTGCCAGTACTGTACAGGTTGACACTGATCTAAAATTGAGCTGTGTTTAGAGCTATGAACTGATCTGTTTACCAGTTACAGATACATCTCTCTCCTCCTTGAACTTGGCTTAGTGTAGAAGTAAACTTAATGAAGCTGTTTCTCCCCTAACGTCTAGCTTTCCAGTTCTTAAACTTACTAATAAAATGCAGCTAACAGCACTTTAAGATTCAGTTTAAACATCAAAACTAAAGAGTTTGACTTAATAAAAAAAAGGGGGGGGGAATACTTCCCTTCCAAATGTATTTATATACTTAAAGAACATTTTTGTGAAATGTATGTCTGTATTGTAGGCCAGACGTTTCCTTCATATAGGATATGGCCATAGGTAAATATGCCCGTCCTTAATTGCACACACAGTAGTTTCATGGAAGTAAAGAGCAGTACTCGCATGCGGAAGGTTTTTTGTGTGTGTGTGTGTTTAGGACTTGGCTTTAATTGCTAGTTTGTAATCTCTAAGAATTTCCTGTCTGGAGTACAAATGTTTTAAAATCCATCTTACTTCTACTTTGTAGATTTTGAATGTGATACTCAGTAACTAAAAGCTTTCAATGGACGGTGAACAACTAGTTGCTGGGCCTTCTGGTTAGTCGTAGCGGTTCATGTTTTACCTTTGTGTACCTCCAGTCCCCTTCAGCGAAGACTGGGTGAGGGGGTGTTTGACTGCTGCCCGTAATGGTCTGAAGGAAGAGCGAGTCTGTGAGGCATTTATGTAAAATCACGTGGCATTTAGTAAAGAGAAATTTAGCAGCTCTGTTAATTGCTCATGAGGCATACCTGTGTATAATTGTGCTTTCCAAGTTTCTTTCACGTAATCTCCACATCTAGCAGTCTGAGTTTTATATATCCATTGGCAATGCAGACTCATTCTGCAGCAAAAAGCAAAAAATGCATATTCCATACATTGTCTAGTCACAGTTAGTTCCTCCTGTTGCAGTTGTTAGAGAAGTGAGTGCTCCCCTTCTGAGGTGAAGGAGGCCTGTCACCAAAGGAACGGAAGAAATTACAGTAGTATTCATGGGATAAAATAAAAATACAGGTGTGGAGATCCCAGATGAAGCTTTAGTCAGATGAAGGAAACAGTTGTAAATAGTATAGATGGTAATGTAGGAAAAAGGGAGCTCGTGTAGTCCTCGGAGAGTGGTTAGGCAGAGTTTGGTTTATAAATACTTGGCGTACTTTTTCCCTCATGCGTTGAGCATGGGGTTTTTCAAAGGCTTTCTGTCTAAGGCAGGCACTAGACTGCATTTACCAAACAGTTTTGACAAACAACCTAGGTGTTGTTCGTATGGTTAAGATACATTGTTTCCCATGTTTTCTGACATGGCCCTGGAGTTGGGCCCTGTCTCTCAGGGGGGTGTCCACCTGCACTGGGTCCTGCAGTTCTGCCCGGATGGAGGCCGCGGGTGCAGGGCGTCATCGCAGGGCGTCATGGCCAGTACCTTGCGATGCCACGGCCGATGCCTTGCCGCTTGGCCTGTGGGGTGCACGTTGGTGCACACAGATCTCCTCTGTCTTGGAGAAAGCATCTTCTGGGACAATGTAACATGCTTGGTGGGGCCTCTGCGCCTCTCCCCGAAGAGCATGAGGAAGAAAACTTGACTGCAGGTGTTTGCAGTGGCAAAATGGCTCTGTCAGGAGATGTTTTGGGAAGACAGGGAGGAGGTTAACAGCAACAATGTGAGGCAGCAAGGCCAAATTTGCATGACACAGCCATATGGCTATTGAACTATGACTGTCAAATGGCTTTCTGTTGGTGGGTGAAGAGGGCTGGGGTGGTTGGAGGTGTCGTGCTCTGGTGGGGAGCATTCTTCTCTGGGTGGCAGGGACTGCATGAGGTGCCCTCCTCCTCCACAGCTCACCAGCAAGGGCTGTCCCTTGGCTGCGGCTATTGCTTGGTGCAGTTAGTTTTTATTGACTAAGATGACCTGAATAGTTTTCATTTATGTACCTTGCTTTTATTGTAATTTAGCCCTGTAAATACTCAGGAGGCTCCTTAAATAACAAAGATGCTATTAATTAGAAACTGAAAGGAAAGTAAGCTTTAAAACAATACTTACTAAAAAAAAAATCTTTTATTATACATATGTATTTAAAACTACACCTTCAGTCTTGGAGTCATGCAACAGATAAAATGTTTTGACAAGTGAAGGCTGAGCTTACTATAGAAGAAATCTATGTAATTATCTTTTTTTCCTTTCCCTTTTTGTTTATTTTACATATTTGAGACACTGTTGTTACAGTCAGTTTCATTGCACTCCTCCAAGGTCACTGTTTTTCCATCCAGTCTGTTGGATATTTTACCCAATAGTGAGGATATTTTTTAAATAGTAAAAATAACACTAAATGCATTTTCAGATCCATAGGAGCAAACATAAGAATTGGGACTGATTACCCTGCGAAACTATTCTGCTCCCCTTGTTTGAAGTTGAGCAGGTTTCATGCTGATACTGTCTCTTAAAATAGGGGAAAAGGGAGAGAGAAGAAATAGCAATAGCTAAATGGAAGACCTTATAGCTAAAAGCCTAATGTGTAATAGAATATTTTTCTGCCATTTATGCAATACACAATTAAAGAATAAAGACAGTACACTGGACTAGAAGCTGAACTCTTCTGAAGTGAGATGAAAATTTATCTGGTTTATTGTGCTTTTAAAAAGATATTGTTTGTTTTTCTGCTAATGAGTGTGTGCCAGATTATCGTTTACCAGTTACCATTCCAGTCCAAATCAGAATTGAAGTTGGCAGAACATAAAGGAAATTTCGAGACAGCTAAATGTCATCATCCAGAGCTTCATGTACTGTATTTTTTTTGTAACTTCGAAGTTAAGGTGGATCGAGGAACAGGCATATTACAGTCACCAGCACAATATGGTGTTCAGTTCAGATAACTCCTCTCTTTATGGATTCCTCCTATTTAAGTATTGATTAAAATCTTAGTATTACTGCATTTAAAATTAAAGATCCAATTGTCTGTTAAAAATAGAGTTGTTTAAAGTGGAATATTGGTATGAACTTCTCTGAAACTTGTTTCTTGCCCATTGGTTTGAATTTACTGTTTCTGCGTGACCAGTACCCAGTTACCAGCGGCAGAAACTGAATAACTGAAGATGAAGCCTTGAGGGGAATGACCATTTCTTACCCCTCAGTGAGGAAGTGCATATAAAGCAGCATGCTTTTCTGTCATAAAATAGCCTGACTGGCTGTGGTGGTGTGAAATTTTGTTATTTAGGTTTTTTGCTCAGGTGACAGGTATAGCCATTTCACTGGGTCATAACTTGCACTGCATAAATGTAAGAGTATGGAAAGGTTGAGAGGAAAAAGAAACCGAAATCATCGATTTGTGTGCCCTGGGCACATTGACGGGTACAGCTAGAGTGACTTCTGCCTGAGTTCAGCACTTACCAGCAGAAGCCAGAGTTTGTACAGTGAAAGCTAAATGGCGGGTCAGTCCAGAAAGTCTCTTTGGGCAGTACTAATGAGCTTGGGGATCCTGAGTAGGTATACATTACCTGTCTAAGCATTACTGAAGTTTTCCTAAGAAATTAAGTTCATGTGATTTGCATTGTCTTTGTCTGTCCATCCCTCCCATGATAGAACACTTGCCTCTGTTAAACAACATCCGCCATGTCCAACGGTGTTAATGTGCTCAAGGATAGGAGATTCCTACAGAAGTTGTGAGAATTAGTGGCTGAGGAGATGAAGGAGGCTGAAGTCATGCCACTCCCTCCCAAAGTAGGAAGAGCACAGCTGTTGATTCACTCTTAGCAGTTGGGTCTGCGCGCACTGACTGGCCAAACAGTACGTGGCATCATTGTCTGGGTTATAGCAGAAGTTTGTGAGGCTCTTCAGCAGACATGGGATATGAAAGTGTAGAAAAGTAGATTCCTTTAGTTCTGATGCTTATAAAACAACATATGTATTCGTTACGTAGGCTGCAGTCTGGTATGAACTTAATTCAAAGGCTGTTGCAAATGTCTATTTGCAGAAGGGGTATGAACTTACTCTTTTTAAAGTATGCTTTTGACTGTAATTGTGAAATGCAGATAAAGTTATAAATCCATCAGCGAACTGACTATTTTAAGCCCATCTAGTCATGTTTCCAGAGATAAGATTTTTTTTTTACAAAAGGAGGTATTTTTAGATGGATGAAATGAGCGTATACCACATGCTAGAGGTATGAAGCAGCTTTATAAGTTGTAAATTTAAAGCCTTCTGTTTACAATATATTTTGAAATCTAATGGTGTACAGTATTTATCATGTCATATGTCATTACAGAAATGTAACACAGTTCTCAATGTCTGCAGAACAATCCATTGCTATGTTGAAGTAAAGAATCATCAGATAAATTTATTGTTTACCAGGCAACCAGAAATTTTATAATGATAAAGTCCCTATGTAGTTAATTTCTGTAGTGCTTGCATGAGGACTTTTTGTTACTAAGCTAAGTATAAAAACATGTATAAATTCCTTTGAGATGTTGGAGTGTGATATGTAATACATAAAGACTCCTTGGTTTGTAGACCGCATTTTCACCCTAACCCACAATAAGAATGTGGATTTTCTTTATGATTTTGTTCTGTTTGTTTTGTATTATGGCCCAGCTAGCATTTCCAAATAGATCTTGTGTATAACAAAATGCCTTCCTCTGTCAGTACATAGATTTTTTTTTTTTATTTTTTTATTTATTTTTTTTTTTAAACTAATTATGGTATGGTTCTCATCCAGGTTGGTCCTGTAGCAGTGGAGCTCCTGTTAATTTTGTTACTGGATCTGTAGAGCTTAGTATCTCATAGATACACTGAATATATATCCTATAAACATGCACAACACAGAAGAAAATAAAAAGATACCCAGGCATTCCTTTTGACTGGGACTTGATAGAAAGCCTGTTTTGAGTGTGGGGATGTGACAGTTCAGCCATTTTGGAACATCTACTCTTGGCAGTCAAGTCAAAGAGTTTGTTACAGTCTGTTCTTGATACTGTTTTCCAAGCATAAGAAGCTTTATGCTCCAGTAATGATGACAGTGTAAAAAACAGTGTGATAGCCTAGTACCACCTGTGTAGATGGGCTATTGTGCTAGAGGTGCTGGTGTGTGTGGGTTTGGTTTGTAGGGTTTTCTTTTCAGTTCAGTTGTAATCTGTTTAAAGCTTGGTCTATTACCGGTCCCCTTGCTGTAGGGCAGCAAGTATCTAGTTGGTTTAAATGGCATTGTATTGGATTATAAAACACTTTTCTAGTCGTGAGTTGCTTATTTTTAGCAGTGATCACAGAAAAAGTAATAGGTGTAAACATATGACTCTACAGAGAATGGGGACAAAGGGTTGGTGAAATGACAATGCAGTGGACAACTGAGCAGCTGTTTTTGTTCCAAGTATAATAAGCAGTGCATTCTGAAGGCATGCAGGTCTTCCTGCAAAAAATTTGCCAAACTTTTATTCTGGAGATGAGAGATTATACTGGTAACTGGGAGAGAGCTCAAGAGAAAAATTTGTTGTCCCAGGATTAAGCTCGCCATCTGTGATGATGATCTTTCCTGGACTGACACATCCAGGGTGTGACCAGTGCTTGCCTTAGTTTTCTCGTCATGCTCAGATTTAATTATTTGTATTTAGAATGAAATCCCTTAAAACTGAAAAATTATTTACATTACTTTACATCCTTTTTGAAATGCTACATCCACAGGAAGTGATTTTCCTCTTGCTAGTTATAGCAGTGAAGAAATAGTGCTGTAAGTGACCGTACTGTGTGGTTGGATGGGATGTGATCCGCGGACGGAATGGTTAAAACTTGAAAGCCTCGCTTCACCTTCTTTTGCTCGCTATCCATTTTCTAAGGAATTATTAGCAGTTGCTGAAGGCAAAAGTGCTACATGGCTCTGAACTCTCAATGCGTAGAGAACAGATCAAATGTACTTTTTTTTTTTTTTTCCTAAAAAATGGAAACTACTGGAGTTGGAATTTGTTCTGACTGAGGACTAATCTGACAATGCTTACTAGGTTTTAAGTGAGAGAGAAATATAACCTAACAATTGCGTCAACTGTTGTTTTTCAATCTGTTTTTCATGTCCTACCACAGGGAGGACACTAGCAGAATGAGGAGGGACCAAGAAACTATTTTAATGAAACGTTAAGCACTGTTGAGAGAGGTATGGCTGAGGGTGCTGCGCTCAGAGACACAGAAACTCTTCTAAAATAAGTAAGATTATTTTCCCCTCCTTTTTTTCCTCGCGTCAGTGTTCATCCCATCTTCCACATCGTATTTGTTAGGCTCAAGATTTTGAAAAGATAACATCTCCTTTCTCTCCGTATCAAGATCTCAATCCCATCTGCGCTGACATTTTAGCTTTATGAGGGAGAATGCATTACATAAAGTTTCCATTAGCCTGCAAAATATTAAATTAAGTGTTGAAAAGATGAGTTGTTTTTGATGAGTGAAGCTGAGCAAGCCACTGGGATGATTTGTACTCGTCAAAATTAGATCAAGTTTGGTTTGGGTTTTTTTTTAAGTTAGAAAGACAACTTAGCCTACCACTCACTTTCCTTCCCTTCTCTTTACCCTTGTTCAGAAAATGAAATACACTGAACAAAGGCCAAGTTCTTAATAACACAAGTGAAAGCGTAACTATAATTTGTAGTTGGGAATACTGTGAGTAGCATATGTGGCCGTACATTCCTTTGGCAAGATGTTATTCACATTCTCCTTGAACATATAATTAGGTATCATTGCTTAATAAGGAGAGAACTTCTTTGTCAAACACTTCTGCAGCATTAAGCTTTCAAACTGCGTATTGTAATAGAGTGCTTTGGAAGGTATCAGAAGATTCAACTGCTGCGGGTTTTTTTCTTGATGGGAGATAACGTTGCTACAGCATTAACTGTAGTCTAAAATAGGTAAAAGTGTAATATGCAATGATGTATTTGTGCATAGGTAGTGCAGGAATATAAATGAAATGTGTCTTGACATGCACTCATGATAACATTTTTCTAGCTTGTTTACAAAATGAAAGAGTATCTGTCTGTGGTAGAAAATTCTATGTTTAAAGCTGTCTCCCACTGTCCTTTGAAGTGTTAAATCCTCCTAGGTTTCATTTTTTTTGGCACAAGAGGAGTGGATGTTTAAGAAGCCAACAACATTAGCTTGCACAGGAGCATTCCTGTCTTACTTTTTTGCTAGGTCTGTTTCCTGTGTTGGGGGAAGGGGAATGAGCTCACAGCTGCTCCTGAAGTTCAAGATGAAGCTGCTTCTTTAGTGTGTTTTAAGCCTTGGTCACAGTTTCTTACTGGAAGTCTTTAAATGAGCTTTAGTCTGATCTTCAATTGCTCTTTTATAGGCATGAAATCTCCTTCCTTCTCCCCACTCTTCCCTCACCCCCCATCCCAGTCGCCAGCAACTAAACCCACTCACTAGTAAAACAAAACTCCTATTATCTGCAAAATAGACATCCAAGAGAACTCTCAGAAGCAGAGCATTTTGATGTACATATTTCTGATACCAAGTAGGTAATTGGTTCAGCGTCAGTTTGACAGAGTGATAGATCAATATTTGTTTGCGATTTCCCCCCCCCCTTTTTAAAGTGTTGATGCAGCACAAAAGATTGGCTACTTTGGATACCAAAGCTGAACCATTTGAATCTTAATTTCTCAGATAAGCTGAACATCACAGAGAAAGGGAGATTAATTTTCTGCCTGGTTATTTATGGTACCTCGAGTAATTTGTGTGGAAAAGCAACAGCCTATTCCTCTCTTGCATTTCCTTATACATATTTTAAACAAAGTCTTCTGTCTGAATTTTGGCATACATATTCCCTGATCAGAAACACTTCTAGTTTTTCATAGTTTTACAAACAAATTAAAGCCCCTCCTTCTTCTGTTTGTCCGGTTAACATTTTTATTTGCCTTGTTGCAGTCACGTGTGTATAGAAGTGGTAAACCAAGCCTGCAGTGGGAAGAATATCAGTGTTGCAGTTATTTTCTTTCATGTGCTGGTAGGACTTTCTGTTAAGGTACCTTTGCTTATATAGACTGAAATGTTTGGGTGAGAATGAAAGACACATATTGTTGGTTGTATTTGATTTTCCTGCTTGAGAGCAGCTTGATGGTTGGTACACAAAGGGTGTGTTTTGTTTGAAATATAGAATAATGGGAAATAAACATGTTGCCTATAGCCCAGGACAATGGGTACGCAGATGGGAGTCCAGTTTTCAGTGTGGCTGTTTTAAAATCTGAAGGTAGTTTAATCCAAAAAGAGCCGACAAAGGAGTTAATGTTGGACTGTCACTGTTGATTTACAAAAGTTATGGCATACGAGGAATATAGTGGAAACCTGGATGAGCACCAGCATTGTAGACCAGGTAACTGAGGTAGTTATAAACCTGGATTCTGATCCGGGTAAAATGATGGAGTAACTGTTGTAGGACTTGGTTAAAGGATAGAGGAGAATCACAGGATGTCACTAATGTTTGTCAGCATGAGTTTGTTAAAAATAGGTCTTGTTACACTACTACCCTTGCCTTGTTTTTGAGGTGTTTATATGTTGGGCTGTTGGCAAAGAAGTAGTGTGAAAATACACGTTCAGACTTCTGTGAGGTCGCTCCCTTGGTGCTGTTTGGCATTTTTGTGAAGAAACAAGAACAATGCATGATGAGAAGGACACGCAGTAGCTGAATCAGACCTAAAGGGAGATGATTACAGTTATGTTTCAGGTCCTTGAGTGTCTGTGTGTGCCGGTGGGTTGCCAGTCCTCCACACTTTTTTTTTTTAATCTGCGCCCTTGTAAAAATAATCATCAAGTTTATAGCTCATTCAAAGATTGAGAAAATAATAGTGAATGGAGCAAATAGCTGAGTGACTGCTTGTCAAACTGGGCAACACAAGATCATTGCTTCAATATAGCAAATGTAACATTGTGCATAAAGAGACAAAGGCATAAGACTTCTCTTTAGAGCAAGAGACTCCATCCTGCATAACCATCTGTGGCCAGAGGGCTGACATGATCTCTGGGTACACAAGCTGGAAAGCTTGGGAATGGGAAGGGAAGTGACACTTTCTGACACTGAGAGGACTAAGACTGGATTGTTTTCTCTAGTTCTGGTGTCCATAAGTAAAGAAGAAAATAGATGATGGCTCGAAGAAGAGTTGCAAGAATGATCAGAGGGTGGAAACAAACTTTAAGTAAAAAGGTTGTTTGAGTTTAAGGTATTGAGCTTAACAAAAAGCTAAAAGGTATTCTCTTTGAGTATTCGTAATGTATAAGTCTCTGAACTTCTGGTATTTAATTCTAGCTGGAAGAATAATGTAGCCCCTCTATTCTGATTCCAATTCTGTCATGTCTTGACAGTTTTAAAAGCTTCACAAATTTTATATATAATAAGAGCTTAAGAGTATTCAGCAAAGTAGTTAAATATAACTGACTGATTTTATAGATGGAGAAACTGGGGTAAAGTCACATGCTGTAGTTCTACCTCTGGATTTTTTTATGGAGTACATTTACAGAAATCTGAGGGTATGAGTATTTTCTAATTATGTAGTCCATTGAAACGGTTCTGTGAACTTTCCAAATTCCGGGTAATTAAGTTATTTTTCTTAAAGAGAATTTACATTTGTTACATGAGCTCTGATCTTAAGGAACTGTATTAGTATCTGTGATCCTAAAACTGAAATTCAGTGGCAACTAAGGTGAAAGTGAAAGCTAGGGGGTTTGATAATTATCTGATAACTGCAAAAAGTAAACAGTAGCATGCATAATGAAAAATATATTAAAATACTTTATTTAATAACCCAATGACAGATACACATACCCATGTACAGGTTACTCGGAAAAATCAAACAGCTGAGACTGATACGGACTATAGCAGATTATAGAGAAAGACGGCAAAGTCAAGAAATGTGTGATAGAGTGTAACATATTGGAAATAGTATAAAGAAGAACAGGTAGTTCGGCTCTTAACTTTTAAAAATGCGTCCTCTTATTTATAATGGGATCAGTATATCACCCAGTATATATATGTGTATAAATATATGTGTTATTTCTGGAAATGAAAATAATTTTTTCTGTATGAAATGCCATGTGGGGAAAAGTTTTATTGCTGTTTCTTACCATTAAAATATATATTAAAGAAGAAGTAATACAACTACTGAATTATTATTGTAGATTTTGAATAAATGTTCATTATACACTGTCTTTTCCTATGTAAGTAGCAGGAGGCAAATAGTGAACTAAATAATTAATGCAGTACACTATATAGTGTTTTCAAGCAAAGTGCTTATGATTACATAAAGCATGAAAAATATGCTTGGGGGAAACCCAAGAATGTGGAAAAAAATTATGACTAGAACCAAAAGAACAAGGCATGGAAATAAGATCTTAAAGTTCATATGTAAGCAACTTTAGTATTAGTACATAAATATATATATATATATTTATCTAAACAGAGTTTGACTAATCTGTCTCAATTTGAATTTTCTCAGGGATATCTCAGTACTTGCTATCCTATGTCAAATGAATTATTTTTCAGGTATAAACTTGTCAGCAGATGTTCCAAGGATCCAGTCTGCTTCCACCCTCATGATACAATGGGGTGTGGTGCTTCAAAACTTGGCTACTCTATACCTGGGAAGAGTGAATCAACTTTAATTAGGTCAGTCTTTTAACGTCAAAACTCTCAAGCCTTCCAGTGTCCCAACAGATGCATGACAAGAAATTAAACCCACTAATCCCAGTGCTGTGTGTGTGTATACATGAACTCTTGGAACTTCAGTGTTGCGGGAGCTGTAGAACCAGAATTGTTTATGATACCAACAAGCAAATAACACCAGGTCCTGCCTTCAGCCGCTTCTGAACTCTTAACAACCAAGCAAAAAACTTCCAAGCAAATTATGAGTGGTAGTCGTCTTTCAAATTACAAGAATATTGAGATTGTGTTTCTAAAAAGTGTTCAGCAGATGATCCAGTTCAGTGCTGAAGTTTGTGGGTTCAGCCAGGCAGCCATACATAGAAGTTGTGGCCGACTAAACCTGAACTAACTTAGCTGCCATGTCAGAATTATGTCACTGATCAGAGCCTTTCTAACTTGTTCCAGGTGAAACAGGGCACTCCTTTTCTAGCTGTTGTTACTTTAAAAAACAAATCCAAAATACGAACTGTGCAGGAATGTTGTCTGATGTGGTCAGCTGAGAAAATTTTCTCACACATGTACTCATGTATAGATGGTGGATGATTGGGTGTGTAGAAGTTCTTTAGGACTTGGCTGAATTATACTCTAAATGTTGTGTATGTTGTGCACTTGTCACAACAGTCAGTGTTCATTAGCATCACAGGTAATAAAGGTGGAACATGTAAATACATTTATGGCTGTGGTTGCACAAGTCTGTTCTAAAATACCATATTCAATTGCGTAATACTTCTGAATTAATATGGCTTCCCCCCGCCCCACCCCACTCAGGAGTATTTTTTTACACCTGAAGAATATAAGCGAAAAACCACAGATTTTTTTTAACTTGAGTCATACCAGAGAGGTTCCACAAAGTCTGTATCATTATTTGCAGGGAAGGGGCGGGGGGGGATATCCAGAAAGGAATCTGTTTTTTCTCTCCTTTTTTTATGTTCTCCAGCCACAGCAGAGTTTTGGATGCAAATAATCCATTTGATGTTGTACATATTTTGAAAGAAAACTTATCACACGCAGATGTATTTTAATGTTGACAGTTATGCTTCTATCCTACTTCTGTTCAGCACTAACCTGTGTCTTTCAGTCTGCATCCTTCTGTGAGATGTGTGCCTGGGGGAAGGGAGGGCAATGTACCTTCTCAACTCTCCTGTGATTTATGGTGGTATATGGAGAAAATGGCAGGACCCAATGATAGTGCATCATATATAGTTGTTGTTGTCTTTCTTCTTGGTGTGTTTTCACTTCATTTTTCCTCTTGGTGTTTTCTGGGTCTAAATTTAGGCATTACTCTAATTTTTCCCCTGTCAGCTGGCTATCCTCATAGATTAAATGAATCCCATTTTTAACCATGTTATTTTTTTGAAGACCTCTATCCTAAGTTTCAAGGTACTTCGAGATTAAATCTCGAGGGATTTATTATACAGAATGTTACCAAGTGATTTTGTTCCTATCCTTACTTTTTTTGAGAAGCAGGGATGGGGCCAGAGACAGTAATGCCCTTCTGCCAGCCTTTATTTTAAAATTCAAGTGGTTTTATTTTTAAAAACAAATTCAGTCAAACACCAACCACAGGGAATGCTAATGTGTTTGGGTTGTTTTTTTCTTTCATTATTTTGAATTGAAATGTAAAGCTGGTATTTTAAAATTCAACACTAAAAATTAGATGCAACCAAAATGATTTGTTTTCACTCAAGTTATCAGTCTCAGTTATCATGTTGGTTTCTTTGCTTGGACCACTTCTACAATATTAAGCATGTATGATATTCATTTAAAATAAATTATTAGAAATACAATATGTTTTTTAATATATATTTCCAGTTAATTTGCATTGTACCTCTCTGTAATTATTTTTGCAGTTCTTCCATCAAATTTCTGTAGCGTATGCTCCAAAAACCATGCATTTTCCTATGTATGGATGGAAAATGTTCTTCTGTCAAAATCTCTAACTGAATGTACTTAGAGTTGTTTTACCAGCAAAATGATTTTTAGTTTTATGGGCACTGAGTAGCTACTTTGCATTTATACCAGAAGTAATGATAAAAAATAAATTCCCAGCAGCAAAAGGTACCACACAGCATCCATGTCTATACTTTTTCCTAAAACCTATCTACTTCCATTATGAACTGAAATAGCGTGGAGCCTCTTGGTATATTTGAGTGCTATAGATAAGTGTTCACAAGAAAATAAAGCTGTCCTATGATTTCCATATGTCCTGCATGTTAAAATGCATTACAGAGGAAAACAGATTGTTTTGTATTAGATGCTTAGCTTTCACACAGCTGTGGATGTTATTGCTGTTGGCAGCACTTTAAAAAAAAAAATCTGACTTCTAATTTTGTTTGTCTGGTCTCGTGCACACTATTATCTGTGCCCAGTGGATTGAACAGTGAACCATATTAATTCTGGAAGTGGCTTTAGGCCATTCATCCTTGCTGGCTGTATAGGTGCAGTTCAGTTATCAGGAATCACTAGGATAATTATTGCTGCTTGTTCACAAATTTGTCAGCTCCTTCTAGCAGGTGGTCCTGTTAAAGTGCAGAGAGCTAATACAACAAGAGCACTTACTAAAAAATAACGTAGTGTGGACATGGCAAAGTGTCATAAACTTAAGCTTCCTACACTTTTGTCCGTCTCCTTAGTCCAAAATAAAGTCTCGAATGTATCCTTACTCCAGAATACATCTGTGATGTCCAACTGAGTATAAAGTCATGCCCTGTAATGTACTGACTACTTCCTTAGAAAGTCATTTGTCTTAATATCATAAATATCTATATCCTCATAGCAAGATGTATAATTTCCATAGTTAGTACATGCAAAGCTCATTTTTAAATTTGAAGGTATAAGCGTTATGTAACACGGGCCCATGAGAGCCTGGCCCTTGCAGAAGCCCGGAGCTTCCCGTACTCCAGGCCCACTCATCCCAATGTGCTGTACGTTCGTCCTTGCATAGTGATAGCGAGACAGGCTACGAACTGAAGGACTGCGCTCTCCGCAGTCTGAGAGCTGGAGAGTGCTGAAGAGAAGTGTCACTGGCAGAACAGGTTTGAGTGCTCATGAAGAACTTGATCTTTCCAGTCTTTCGATTTACCTGTACAAAGGCTACTGTACGTGGTCATGTGCAGCTGTCTGGGAGATCTTTTTGTGATCTTTTTGCAGTCTTCTCGCAAATGGGTTTTTGAATGAAGATGTACTACCACACCAAAAAAGAAGTTTGCTTATATCAAGTTGTCAACCTAAATGCAGAAATCAGTTAAGTGCTAAGCACACTAAAACGTTGTGCATGGAGATCAGTCTTACCCTCTTGGCAAATTACCTGGTGTTGCTTCTTTGCAGAAAACGGCATTATTGCCATGATACAAGATGCTTCAGGCTTCCCATGAATTTCAGCCATCCCTACAGATGGAGCAAGAAGGGTGAAGGTGCCTGTCTAATTTAGCTATTACGTCCTGTTTGCTCACTAGACTAGAGGGAGAACAGCCGGTCTAAGATACTTGGGAAAATGGAATTGTTACTCTTCCTTTCTTATGAAAAATAAGTTTCTTCATTTCTGCTCTATACTCTTCCCATCCGATCCTTACCTCCTCAGGCCTGATTGCAGAGAGTAGATAAACAAACCTTGGGCCTGTGTTATGCCTCACTTGCATCTTCCAAATCTAGAAAGGAGGAGAAGCTGACCTTACTTAATCTGCCTTTGATCTGAAAAAAAGGGACTAAGGCAGCCTTTGCCGTAGCAGGAGGAACAGGAATGGTGTGAGAGGCAAGAGATGCACGTGGGCACAATTAGCTGTGCATCTGAGCTATGGGCAAATGTAAGATTGGCAAAACGGATACCTAGTGAGAAATCTGGGGATTAATGGGGAGCTCTGCTGCACTGCTGTGTAGCCAGAGAGTACAGCTGCAGCGGGAAGCAAGGTCGCTGCACTCGGTGAAATGGCAGCCTTGTAACTGCTGTGTGCATTACAGGCGTGCAGGAAGAGTTCAGAAATCAAAGGTTAGAAGAAAACTGAAGTGTATTCATTCAAAAATAGGGTAATTTTTAATTTGAATATTTCTGATTTTTTTGAACAGAGTTAGCATTACAAGGGAAAGACTTGTGCACGTGCTTAATGGTAAGCACATCTTTTAGTGTTCTAACAAACCTACTGTTCTAGCAAACCTACTGTTTTTACATACGGTTGATTTGTTTACTGCTGCTGAGAATTGCGTTTCACTTTGGTTAAGATAGAAAAGGTACCTGATCTGTTCAGGTAACATCATGCTGTTACGATCTGCTCCTTCTGCCTTTAGAATGATCAGTTAGTTACTTTTTTGATAAGATACGTGTGCTTCACAGTTGTAGTGGGGTTTTCAGCTCTAGACAAATCAAGATAGAAACAGATATGACTTAAAAAAACCCTGGAAAAAACAGCTAGTAATTTTTGTGTCTTGATCTTTGAAAGTTCAGTTATTTTTTATGGGTTGTTGTGGGATTTTTTGTTTGGTTTTTTTTGTTTTGTTTTTGTTTTGTTTGTTTTTGTTTGTTTTGGGTTTTTTTTAAAGCCTTTCAGAAGCAGGATACGCAGAACTTTTATTGGAAATGCTATACACGTTTTCTGAAATTAGCTTGCATATTTGGATCTGTGTTGATGATTTTAGCCAGATATGTTTAAATTCATACAAGCTGCTGATATTTTATAACATTTGTCACTCTAATAGAAGCCCTTTGTTTATCTTATCTATTAGACTGAAACTGAGTTAATTTGATAAAATAAATCTCTTGTTTCTAGTCTGACCTGATGTTATAAAATTTTTGAACCCCCCAGCTTCTCCTAGTTAGTATTTCATTATGAAAGATAAATAAATATCATTTTGCGAGAGACCACATATATGAAACTCAATGGAAAAAGGAAATATTTAGAGCCTGTATGATAACAATGAAAACCTGTATAGTGATGGAAAAGATTTTCACAGCAGTGACAGTGCAGCAGCCGTAATATCTTAATACGTGTCAAGATAATGTTCATAATTAAACCACTTTAAAAAATGTTTGTATGAGAATAAGTTTTGCAACTGCTAGAGCTGTTCTGTAATCTTAACAGTTATGCAAATATGTGTGAGAAAGGCAAAACCAAAGATTACCGCAGATCTTTTTTCTGCAAGTAAAATCAGCAAGGCTTACACTTACCCTGCTTCGGCAGGAGGGTTGGACTAGATGACCCACAGAGGTCCCTTCCAACCCCTACCATTCTGTGATTCTGTGAGAGGTGTGTTGCCAGAGGCCAGGCTGGTGCAGCGTGTGCCGTAACTTTCACACAGCCTGCGAGTTGGCCGTCAGGAAGCTCGAACGCGCGTAGCTGAACAGCAGGAACCGTGTTGGTGATCTCAGAAGTTACAGGCTTCGTTAGGATATTCTCCAGTGTGTTCTGTAAATCCTATTTAAACCTCTGCATAAGTGAGTCTACAAGTTTGTATGGCATAATGTTACCACAACTAAATTATACATAACTGTCTTAACAAAAAAAAAAAAAAAAAAAAAAAAAAAAAAAA
>Ga0065711_1005468_pt1 | contig 23673 bp, 13 predicted proteins | sample Hoacrofraction12_FD_59098 | JGI IMG/M metagenome (GOLD analysis project Ga0065711, IMG submission 59098) | Hoatzin crop microbial communities from Cojedes, Venezuela - Epithelial fraction 12 v2 (version 2) | ecosystem: Host-associated > Birds > Digestive system > Esophagus > Crop | place...
GGTGGCCAGCGGGAGCAGGGCAGGGATCGGGCCCCTGTGCTCGGCACTGGTGAGGCCGCACCTCGAGTGCTGTGCTCAGCTTTGGGCCCCTCACTCCAAGCAGGACATGGAGGGGCTGGAGCGTGGCCAGAGAAGGACAGCCAAGCTGGGGAGGGGGCTGGAGAACAAGTCCCATGAGGAGCGGCTGAGGGAGCTGGGGCTGTTCAGTCCGGAGAAGAGGAGGCTGAGGGGAGACCTTCTCGCTCTCTGCAGCTCCCTGACAGGAGGGTGCAGTGAGGGGGGTGTTGGTCTCTTCTCCCCAGTAACCAGCGACAGGACGAGAGGCGATGGCCTCAAGCTGTGTCAGGGGAGATTTAGATTGGATATTGGGGAAAAATTTCTTTCCTGAGAGAGTGGTCAGGCATTGGACCAGGCTGCCCGGGGAAATGGTCGAGTCCCTATCCCTGGAGATGTTCAGAAAACATGTACATGTGGCATTTGAGGACATGGTTTAGCAGGCATGGTGGTGTTGGGCTGATGGTTGGACTTGATGATCTGAGAGGTCTTTTCCAACCTATGGTTCTATGATTAGTTTTGAAACCGGTGTTTTGACTTTGCTGGCGTTGTTTCTAGGATGGATGACTGGATCAGCATTGTCTGGGAGGCTCTTAGCGTCCATGTGGGAGTACCTACAAAGTCTGAGGAACGGCACTTCAAGGAGCTCCATACCGTTCCGTCACCACCAGATTTCCAGTACTTTCTTCCATAATTACCTTTTCACTAGGAAAGTTTAATTGCTTGCTTTTTCCAAACACAGCAGTGGTAGAGTTTAGGGTCTTGGTTGGGCTTTTGGTAACTCTCTGCGCACCCGTTAGCTGATGGTTGTGTCTCTCTGTCATGGCAGCACCGATTTATTTTCCTTTCCCTCTGCTTGGTTTGCGTGGGGAATCCCAAATCCAGCCTGAAGCGCAGTCTCGTGCAACGCCCTTTATAGATGGCTTCAAGAGAAGAAACTTCCCTGTGTTCTTGCCAGGCTCACTGAAAGTTAGGTTCTTTTATTATTTTTTTCTTCCTTGCATTTGAAGCCTGGGCCCATTTCATTTAGGAAGAATAACTCTAATTTCTGGTTTTTGAAATGTTTTCCTAATCAGAAGTGCTGTATGAGAAGAGCCATCGCATTTTAAATAATTGATGGCTACTTTATTGAGTTGTCAGCACTAATTCATCCTCCTTTTGAAGTGCTGGGATGTTCAAAGGAGTAATCCTTTTACAACATGCTCATTTTTTGAAGAAAAGTTCATTTTTATAATTACTTCCCCCCCTCACCCCCCCCCAACTGCGGAGTGTAATTGTAGCTGCGCGGCGAGGAGGAGGGGTGAAGCACCTTCCAGCTCACGCAGGCTCTAAAATGCCTTTATTACTACTTCTGCTGCTAATTTCTCTGCCTCTCTCCTTTTGCAGGGGTTTAATTATACCCGTTTTAAAAGTGCATTTTGAAATATGACACCTAGTTCTCCTAGAGAACAAAAGAGAGATTCATCTGTTGTTGGAAGGAAAGGTGAAGAAGCTCTGAGGTTTGGGTTTTTCTTTTTCTCAGGGGCTGCCCCTCCCGGACAAGCAGCGTTCAGCGGGAGGGTTGCCAAGAATCAGCTGCTATTTTGAAGGAAGGGGTTTGTCAACGGGAGAATTAAAAAATGAAAAGCCGATGCAGGGATGCGAGCGTTCCTTCTTGCGCGGCGGGTTTCTCCTCCTCCCCTCCGCTGGCGGAGATAAAGTTCTTGCTAGAGTGTCTAAACTTTGCTAGCAGTTTAAAGGTTAATAGCACTCTAAATTACATCTGAAAGAGATGAGGGAAGGCAGTAAATTAAGTTTCCCCTCTTGGTACTAATCTGTAAATAGACCCTTTCCCTTTCAGAAAAATAAAGTAAAATAACAGTTTCACTCATAAACGCTAAGCTGTCAGAATAGTAATTTTTTTTGCCAACGATCTTCTTTTGTGCTGTGATTTTTACTTGTCTGAACTCCACTGTACAGAGAGTAAAAGCTTTTCCCTTGCGTCACCGTGAAGCTGGTGGGTGCTGCCGGGTTCTGCAGCCCCGGTTCTGGTCATCGTGGGCCTGATCCAGGACTGACTGGGGAATTCACGCCGTTGGGATGGGCTCTTTGATCCAGGACTGACTGGGGAATTCACGCCGTTGGGATGGGCTCTTTAATTAAAATATTGGGCACCTTGTGTCTCGGTAAAGTAAACTGCTACATGGAGTGAAAATAGAGTAAAGTGATAGAACTCTACGGGAGAGCCCTGCCCCAGGCTGTGTTCTATTTTAATTAATTAGATGCTGATTATAGCTGCTGGAAAAGGTAAAGACGAGAGAATTGGAAAGCATTGAATTTGTGAAGATGGTATCTTAGATTCCAAGCTCAGCTGACCTTGAAGTCAGTGGAGTTACACTGGATTTCTTCCAGTGCAAGCGAGATGAGATCTGTTCTATTAGCTCTAAATAATGTCTGTAGTCAGTCATTTTGAACATTAAAAGACAGAAGAAGATACAGTCATTCAGCTGCGTCCGACTCCTGTTTGCGTGAATAGTATCAGCTTCAATAACCTCTTGAGTCGCATACAATAAAAACAAGCTTGAAAATGAAGCAAACCGAACATTCAAACCTCCAGGGGAGCTCCAAGGCACCTCTAGCAAAAGAGACTGAAATTTCTCTGGTTGACCGTGTGTTTTCTCGTTGAATCGTGGTGTCAGAAACTTTATGAAGAGCGGATTGATGACAAGTTGAGCACTCCTCTTTGGTGTTAACATAGTATTTCATATTTGATTTCTTTTTCTGTTGTTTTCCATGCTACTTTTGCATCCACAAAATGAAAAATGTGGTTAATCACCATTCTTCTACTCAGCCACTTCAAAATGGTGAAGATGACCCATTTGCCTAGACCTATTGGCTGCAAAACATACACGAGCTGGAGCGTTAGAGCTCTTACCCAAGTGCTGGTCTAATCATCCATCTGCAAATAAAACTGTCTGTGTTTTGGGTCTTAGAGTTACTTGGAGAACTGTTTCCCGTAGAAGCACTTTGGTTTTGCCACTGCTAACAGTGAGCGTGGTCTACAGACCATCAAGGAATGGTGTCAGGTCCCAGTGGGTGATGCTGGAAAATGGTGCCGTGGTGTCACAGCTGCGCTTGCAGGCTTGTAGGGACGTAGGCTGGGAAGAAATGGTTGGAGAACTCCATTCCCAGACTGGCACAGGCAGTCTCATTGCAGAAACCCACTTCAACGAAGCTGCATCTGAAGGGTGGCTCTTCTTCTCTCGCTTGCTTCTCTGTTTCAAGGCCTTTTTCTTATTCTCCAATAGCAGCCGACACTGACCGTTGTGCACCTTGGGCTTCCACTGGGTTAAAAGCAATGTTTTGATATTCAGATTCATTCTTTTTAATATTGCTTGGTATTTGGGGATTTTGATTTGATTCCTGCGTCTTCCTGATGATTTTATGCACGAGATGTGCTTGTTTTCTAGTTTGTAGATCCAATCACAACCCGCAGGAGCATGCATAGAAGCAGCCAGAACATCAGGGGTAATGGTTTTAAACTAAAACAGGGTAGGTTTAGGCTAGATATTAGGAAGAAATTCTTTACAATGAGGGTGGTAAAACCCTGGAACGGGTTGCCCAGAGAGGTAGTGCAGGCCCCATCCCTGGAAACATTCAAGACCAGGTTGGACAGGGCTCTGAGCAACCTGATCTAGTTAGCGGTGTCCCTGCTCGCTGTGGAGGGGTTGGACTAGATGATCTCTAGGGGTCCCTTCCGACCCAAAACTTTCTATGATTCTATGATTGCAAGGTCCCACATGGGACTGAGCAAACCGCATGACTGCAGAAGTGAAAAAATAAATTACAATGTTTTCTGTCCAGGATTCATGAGTATCACAGGAAAGAAACAGCATTAAGGATCTTATAAAGTCTTACAATACTGAATACAGAAATTTGTCTACCCTGGGATAAGGAACATTGAAAACAGCCATGCTCCTGGCTTGAGATAGTTAAAAACTGACAGGATCCCAATATAGAAAGCTGAGCAATAGAAAGGTTTTGCAATTCCCATCTCACACTTTAACATGACGGTCATAAAAACAAATAACAATCCTATTCCAAAAAAAACAATCCATCCAAAATAGAAGAGAGGGAAGACATTGACGGTTGTATTGGCTTTTCTCAGAACAGAAAGTTTCATACACTTGTATTTGACATGAGAGCATAGCACCTTGACAGCTGCACTACTCATCGCTTTTTCTGTGAAGCACTCAGACAGCTCGAGTACAAGACAAGTTGAAGACTGCACGACAAAGGCAAGATAAAGAATACACAACATAGCACTTCCTACTACAATCTTCTTATTTCAATGCCTTCGCCATTACAACATTTTTCCTTTCCACCTCTCCCATTTCCTTTAGGATTTTTTTTTCTGCTGCTCTTGACAAATCAATCTGATTTTTAAGCCACAATGTTTATTAGGGAGCCACACTGACATTTGCAGAAGTGTTCAACCGTGGATGATTACAGCTCTTTCAAACCCGGGAGAACATGTATTCACAAAAATTTTTTTGTTTAGGAACACTATTCTTCAGTGAACATTTAAACTCAGTAATCTTCTTGAAAGTCCTTTGACAAAATCATAGGTCTATCAACACCTAGTATTTTGAGTCATACAATAAAATCAGTTGTGTTTTTTTAAACTGTTGTCTCCATCATGCTTGATCCTATAAATGCAAATTATTCTATGACTTGCAGTAGATTTAATTTACAAAATAAACACATTGGCAAAATATTTAAGAGACTAGAACTTCAATCTTATTTACTCTTATAAATTCTATTGGATTTGCATGGCAAGGTTTTGGTAGTGGGGGGGCTGCAGGGATGACTTCTGTAAGAAGCTGCTGGATTATGTCTGATACAGCCAATGCCAGCTGGCTCCAAGATGGACCCGCCACTGGGCAAAGCCAAGCCCATCACCAATGGTAGTGATGCCTCTGGAATAACATGGTTAAAAAGGGAGAAAAAGCTCCTGTGGAACTGCAGCGTGAAATATCAGTGAGAATGTGAGAGAAACAACTCTGTAGACACCAAGGTCAATGAAGAAGGAGCGGGAAGAGGTGCTCCAAGTGCCGGAGCAGAGGTTCCCCTGCAGCCCGTGGAGCAGACCATGGTGAGGAAGGCTGTGCCCCTGCAGACCATGGAGGTCCACGGTGGAGCAGATCTCCACCTGCAGCCTGGGGAGGACCCCATACCGGAGCAGGCGGATGCCCACAAGAAGCTGTGACCCTGTGGAGAGCCCACGCTGGAGCAGGCTCCCGCCAGGACCTGTGGCCCTGTGGAGAAAGGAGCCCATGCCAGAGCAGGTTTGCTGGCAGGCCTTGTGACCCCATGGGGGACAAGCGCTGGAGCAGCCTGTTCCTGAAGGACTGTGCCCTGTGGAAGCGACCCATGCTGGAGCAGCTCATGAAAAACTGCACCCCATGGACGGGACCCATGTTGGAGACGTTTGCAGAGGACTTTCTCCCGTGGGAGGGACCCCACGCTGGAGCAGGGGCAGAGCATGAGGAGTCCTACCCCTGAGGAGGAAGGAGTGGCAGAGACAACGTGTGATGAACTGACCGCAACCCCCACTCCCCATCCCCCTGTGCCGCTTGGGGGATGAGGTGGAGAAATCGGGAGTGAAGTTGAGCCCAGGAAGAAGAAGAGTGGGTGGAAGGTGTTTTAGGATTTAGTTTTTATTTCTCGTTACCCTACTCTGATTTGATTGGTAATCAATTAAATTAATTGCCCGAGTCAAATCTGTTTTGCCCGTGATGGTAACTGTTGAGTGATCTCTCCCTGTCCTTATCTCAACCCACAAGCCTTTCGTTAGATTTTCCCTCCCCTGTCCAGCTGAGGAAGGGGATGATGGAGAGGCCTTGGGGGGCACCTGGTGTCTGGCCAGGGTCAGCCCACCACATACACACACACGAACACCCACTGCAATGCTACCTTCATCAATGCAAAGGCTGTTCAGAGAGTGGGGAAAAAAACGATTACAGATGGTAAAGTTAAGACACTGCCAATTAAACAAAAGAAATGATAATCTGAACTAAGGATGCAAGCATTTATTCTTGTTACCTGTTCTCTGCAGGAAAACTTACTAACATTTTTTGCATCTTCACAGCTATATTCAAAAGGTTTGTCGTACAATGAAGACTCGTATTTAAATATTACTTCGACAACTGCATACACTGCAGATACCTACTCACTCAGAACATATTGGAAAGGAGGAAGAAGTCTTACCTGAGACCATTGAAAGTAAGTGCAAAATAGCAGCACCTTCGAAGGATTACAGGAAGATGGGACATGGGGAACAAAAAAATCTGACACCAAAAAAGCAAAATAAACTGCATAAAATATGTCTACCTGAAATTACTTAACTATGCTGCTCAATTATACATACAAATAATGTAAGAAGTATGGGTCTCACTCTTGTCTCTACTGCACATATACTTCAGACAGACAATTTATCCGTCTAAGACAGTGTCACATCTAAACAGAAGAATTAGCTTTTGTGCCTCACCGAAGCCATGTGCATCAGACCCCAAAACCCCCCTGCCACAAGCTGGCAAAGCAGAACACACGGCAGCTCAGAATCCTGTCACTCTGTCTCTTTTCCCATTTCTCCAAAGCCACCGAATCACGTAAAGATTAAGAAATGCTTCAGGTGAGCAAGGAGTAAACTTATACGCCTTTATTCTCCTATCTGTGTAAATGCACATCTATCTTAGGTTTGCTAAGGAAAAAGAAACATCTCAGTGTTGCATGCACCAGGTATGGGGTGCTGCCTGAAAGAAAGTTACACTCAGGAGTCTTCTGTTTGTGCTAGTAAGACTTGTCATAAATACAGTAAGTATTAAAGTTAGAATATGCACAAACAAATAGTTCTCCAGGGTAAACCAACTAAACTAAAGTAGATCCTTGCTGTTTTGAGATGACAGGAAAGCTCTAAGATAAAGAGGCTCCTAAATAACACTACTTAGACAAGCTTGACTTGCTGGTTTGCAGAGAACAAACAAGCTCTAAGATAGAGAGACTCCTAAATAATGTTATTCGGACAGCTCGGCCTTGGGAGGGCAGACGCACCAAGCTACAGAGATAAAGAGGCACCAAGAGGGCAACGAGACCAGAGCAAAAGAACCTGGAAGGACACGGTACACCTGATCTTAGAACTGAGTTTGCATAGAAACAAAGGTCCACCAGTGGATACAGTGATGAGGAGTACAAGCCTTCACCTGAAGACCCCCAAAGACCACTCGAGGACACTAACAGACATGCATGAAAGACATTAACATAATTAGTTCTCAGAAAAGTCATGAATATGCTAAACATTTCTCGGAAATATAATGAATATGTATATTGTGATTGTATTTAACCTGAAACGACATGGTGTTTGGGGGACACATTTGGAGGAGAGATCCCCCGTGTGCCCGGCACCGTAATAAAGAATACCTGCTTAATAGCCCTCTGACTACTGAGTCTTCAACTCCGGCTATTCACAGCATCACTACGGATGCCCTGAGCAGATTTAGATGATGTCACGTTACCTCCTAAATGGCAGTTTCTGACAAATCCAATCTGGTCTTAAAGACAACAGAAGAGTGCTATTGGGTTTCATTAACTGTTTTGAAGTATAATACTAATTTGGCAAAAGAATTCTTGACAATGAGAGGCTTTTATCTCAAAGCCACAGGCCTAACAAGCTCATCTGCATCACTTTCAAATTCCAAATAACATAAATAATCATAATCCACTTAGTTTTCTCTTTTTTACATCTCCCTTAATTGATTAGCTGCTGCCTAATGTGATTCCAGAGCCTGCCTTTTGGTATACAAATACCATTCTACCTTCTACTGCAAAGCTGTCCTATCCAAGTTCAAAAGCAGTTTGAATAGACATCTTCAAGTAATAGGCTAAAATATCAGAAGACTTATTTTCCAAACCTGAAATTAATGTTGGACAGTAACATTTTGTCTTTGCTAGACTAATCAGTCTGCAGCACTCAACAGGGAAAAAAAAATAAACTCAATTGCACAAACTGTACTTAACTTTAAAACATTATGAATCTATGTCATCCTCCTTCCCCCTGAAGCTTATATTAAAATAACACTTCCACATTTGGATATGGTTTTTATACCTCAAGAGAGAAAGTCAACCAGACTGTCACCACAAAATATTCATTAAGTGTAATTGCTATTATATAAGCATAACATTATGCAAAGCTATTACCTGCACATGGTAATGCTACAGACATATTCAAGCCTGAAGGGTTTGGGTTTACACTCTTCTGAAAAGTACATTCAAGAGTTTTAACTACGTTTTGGGCACACTCAGGAGCAGAGTCTGAAGTTACTTTTTAATTCAATAACAAAAATCTCACATTCCTTATAAAAACAGACCTATTCACCTTTGGAACATGAAAGAGGCTCTCGAACACAGTTCTTACAAAATCATGTTACACATTCTGTGAAAGACACACTCACTCCATCATATCACCTGCAGCTCCTGTATTCAAGCAGTCGTGTTGGTACTATTCTCTCTTCTGTGTGGCCTGAACACCAGCCCTGTGATTTGCCAGGCAGCATCATCTGGCACAGGGCACCCACAGCCAGAGAGAAGCTAAAGCACAGAGGGGAAGAAGCAGCTGCAGAATCTCGCATCCCTAGCAGAACCCTGTACTCTAAAAAGTCCATAGAGGGCTGAATATAGTTTCTCTAGCTCCTAATCAACACATTGCCCTCTGAACAGAAATCTTCACTTTAAAGATTAAAACAAAACCAAATATCTAAAATGATCTGTTGTATCCACTTGAGTACCGCATTTCTGTTGCTTCCACTGTTTCATAAACGGTATCGATGCCACTACTCAATACAATCTCCACAAGGTCACCCTGATGATCTTCAAATCTTGACTTATAAGTGTTGAAATTCCCAGTCTGACTCTCAACACCATGAATGATAACCACCAGATTGACAGTACTAAGCCCTCAGTTCCTGTTTGTTAACTCACTATTAAGGGATCACTGGGTACCCCTGCTGCCAGCTCCTCCCGTCAGCACACAGCGATCACTACCACCTGGCTGCCAAGGCATTCACAATTCACAGCAGGTACCTTCTATCCATCAGCAGTGACCTCTTTTCTACAGACAACTCAAACAGCGAGCAAAGAAATGAAGAGTATAAGCAACAGACTGCAGCACTTGTTAATCCCGTTACATGTATCGCTCAGAGTTTAGCATGCATTAGCATTGATCAGCCCTTTGATGGCACCAACCTTACTTCTGCTGTAGTACTTGTAGCAACAAATGAACAACTCACCTGGAGTTAGCAAAACGACAAAATTCTTCAAATCTGCCATCAAATAAGAGTTTAGACTGAGCTTGCAGACAGATATGAACAGCTTATTTCATCACATTCATACCATCAATTCATCATATTAATAATTTTAGGTTTAATGAAAATATCTCAAAATTATCATATAACACCGGCTGATGAAATGTTTAACTAGCTCTCAGTATTACACAAGTGCTCATTTCTAGGCACTGACTATGTTCATTTGAGATTCTATATTTCAATTATAAACAGGATTCTCTTTCTCCTTTGAGCTACAGCAGACACAATTCAGTAAAATTAAGGTTCTTTAAGTCTATTTATCTAGGTATCAACTATAGCCGAAGTAACAATACTCCAAATTACTTCCATGCTGCTGCAGAGACAGCTAATCAGTCCTTAACTAATGACAGATTTTAAGCAAAACTCATGTTCCTATACTCACCATCTAAAACAGAAATATGCTCTCTCAGGATCAAGAAGAAAATCCCACTAGGAACCTGCTGAATCACTGCACCTCCCTGAATCATATTCCCCATAGCGAACAGGACTTCAGATTCCTCTAATTAGTCTCAATAATTTTAACAGAATTAAAGTATGACTGTAGTTCTTCACTAAGTGATGACAAGTGCTAAACTAAAAAAAAAAAAGAAAAAATCATTATATAAGAAGCTTTTTGGAACCTTCAGATGGAAAAAAATCCATTACATTAGCTTACATCTCAGTGAAAGGATTTTAAACTAACCTGTTTCACTTCACATTGGCAAGAGGTCACAAACACATACACAGATAAATCACAGTTCAGTCTATGATGGTAATTTACTGAGCTGTAATAACTAGTTATCAATTAAATCAATCACCAAGAACTGTATTAAATATTAAGTATGTAAAATGAAAATGTCTGTCACTTTGCTTCACCCATCTTTTTTATTTCATGCTTCAACAACTTTGTTCAGTTCTGCTTATGCAAATCCATAAAATAATTTTTTTTCTTCAAATCTTCTCTATGGCACATCCAACTACAGTGTAAGAAGGCATGGCAAACATTCTGCATGCTCAAAATATCCCTGAGAAGCAGAGACATATTAGTACCATTCTGCATATAAGGAAGAAACACTAAGCTCTAGATTTTCACTTTTACATTAATTTTAACTTTTAAAGGTAGCCACGTTATTTAAATGATCGTGTGTAACAGACACACATATGAAGCATATCAAACCATAATGAATATGAACATTTAATTAGTTTGTAAACACCAGTAACAAAGTGAAAAAAGCAAAAATGGACTCAGAATTTGCTTTGAAGAGTAAGTAAAATACGATCAAGTAAGAAAATGAGACAGCCAATACAGAAATACATGCAAGAACTTTACAATGCTAAGATCCAATAATATCAAGCAGTATTTTTATGTTTTAAAGGTACAATCTGACTGCAGCCTACATTTACAGGCTCTTGAATAAAAGAAGGAACAAAAGTCTGGACTTCTTAAAGATGCCACTAGTAACAACTAGGGATTAAGTCAAGCACAACCCTCTGGGCAGTTTACATCGGAAGTCAACATTACTACTGCTGATGTAAATTTACGGAGCTGTCCAATGTGGGATATAATATGCCAGAGAATAATTAACATAAATCAATTCCCTACCTATAATTCAATAAACTAGCACTTCCAAATGGCAAGCCTCCCACACTTTCCCGAGGCTCACAGGCCTCTCATTTGGGATTTCCTGGCTACAAATGCACATCTGAGTGCTCTGCAGTACGTGAGCAACAAACGCAATACAACTGGGTTATGTATCAGACCTGCTCACAGGACTTGCATTTACCCACCTGCAGGAAGTGCAGCCTGTCCCACACAATTTAAGGGAAACCAGCTTAGTACAGCCCAATCCGTCTGGTTCCCTGAGCACGGGTTTTTGCCCAAGAACTGTAGGCATCAAACAATCCCAGACAAACAGCCGATTTCGTGTGACGGAGCTTCCAGAGGACAAAAGGAAAGCTGTCCAGCTACACTCAGCCACATGGCAGCTAAACCTCTGCATCAGTCAGTTCACAGCTTGACAAACAATGGATAATAGTTTGAGAAAAAGAGATGCACAGTCACTAGATCCACATATCCTGTGAGTGAAAACATGCTTTTGTAGGGTAACAGGAGTTAAAGCTTTTGCTATTCAGCTCTTCTGGTAGTGATAATATAGCAGCAGGGTGAAACACTCTGGTTTATTGCACTGCTGACAGATCCAGAAAAGAAAAAAGATTTGAAAACTCTCCTGTTTTACGTAATGACAATCATTTCAGATTAATTACATGCTGGTTTGGGGTTGGTTTGGTTGAGGTTTTTTTGGAGGGTGGAGGTGTTGTTTGTTTGGTTTTTCATTTTTACACATATGGTAACACTTGCTGAAGTATGTAATTACATTAGTAACAAATAAAGTGTATATAGTAGTCTCCCAACAGTTTAAAGACACTATGACCTACCATTTCCAGAAGCCTCTTTGGATATTTTTTAAAATAAGCTGTGTGGAACAAAAGTGCTAACTATCTTGCAAACTTTGCTTGTGTGAGATGCAACCAGAAAGCCCTTAGAAACAGTAATAAGTGAATAAGAGCTTAAAAAAGATCCACTTTTAAAACCCAAATTTGCAGAGTGATAAATCTATTTCATTGATATCTTTCAGGAAACAATGAGGAACTGAGGTTCACTGTCAGAAGTCCATGAATCAAAAAAATATTATGAAACATCTCTCCTTTTTCTTATCATCTCTATCTCTGTCATCACATCTACAGACAAGTTTGAAGCAAGAAGAATAATACATTTCTAACAAATCACTTTGTCCTCTATGATCCCAAAGGAAAAGAAGGATGCTGAATACGTTTCTGTTTTTACACACTCATCACCTAAAACTGAGCTGCTGAATCATTATAATTATAGTGTCATCATATTATTAGTATTATATTAATATATAGCATATTATGATACTAGATATTATTACACTATTTTTCTCAATCAATGTGGAACTAGAGGCATTCTTCTAATCTGGGAAGGTGCTAAGTGTCCAAGTAGCAACCGGTATTCACCAAATTCTCCTTTGATGGGGATGTTGCTTCCTTAACTTTTGCCTTATTTGACAAATTAACCCTTTTCTTATCAACATGGAAGATTAGTGCCTCAACAAAAACAACTAAATAACAACAGGAGTAAAGCTGCCTGTATCCCATCGTCTAGCACAGAATCAGGTCCTTCAAAGACTCAGTAAAAAGCACTTACCACACCGATTCCTTCAAAAGCAAATACTGCAGTCCCAAAAAACAGTGGGTATTTCTTCCAGCCAACCACAGGAGGCAGTTTTCGAGGATCTACTATATCCTGAAGAAAACAAAGCGAAACAGTGCTATGTAAAGCGCATTAGCTGTTCCTACAATTTTGATTGATGTCTATAGGAAAGAAAACTCAGTACATGTTGACAGTGGTGATACGCTGCCCTTTACAACACCTGGTTTTCCTCCCAAACTTCGTCCTTTATAAACATTCATAGCCACCTTCCCAACCACACACAGACGCCTGCAGATACATTTATTCTAGGTTCACATTACTGACACTAGAAATTTTCACATTTAAAGTATCACACTGGTGTATATGAGTAAGCATCAATTAAAACAAAAGGGAAAGCTCACATCTCAAGCTTAATCTTTGGCAAACTTCTCAGAGTATTGCATTTTCTAATCTGCTTTCATGCTGCACAGACATTCTTCACAACCATAAAAGATAGTAAAAGAAAATCTTCTAAATACAAGTCGAGCTTCTGCAGATGAATTAATTATTCTCTATCTCCCTCAGTCTCTTCTCTGTAACTTCTCCTGCCTCCTCGCCTAGCCAATACCTCTCCCTGGAGTTTCTGCCTTCCTCCCCATCCTCTGCTTCCCGCTCATCTCGCAACACACATGTGAAAGCTTTCGCAAACAATAGTGGTGCTCACCACTTCTCTACACCATGTGTGCAACAGCGTCTATCACCACTTTTCAAAAACCATAAGAGAGAAAAATGTAGAGGTTTCTACATGTGATTGTTTTCTCACTTCAATTTGTTCCATTATGAAATCCCTCCAAATATGAAAAACAGCAGCAACTCAGAAAACGCAGTAACTATTCAACATCTCAGGAGATGGAAGTCTGCAATATGTATTCTTAAAGGGTAAGCTTTAAATTTTTCCCAATTGTACCGGAGAAACACTAGCAATAAACATTGCAATTGAAACTGTTCTTCTGTTGCAACGAGAAGACTGACCACAGATTAAAACCTTGCAAGTTCTGTGTGCAACCAATAAAAATTCACATATTCTTCCACTAAGGGAAGTCATTACAATACATATTTTTATTAAGTGCAGCAATATTATACTTTCTTTCAAAAGTAATGTAAAAATGTTTAAAGCATGTCTCCAGTACTAATGCACCTCCTCAAATTAAGATGCCCCAACTAAATACAAGATAATTTTGCCCTTCAGAAATTGTCAGTCAGTATGTGTCTATCAGAGGCCAGCTGCCACATGTAACAAACACAACTTGCCACACTGAAAAAAGAGATAATAAACTTCTTTATACTCACTCTAACAATATACTGGTAAATGATCACCAGGCTGACAGCCATGGACAGATTGGCAAGCAATGAAAGCAAGGACAGGCTCTTAAGGTCACGAATAAAGACGAGGAGGATCATGAATGGCAGGAAACACAGCATGTATATTCGTAAATCAGTACTCCTTTTCTCCAAAGAACTGCTGGTGGCACTGACATTTATGGGAGCAATTTTGTTTTCCAAGAATCCTTCATGGACCTGCAGAAAAAAAAAAACAAAGCTTGTTAAATAGTGGTAGCACTGAGCATACGATCACATTGCTGTTTTTCCCTATGGGGAAAACTGTCCCTCTGCTTTACCTGCTGGGTGGCAGGTGATTTGAGATCCCTGTACTCTCAGAGCAGAGGGGAAGACAAGTTCATCCTTAAGACAAATGATGAAATCAAGACCTAAAAGACCTGAAAGCATCTTTACCCCCCCATTGACTAAAGAGGAAATCCACACGAGCAGTTTAGATCAGAGTCCTTTCAGAAAGTGAGAGTTTGGTAAAATGAACACAAGCGAGATGGATCTAGGCCTAAATGTGTGAGTTTGAATTTTCCTAAGGAAAAGTTAGATGATCAACTGCTGTTGTACCCAAGTTCAGAGCCTAATAACCCTGTGCCTTTGCCACGCACATCATAGCAGCATACATACAAAAATAATGTTAGAATATGAACCTGCCTTTCTTTTAATTCAAGTTATTTCATTTGTCTCTCTTCACTCTTTTATTAATCAACATTAACTCAACTTTAAAAATTATGAGAGTTGAGTCCTGTATCCATCAAATTGATAACAATTAATGCCTATAGATAAACAGTAGTACACAATGTGAACACGTATTAGGGTTTTTTGATATAACATTACAATAGCTGTTTATGATGCAATTCAGAAGACCAAGTTCGGAACTTATTCACAACTTATATTTCTTCTCTTGGAAAAATGTTAATGTGGCCATAACTGCCAAAATCTGTTTTGTGGAAATACATCCTGTGCTACGTGCACACCATGATCAAAATATCAAGAGCTGGTGTTATTCTGCTTGCTGGAAAATAGTAACAGCTCCTTATAAGGCCTTTTCCCTAGGAGCGTATCCTTTCCTCTTCCCTTCCATTGCATTCACCAGCTTACAAATCAGCACAATTGTGCTTAATCTGTTCATGCTGCAGCAAGCCTTCGGCCTGATGACTACAAAAAGATACCTAGACAGTGGAAAAAAAAAAAATAAGTTCCTTATAGCATAATGAGACTTAAACAAAAATGGGAAATCAATCTAAAACGAAACAACCGAAGACAATGCTCTGACTCCTAAGTACTGTCAGACAACAAACTGCTATAGCCAGTCTTAAAACTTAACATAGAACCGAAATCAGAGGAAGACTGTGTAACCCTACAACCGCAGGAAGTGTGCAAGTGTAGCAAATCTTAAATATTATTATCCTTATCACATAGTTCATAGGCATGGTCCCAAGGCTGATTCATTTATGGGCAATTCTTTCAATGTGGCTTGTTCTTTAAAATGTCAGTTTTTATCTGTGCAGGTGAAATAATAAGATCATAGATTCTGCCTCAAAAACCCAAACATGTTAAGCTGTCACAGTCAGAGGGGCAAGTATTACCATTACAATGTAAGTTTTTATGTAGCCACGGCAGTCCTAAGCAAACACCACAATTACCATTACTACATGGCATCTACTACATGTAACTCAGGGCCATTAATTTTTTACTCTTAGGAAGTGGACGGAGTGGAGAAAAGAAGATAGGCTGGAGATACGGTAGGCAATCAAGGGGTCACTGGCACTATGAGACTTTCATGAGGCAGAGGGAGTTAGCCGATAATGTAAAACCAAGTGTACGCAAGCCAAGTCTTTCAACTGGCAAGTCTGCCAAAACTCCGACTTTGTAAGTCTAAGGGAAAAAGAAAAAAGTTACACAATTCACTTTATTTCCATTGTTTCAAATAATCCACAAACTCAGGAAGACAGAAACAACTTAAAATTCTTTTCTTTGTAACAAAAAGTGCTATACACATTTTTTCATTATGAAAAAGGGAAAGATAAAGATACAATTCTGCAACCACCTGTTTTCCAGAAATCTCGCTTTGAATGACAACAGAGGACACCAGTCTTTATGGAAACACTGACAGTTTCCACCTTGCGAGAAGCTTAAGTGTCACTTACAAGATGTTTAGCATCTACTAGCTTTCATTAAGATAACATTTTTAGAAAGCTACAAAGAAGAGCTAAATACATTTAGAACTGAAATCCAGTGAATTCACGCAGCTACAATAACTCTGTTTCGCCAAGCAGTATGTCAAACACTTCACCAAACCACTTCCCGAATGCCACATGAAGTAAAGCTCTCTGTAGAAGTTTCCTGCATTCCGACCGCACTTAAAATAGGAACACAGAACAAGCACTTTAACAGCCTTTCATTTTAACAACAGTCTCGTCTGTTTACTTGCTTGAATGCATTCGCAGGTAGCCAGAGGTGCTCTGCACATAAGGACACATAAGAGGGTTTTCTAAGAATTACCGTATGATTTGAGCATGTAAGTCCCGCTGAAAACCTCAACTGCAACAAATATTTGTCTTCATGTGCCTTCAATTTATATAAATGTTTGCAAGCCCAAGTCGCTATTTTTTAAAAAGTAAATTATTCCTATAAAAATAACTGCAGGCAGGCTATAGTTCAGGTTCTAAAATACATTTTTAAAATACCACCGTATAAACTAGCTTCTACTCATATCACTTCAAGCATTCAACCACTTCAGTTTTCTCTTAAGACATTCTATTCTTATACACAAACCTCAATGAAATGTTCCTAAAATCATAAGTATTTGAGGTTTTGTCTATTAACACCACCAAATGCCAACTAGACATTCAACCAGAGTTTACTGGCTACTATGGCTGGAAAATGTAGTATGCTATATTTTATATAATTCTATTCAAGACTAGGTCTGCTGTGATCAGCTACCCTGATGATAGGCTTGAGATCAGACAAAATCTCTGTGTTGTGTTAGGTAGGTGTGGCCAGACAAAATAACCTTTGTAATTATCTGCCTTTTCACAAAAATATGAGGAAAGCACAGAACACGCTACAGCTACACACGAACTCTCCACAACCGTCATCAGCCGAATGAATATTGATGCTGAATCAGCAAAACACTGCCAAGTAAAATTATCAGACTGTGACTCCCCAACCCTAGCTTCCCACCTCCCACTTGCACGTTTCAGATATGAGTTTTATTCCTAAACAAACCACAGCGCTGTAGTCTGCTTTACAACACTGTAAGCATGTACCCCTTCTGAAGCCCTGCACTCTTCCCTGCCCCAGCATTCACCAGAGGAAGGAAACAGAGGTCAAACGGATTCTCAAGAGAGTCATGACTTGCAGAAGCCTGCATCAGATCCTGTCCCTTGAAATCCAGTTTACAGAAAAAGTCAGGAGCATCAAAGACATTCTAGCTGGGAGAAAAAAAAAAGAAAGAAAAAAGATGAAATTCTGAACTTGCTCAGCACAGATTAATATTTTTGAGTAAGCCAGATTTGCAATCACAGCTGTCTTAGTCCAAGCTACGAAAAGCACCCACTTCTTGTATGTTTTTAACCCAAAAGCTGCAGTTCTAGGGGTGGAATAAATGTCAGTTCCACAAAATTCACAGAGCCTTCCTGCTGCCCCCTTACTCTCTTCCACACCATTTGAGTCACTTTGCCTTGAAAGTCTCCTATCTACTACACAAAACATTGTATTCTCAAGAGTCTTCTCCATCACCTCATCCACAAATGGAGGTTTGGATTCACTGAAACATAGAATAATTTAGGTTCGACAGGACCTCAGGAGGTCTATAGTCCAATCACTTGCTCACAGCTCCATCAGCTATGGGGTCAAACCAGATTGTTCCTCTCCCCACTCTCCAGTCAGGTCTTGAAAACTTCTAATGATGGAGACTGCACAACCTCTCTGGGCAAAAGGCTCCAGTGCTTGACTGTCTTGAAGTTTGTCTTCGCCTCAGGTCAGAAACTCCTGTGTTATTTTACGACCACTATCTCTTGTCCTCCCACTTGACCTCAGTAAAGAGCTTGATTCCATTTTCTCGAAAACCTCTTTGCAGTCAAGGGGGGCTGCTGCTAGGCCCTCCAAAAGCCAGTTCTTCTCCAAGCTGAACAAGCCCAGTTTCCCCAGCCCTCACAGGGAAGTGCTTCAGCCCTCCGACACTGCTGAAGTCGGCAGTACTGTCTGGGTGAGGAGAAGGTTTCTGAAATTTACTCTCCACTGGCTATTACTTGTGTGCAGCAAAACGTGAAGCCCATGACCTCAACATTAATATTTCAATTTATTAAAAAAAAAAATTCTGAAAGTTTCAGTTCAGCTGTTGACTGTCAAGCTGTTTTCATTACGTCCATTATACATGGGGTTTTGCATTACTAAAATACTTTGGGGGTGAATTTTAAGCACACATACACACACATGTATATATCATGTAACTGATACTATGGACATAGTTATACTGATATAAAAGCATAGGAGGACAGTTAATTCCCTTTTGTGGATATATATACACCTTTAAATCAACCGCATATCAGTAACACAGCTTTAACAACGTCGGTCAGGGCAGGACCGCTGATGGGTTTAGGCAAGGCCACAGGAAACATCCATACCGCAGAAGTGGGTTTTGAACATGACAGAGTAGTTATTCTGTACACTGGCTCAGATGAGGCACACCAGACAAGATCCAGCAAAGGTTCATCTTGTGGGAGAGCTAAACAAACAGGCAAGAGCGACTGACAGGTGGAAGCAAGATGAGTCAGAAAGTAAAAATGCAAAAATTATAAAAAGTAAAGATCACTATTCTCCCTCTTGAAGTGCAGCAATTGGCTGTGGGAGATTTGACAGTAAAGAGCAGCAGAGGAAAACTCTAATGAAGATGAGATTGCACTGATTTGTTCAGGATTGGCTAACACTACTGTCACTTTGAAAGTGTTTTACTAGATTTAAAAAAAAATTAATCAGATAACACTTAAAACTGTTCTACCAAGTAACAAAATATAAAGCAGCAGGAGGACTCCTTTTTTTTAAACTTTTTCTCATATCCTGTTTAGCTCAGTGCAAGAAGTTTACCACTGATTGTGTTAGGACAGACTATGACTCACTATCTGTCTAACCTAGTCTCCTAAATACTAGAATTAATATAATCTCAGATTCCTATTCTGGACAACAATCACTTTCAATCTCCTGCTGCTCACTGCTAGTGCATCAGTGCACAAGGCAGTCATGCTGGGCCAAGAACAGCAGACGTTACATCTAACTGGTTTTTTCCTAAATAAAGCAACACAATCTGAAATATCGCTGGAATATCAGCCAACTTAGACAAACGTTTTCACTTATCCATCCAATGGATCTGTTCTTGAAAAAGGCACACATACATATTCTTTTGTACATGTCACAAGGCCCGGTGAACATTACTCATCTTCCAGTCTGAACACACGTTATCTGCATTTTGCTCTGTTCTTATCATGACTGCACCTGGGCGTTCAACAAACATCTCCCTAAACCACAGGAGGAAATTCCATGTTTTTTGAAAGAAAGTACACAGCCACTGAAGTCACTAGGCATAGTGGCTACAAAGGCTAACGATGCCTCCAGTCACAAGGTGACTTCACCAGAAGTCACCGCAGCTATTCAAACATTAACCTACATGACAGTGTGATGTCTGAAACAGCTTTCTTTACAGGCGTGCTTCCACTAACGTCTCATTTACATAGCCCAAGCACAGCATCCACCAACTTCATCTGCATCCAGGAAGATCAAACACTTGAGCAAATCTGGTTATCAGATTCCTTATGTCAGGCACTCAGAAAATGACTAATGCACAGCTAGTGACTGCGGAAAACGCAGTTCACCTGATGAACACACTTCTTATTAAAAGTATCTCAGAAGCAAGAAATAACTCCGTTTCCTCATTCTCTTCAACCGAGACCACTGTTTCCCTGCCCATATGCCAAAATCCACTCTTACTGGCATACAGTCTATGGACCTGTCAACATCCAGTGGGATGAAAAAGTAGTCTTTGAACTCACTAGTCCCTCCTAATTCCTTCCTTATTCAGCTCAGAGCAACAGCCAAAAAAACACAGAAGGCCAGATCTTGCACAAACCACACTGATGCATTATCAGACAGAAAAAGACTGTATTGTAATCCTGTAATTTCACATGAACACACCAAATAATCGATTCTCAGTTCATTTAGTTCTGGTATTCCATTATTACTCAGTACTCAACTTTGCAACATTTTTAACACTTCTAGTTTTACATCTAAGTGCAACTTCCTAAGTCTTGGGAGGTTTTCTCCTTTTTACAAAAACCGGAAAAAAAATCAAAATTCTATTATGTAGCACTCCACTGATGGGCCATCTTCAAAGTGCTAAAGATGTAATAAAGTGTTCCCACACAGCAAGAATATGTTTTCATTTTTTAGCTTTATCAGCAAACAATGAGCAAACAACACTTTTCCCGAGTACTCAGCAAATATTCACAAGCAAGTTGATAAATGCCAAGACTCTTGACTTTAGGTCTTCTGTTGCTCAAGCAGGAAAAGCAAAGTTACTATGGCATGAAAGGAGACCATGCTCTTTTGAGCACAGATTCTTTTTCCTACCCCAGTGTGTTCCTGCTCCAGTCTTGCCACAGTCAGCCCTCTAGCTCTTCGTTCCAGTTTCACCATTCTTCTCCAACTCTAGACACCTTCACCAATAAGCCTCTTATTGCATCCTGCCAGAGTTAGCCAGAACTCTCTCCACCAACCCAAGTTTCTTTGGTGCCCCAGGAAAACATTACTCAGGAAAACCTTAATTTGAAATTCAACATAACTGGAAATAGGGTCTTGTGGCACACAGCATCTGGAAAACTCTAACATAATCCGGCCAACATTGGCAGAATCCCACAGACATTAATCAGAAAAGATTCAGCACCAGAAGCTATAGTGTATATGCATTAGTGAGAAGGGTATATCATACATTTTGCAGAATTCAAAAGATGAAATAAGTATTTAGACTCACATGCACCACTGTGTGTCTAACTAAATGTTCACCTCAAAGCAATGTGGACTGATGAATAGCCAATTCATGTGCCAGAACCATCCTAAAATGCTTTGTTACCTTTTTGTTCTGTAAAATAGTAAATAAGGTAAGGAAGAGACTACTAAGTTTGGTTTGGTTCTAGTTTTAACTGGGAATATCAAAGAAAAGATCTCAGTGGAGGTTCCCACTGGTTCCAGAAGGCTGTTAGTTTGCAAACACACCAACACGCAAAACATAATGAAAGTTGGGAGCCTAATGCAGAGGCACTGGTCAAGGAGAGGTATTCGTAACTTTTTTACTGTGTTTTTCCTTTATCTTAGTTCTCCACCCCCCCATTCCCTCCGTTCACCTTCCTCATCGTTCCACCACCCCAAACTAATAATTAGAGAGTTAAAGTAGTAACAATTTCTGTTCTTTGGTGCCCTCTACGGGACAGATCTCTGCAAGAGAAAGTTTGCAGAAAGAAACCACAGCCTTCTCCCTCCCAGAGGAAAGAGCACAGGGCAATGTAAACCAAATACCCTTGAAAGTGGAACTTCTGAGTTGCTGATGACTTTCATTCATTCACAGGGTACAAGTCGCGGGTCCCCGCAGCCACTGCTTTTGCAGACATTGATTTCCTGTAAGATCTTTCAACTCTTCTTCAAGAAAGACGTAACAAGTTTGCTGAAAAGGTCTATTTTTTTTTTCAGAATCTCCAAAAGCCCAGGTCAATAAGTGTTCAGTTTCATCTTTTGCTTAAGGTCACAATACACATATAACAACTTGTTGATCAGACATATATTTGATAGGAAAAATGTCAATTAAAACTCAAATTATAAAGGGTGCAATAAAAATCCACACTTCAGAAGGCCAGCAAAAGGACATCACATGTAAAAAAACATTTTTAGGTACTGAGATAGATTGTGACAGTGAGACTGTAGTTTTTGAGATTGGTTTTTTTTTTTCGTGCCCAAGATGCAAATTACAGAGCATCCAGCTTCCAAATACACAAACTCATCTCATCTTGACAGGATCTTCATCTGCAGAACTCGGAATAGTTGTTAAACACAATATAAATTCTCATCTCCAAGGGGAGGAAACTTGCTGTTTTCTATGTACTAACTGCCCAAGGGGACACTCTTCTTCCTAATTAAAGTAAGTTAAGCTATGCTACAACACCCTCGTTCTACCTTTGGCGTAGAATAAGAGTCCATATGGATGATTAACGCTCATTAACCTGCCATACCTTATTGCTCACCAACTTCACTAATTACAGAAGCACACGTTTGGATACAGGCTCAGATTCATCCTCATTAGCTTTAAGTCAAGTGACTAACCATGGTTTTACGAGCAGAAAACAACAGAGAACATTGGTGGAATCCCGGCATCTTAATAAGCCCATGGAGAAGAGAGCACCACAAGCTCAAGTGCCTGTGACTCCCGTCTGAGCAGCCAACCCGCGCTGGCTGACCGCCCGGGGACTGCCTGGTCAGACAGACAAACTGTCAACTGCAACTGCCAAATGTGCCAGAGAAAGGGCCAGCAGACACCAGGGACCCCGTCAACAGAAAATTCTCCACTAATGAGAAAAGGAATCACAGAATGGTAGGGGCTGGAAGGGACCTCTGGGGATCATCCAGCCCAACCCTCCTGCCAAAACAGGGTCACCTACAGCAGGCTGCACAGGACCTCGTCCAGGTGACTTTTGAATATCTCCAGAGAAGGAGACTCCATAACCCCCTTGGGCACCCTGTTCCAGTGCTCCGTCACCCTCAGACTAAAGCAGTTCTTCCTCATGTTCAGACGGAACTTCCTGTGCTTCAGTTTGTGCCCGTTGCCCCTTGTCCTGTCGCTGGGCACAAGAAGAGCTTAGAAGAACTGGAGAAAGAGACACAAACAACATGAACAAAAGCAGGAGTAGCTGTCATGATAGGCATGGTTTTGTTTGCTTTTGTCAGTGATGGATGGTTGTGAGGGAGAAAAGGGATAGCTGAGTTTTATTGAAAGGTCTGGGGGTTGCTTGGGAAGTGCATAGGCATTTGTGGTTGTGGGGATTCATTTGAAATTTTTAATTGACTTTTTCATAAAATTAATTGACTTTTTCATAATATGGCATGACGAAATATTTGACCTTTAGGCACCCTTAAATAAATCAGCTTGCACAAATGAATCACAGTGTTTTTCTAATAACTAATATCCAATCTATTTAAAAATCTGTAACATATTGAAATGTGTTTGCATATAATACTACACATTATATATGTAATACTATTTATAGTAAAATACAAGAAATGCTATATGAGCAGTGCTACTTTATATTTTCATTAATAACACAGATGATGTAGTAAGCAGGGTTTAAACATCTATTCCAGATGGAAAGTGAAAGAACATTGAAGAAGGATTAAAATTCAACCTTGAGAACTGTTAAAAACCAATCTGGTAAGGAAAAATAAAGGATTCTATAGGTAAGCAGAAACCATCTGTACAGAACCTGATGAGGTTCAACAAAGGCAAATGCAGGGTCCTGCACCTGGGGAGGAACAACCCCATGCACCAGTACAGGCTTGGGGCGGACCTGCTGGAGAGCAGCTCTGTGGAGAGGGACCTGGGTG
>Ga0065711_1034495_pt1 | contig 23672 bp, 19 predicted proteins | sample Hoacrofraction12_FD_59098 | JGI IMG/M metagenome (GOLD analysis project Ga0065711, IMG submission 59098) | Hoatzin crop microbial communities from Cojedes, Venezuela - Epithelial fraction 12 v2 (version 2) | ecosystem: Host-associated > Birds > Digestive system > Esophagus > Crop | place...
AAACACCTGGACTCTCTCCAGTAGCTCCTCATCTTTCTTGAAGTGGGGAGCCCACAACTGGACAGAGTACTCCAGATGGGGCCTCACTAGGGCAGTGTAGAGGGGGAGGAGAATCTCCCTCGACCTGCTGGCCACACTCTTCTTAATACACCCCAGGATCTCATTGGCCTTTTTGTCAATCAGGGCACACTACCGGCTCGTGGATCGCTTGTCGTCCCCCAGCACACCCAGATCCCTCTCTGCAGAGCTGCTCTCCAGCAGTTCTTCCACAAGCCTTTACTGGTGCATGGGGTTGTTCTTCCCCAGGTGCAGGATCCTGCACTTGCCCTTGTTGAATTTCATCAGGTTCCTCTCCGCACAACTCTCCAGCCTGTCCAAGTATCACTGAATGACAGCACAGCCTTCTGGTGTATCCACCACTCCTCCCAGTTTTGTGTCATCAGCAAACTTGCTGAGGGTACACTCGAACTCTTCAGACAGGTCATTGATGAAGAAGTTAAACAAGACTGGGCCCAGTACTGACCCCTGGGGGACACCACTAATTACAGGCCTCCAACTAGACTTCAGCGTCGCTAATGACAACACTCTGAGCTCTGCCATTCAGCCAGTTCTCAATCCACCTCACCGACCACTCATGCAGCCCACACTTCCTGAGCTTGCCTAGGAGGATGTTATGGGGGACAGTGTCAAAAGCCTTGCTAAAGTCGAGGTAGAAAACATCCACTGCTCTCCCCTCATCTACCCAGCCAGTCATGCCATCATAGAAAGCTATCAGATTGGTCAAGGACGATATCCCCTTGGTGAATCCATCCTGACTACTCCTGATAACCTTCTTTTCCTCCACTTGCTTAATGATGACCTCTAGAATGAGTTGCTCCATCATCTTTCCTGGGATGGAGGTGAGGCTGACCAGCCTGTGGTTTCCTGGGGCCTCCTTCTTGCCCTTTTTGAAGATTAGAGTGACATTTGCTTTCCTCCAGTCCTCGGGCACCTCTCCTGTCCTCCAGGACCTTTCAAAGATGATGGAGAGCAGCTGAGCAGTGGCATCTGCCAGCTCCCTCAGCACTTGTGGGTGCATTCCATCGGGGCCCATGGATATGTGGGTGTTTAGTTTGCTTAAATGATCTCTCACACAATCCTCCTCAACCAAGGGAAGGTCTTCCTTTCTCCAGGCTTCCTCTCTTACCCTTATCTTTGGTCAAAGATGGTTCAGCTGAATGGGAACTTGAGATTAAAATGTTTAGGCAACTTTTCATTTAGCTTAAACAGCACCTTAATTTCATCCTTCTTTAAACACACATACGGACTTGGTACACAGAGTTATTAATGGAAGTTCATGTTTTCTTCTATTTTCTGGTTACACATGTGTAAGCATAGATTTTTGTTGTGATGTACATTACTGATCCAAACACTTCTTCAGTTGCTGTTGCTTCTTAATACTCCAAGATCCAGCAGTTAGGCAAAGGATTTCCTAATGATTTCATGTCATTACACAGTTCTGCCTAAAATGCAAACTACTTGACAGTATTTCATTATAGTTACTTTGACCATGCTCCTAATCATGCTCCTAACCTGCCTTTCTGTCAAAGCTGGAATAAGTCTTTTCTTAAGATGCACAGCCTTCTAGAAGAAGTATTATGAAAATCTTTTCTAACAGCACCAATATTTTCCTACTGTATTGGAAATACAGTTTTGAATGTGCTTTGTTTTCCGTAGCCACATTCTATCACAGCCTAATATCATTAAATACGTTAAGGGCTTTGTTTTCCTCAAGGAAAAGTTCCCAGTGGATGGTGTATGGCTTACCAGCAACATTGCTGTCAGTATCCACCTGGAGAGTCTTGCAGACTTCATGTAAATTTCATTTCCTTTGCATTTCTTCCAAGTTCATCATATTCTTCTGATATTTTCCATATAAAATGATCTCAGGTTATAAGAAAACATTTTCTGTCCTCTTCCTTCCTGTACACAACCAGCTTTCTCTTAGGTTCACACACTAGCTTCTGCCTAAATCCATCTGTTAGCCACTTAAAAACTTCTCTATTAATCTTCCAGACGGTATGATTTTAATGATACCTGTGAGGCATTATGTCTTCTTAGAGCAGGTCACCAGGAAAGCAATTTCCTGTTTCTGACCATACATCCCCCACCTGGGAGACTTTTTTTTTTTTATATTAATAGGTAGAGGAGACAGAAATAAATTATTATTGTTAATTTTTAAACAGTGTTTCAATATTGTTTTTGGTGTACTAACTCTGAGGGAAATCATAATTTCATCACATCCTGGTGTAAGTTTTTGGATATAAATGCCACTGGAACCATGTTTGTTAAATGAAAATTTAGAGCAGTGTTTACACCTACTGAAATATGATCAGAGGAAGTGTTAAAATAAACTTCTGTCTCTTTTAGTAATGAAAATTTTGTTTCCAATGTCAGGACTTTAGAACAAGCATATATATGAAAATATATATATGAAAATAAATGCACAAATCTCATAAGAAAAACATCAGAATTTGTGTATTTTATTATTATTAGACACTTTCTAACTAGACAAACTACAAATAAGTATATATAAATACAGGGATTATTCAGGATGAAAAATAAATTGATTAAGCACAAGCAGTAATCAAGGCTAGTTACATCTTTTATTTGACTTATGTTTACAGATTTTAGAATATAATTCCATCAACACGGGTTTACAGAGGGCTACACAGAGGACTGAGGTGGGCTGCGTTAATAGTTGTTCTTACTAGCTTTAATAGAAATGTGATAAAGATGAAAATGAAAACAATGAATGTTCACATTAAAAATATCTTAAAGGTGATTAGTAAGATCTCTTTGAAATCTAGTCCTTCCAAAACTATTGTGATAAACCAGAAGTCTATTACAGATGATGTAATTGTAGTAGAAAGACAGTCTATCGTATTAAGCAGAGGAGGGTTAAGTACAAAACACTTTTATGGAATGTCAGGTGTCATTCTGTATATTAAATTACTTTTTTTTGTAACCCTCTACTTTAAAAGGCTATATATCTGGCACCAAACATTTCTTGTTAAGGTTGTTCTCCTCTTCATTTTCTAGTGTAAGCATATGCCATTCTCACACCATGAGTATTATCAAGAGTAAAGAATATTCACGAATTATAAGCTATCTTGATATTGTCTTCTTGTTCATCATTTGTTACTGCAGGTAATATACATTTTCCTGTTTTGTAATGTATCTTCCAGGAACAGTGGCATGCACGTTTTCACAAACAAGATCAAAAAAGTTGTGGTTTATGTGGAAGGCAATATTTCTTTGTGAGGGAAAATGATAACATAGTTATATAGTGAAATTCCACATCACAGTGTTATGAAAGATTGACTTTGCATCATTCAGTACACTTTTAACCTATATACATGAAGACCTCCATAGTGCCATTTTTTTATCTGTTCAAATTTAATCTTTTAGACGAACATACTAGGCTATATAAAGTAAAAGAAGTTTGTTCAAATGGAATACTTCAGAGAATACAAATTATCAGCTAAAGTAGGAATAAGCAGTGCTTAATTCTGTGCTTGTCTGGCATTATACTTATTTTAAAAAACCAATACAGCTCTGTGTTTGAATGTGTTGCAAATAACATGATGTCAAGGATACATACATTTTTCATATTATAACAGGACACTTTAGACTTGCTTAGTTAACTCCACCTCTAAGTAGAGGAAATTAGCAATCTGTCCCCAGTGTCAACAGAGGGTGATCTGGCAAAATAAATTCAAAACACAGTTTGATATCACAAGTTACAAGGCACAAAGTAGCCTGCTCTGTCTGTCATTTTGCTTTATTTTTCTTTCCTTGCTTGCTTCATCATTTTCTTCACATGGTGAGCCTTTATGACTTAGCCTTTGCTAAGCCTCAACTGAAAGCCAAGTGAAAAGAAGAAAAAAAAATCTTTTTTTAAGGGGATTGCTTGCACTTCTCCTCAGGAGGCTACACTCCTATATTGAGAAATACTTCTCCAAAGAACTGGGAATTGAGTATTTTTAATCCAGTAGAGCATACAATGACCAACTCTTCAAGGAGCTGTCTTGTTTCCACTACAACTTTCTTTTTATTCTGTGAAAATATTCGATTTTTTTATGTGTGTGTGCATGCGCCTGAAGAACAAAGAGAAGACAATGTAAGTTTGAAGTCTGACACAGGAGGAATTTTAGCTATGTGTGTGGTTCAAGTAGATAAATCATTCTCTTTCAGATTATTCATTAAACTACCTAGAATTATTCTCTTTGGACTGTTGTATTAAAGCGAGCTGCAGAATGCGGAAAAAAATAAACTAATGGAAATTTTTCCCTTTTTTATTACAATGATTATTTAGTATACAATTAATTTAATGAGAAAGCTAAATTAAAACATCCTAGAAATAACGATGCAAAGAACATAAATTCTTGGGGTTTAGTGACTTTTTATAAATCATTCTTTAATATAGCTTTTAAAGGAAACTATACAAAAATAAATTGCATTTTGTCTCATTTTAGTTGTTTCTGTTTGATCTAACACTGTCATGTCATTTTCAGAGTGTGATATTATTGGTAAAGGTCTACCACTCAAAATTTGTGGATCAAAATATTTTTCAAAATTACTGTGAGGTCTGTGAGGGCAGGTGACAAATTCAATTATACCTATGGCAGAGCACATACAAGATATAATACTGAATTTCAGAGTACAGTGTGCTTGCAAAGGATCAAGTAGGATCTATGTTTTTTGCAACCTAATCATTTAGTCCCCCAAACTTGATGATACCAGTGCATTCTCAGCTCCCACTGAGGTCAACAGACAAGGAAGGTGGATATCATTATTTAACATCCTCCCTTAGTTCAACATGCATCATCCCATCTTTTGAAGATCACAGAATCATAGAATCATAGAATCATTAAGGTTGGAAAAGACCTGTAAGATCATCAAGTCCAACCATCAACCCAGCACCACCATGCCTGCTAAACCATGTTCTCAAGTACCATACTTACAAATTTTTTGAACATGTCCTTGGATGGTGACTCCACCACTTCCCTGGGCAGCCTGTTCCAATGTTTTACCACTCTTCCAGTAAAGAAATATTTCCTAATATCCAATCTGAACCTCCCCTGACGCACCTTGAGGCCATTGCCTCTTGTCCTATCTCTAGTCACTTGTGAGAAGAGAACAACACCCACCTCACTACAACCTCCTTTCAGGTAGTTGTGGAGAGCGATAACGTGCCCCCTCAGCCTCCTCTTCTCCAGAGTGAAAAATCCCAGTTCCCTCAGCTGCACTATTCCTAATACAAGCCAGGATGTTGTGGGCTTCTTGGCCACCTGGACATGCTGCTGGCTCATGTTCAGCTGGCTGTCAACCAGTACCCCCAGGTCCTTTTCTGCCAGGCAATTTTCCAGCCACTCCTCCCCAAGCCTGTAGTGTTGCATGGGATTGTTGTGACTGAAGTGCAGGATCCGGCATTTGGCCTTGTTGAACCTCATACAGTTGGCCTCAGCCCATTGATCTAGTCTGTCCAGACCCCTCTGCAGAGTCTTCCTACCTTTGAGCAGATCAACACTCCCACCAACTTGATATCATCTTCAAACTTACTGGTGGAATGCTGAGATGTGTCACACTGTACCAGAAGGAATCCAGAATTCGTTGGGGTTACAAAAAGTAGGGAGTACAAAGGACCCTGACTTCATATCATGTCACGAGGGAGCTTGTGTGATTGATGGAAGCTCTGCTTCCTAATTTTTGCTTATAACAAATTTTCTATGTTTTTCTCCATGGTAGTTTGGCTTTAGGGTTCTGAGAGTCAATGACACCCAGTTATGGAACCATAAACCTGATTGCTTCTTCTCCTTGATCTATGAATCTCATTTCTTTCTCCATATTCGTACAGTAGGTGCTTCCCCTAGGTCACCACAGCTTCACACAATTTATCTCCCTTTGATATCTATGTGACAACATTCATTTGATCCCACTCAGTCCAAAGTGGTGTTTTGTTCAATATAACTGGAATCACTCATTTTGAAAAGAATGAAAAAATTAAATGCCTACACCCAAAGTAATTATTTGGTTTGTACCTGTGATCCAAGTCTCACAGAGCCATCTCACTCAAGATTTTAATTTGCAGTTAATCACAGGAAAAAAAATGGGATTTTAAACATGTCTTTGTATTTTGTGCTTTTGCTCGGTTTATGCATCCCCCATGCATATTGCTCTTGCTCTCCTGACCAATATTTGTATGTTCCAAACTCTCACTATGCATTGCACACAGAATGTGGACTTGGAATTCCTAGTTAAGCATGAGAATGCATTTATTTCCTTGGCCTAAGTGAACTAGCCAAATTGTCAAAAGACAAAACAGAAATAACTTAGATTAAGGCCTAAATCATTGGATTGTCCCTTCTCTAGCTATTTGCCACATGGAATAAATGTAGAGACTATAAATATTGGATTTAAAATATAAATAATTTGTTTTCCCTGAATAAATTCCTATTTTGAACATTAGATATCAAATATTCACTCATTATTATTTCTACTCCATTATACACATATCAGTCTTCCCTAAGAAAAAAAACAAAACCACATTAAAAATAAGCAAACAAAATAAATCAAAGAAACTCAAACATTTCATTAAGAAATTGAACATGAAACCTAGTTTATTTTGAGGATGTACTTCCACAAATAGGGAGTGGACTAAAATTAGTTTTCTTTCTTTCCTTTTTGTTATACAATTGTTGTAAAATTTTGACATTACAATACTAAACACTTTTTGTTGTCAAGAAAATCATGGCACTTTACCGACAAGAGTTCAAGGTCAGAGTCATGGTCAAGTTACTACAGTTTAACAAGTAACTGTGTGTCACCTGAGTCTCAGTGACACCCTGTGTGCTTGCATCAGTATTTTAAATTTTATTAATTCACCTTCACTGTGGTCTGGACCATGCTGAATCCTTTCACAATTGCTGTAGTCTGCGATTCCCCACCTACACACCAGCATTTACATAACTGCTCTCTATATTCTATCCCTTCATCCACACTGGTTTTCTTTCCATCTAACCTGACTTTACTAACAAATTTGGCTTCATAAAAGGGAGAACTGACTAATATGAAAGAGTGTAGTACAGTAGCACAAAGAGGAGTAGTGTTACGTGAACTTTCATAACTCCAGATAATAGTCTTTACTGAACAAGTTTATGTCCCTTATTGTTTCGAATGAGATGGCTGCTATAGGTTGAATAGCACTTAGAAGCACAGCATTTCAGGTAACATGAGAGAGGACTTCTGGGACGAAAGGAAATAAGCCTTGCCCAAGACGTGCTTTAACTTGCCTTTAAAGATACAAGGTGTACACAAAGTAATCTGGGGAGTTTATAGTGTTTCTTATAAATCTTCATCTGATTTTTGACATGTCAGTTAATGGTAAATTGAATTTTTCTCTTTGGACCCACCCCTTTGAGGCAAATCTTCTGAATATGCAGCCGAATGTAGACCACAGCAAAGGATAACAAGTCAGTAGGAGAGGCTAATTTCTATTGGGGCTCTTAAATGAGAGAAAGAAAGGATTACTCTTGAGCAATGTATTTGTTCTGTGAGAAGCCAAATGTACAAATATGTCATTAAAGATGTCTTCACAATATCAAAGCCATTAAATGGTTGACATTTAACATGGATAGTACATAACAGTATAATAATTGACATCGTTAAACAAGGAAGAAGAAGAAAGACTTGTATTAATGCATTAATGAACACTTGATTTGCCCAGTGGGAGAATCCTGGCAGAATGGTATGTATCATGGTAAAATTCAAACATGAATGATGAAAAATCTGACGAACAAAGTGCAGGCACTAATATAAAACTTTATACTCTTCTCTTTATTACCTTATTGTATCTTTCTGTTTCAGTACCATTGGAGTGAATAGGTCATTAATTCATTTGCTAGCAAGGCACCAACTTAATGTTCAGTACAAAGAAATCTGCAACTTCATGAAAGCTCTTAAAAGTACATGTATAGAATCATAAAATCCTAGAACGGTTTGGAAAGGAAGGGATCTTTAGAGGTCATCTAGCCCAACCCCCCTGCAGTGAACAGAGACATCTTCAACTAGATCAGGTTGCTCAGAGCACTGCCCAACCTAGCCTGAGATGCTTCCAGGGATGGGGCCTCTACGACCTCTCTGGGCAACAAATTCCAGTGTTTCACCACCCTCATAGCAAGAAATTTCTACCTTATCTCTAGTCTAAATCTACCCTCCCTTAGTTTAAAGCCATTAATCCTTGTCCTCTCACAACAGGCCTTACTAAAAAGATTGTCCCCATCTTTCCTATAGACCCACTTTAAGTACTGGAAGGCTGCAAGAAGGTCTCCCTGCAGCCTTCTCTTCTCCAGGCTGAACAGCCCCAACTCTCTCAGCCTTTCCTCAAAGGAGAGGTGCTCCAGCCCTCGGATCATTTTTGTGGCACTCCTCTTGACCCACTCCAGTAGCTCCATGTCCTTCTCGTGCAGAGGGCTCCAGAGCTGGATGCAGTACTCCAGCTGAGGTCTGAGGTCTCTGAGATGTAGATATTTGCGAAATAGAATGGTATAAATAGGGTATTTATGCATTGCTTCTTAATTAATGTGTACACTACTACCTGCAGTAATTTTCATTTTAACAAATGATTTTAAATAATGTCAGTTCCCATTCCCCTTTCTAAACTGTATTGTTTTAAAGCCATGAAGGTATTAAATAGATTAAAATCTAAAAAATATTTTCTTTTAGGTAAAACAGGAAAAAAGCTCAAACTGAAGATATTCCGTTACCGCAGCCAATGTCTTTTTATGAGTCTTTTTTACATAACCCATAAGTAGAGGAAGCTAACATGGTATCGCTAAGGCATATTTAATTTTCTTAAAGAGTGTGACAGAAAAACATACTGAGACATTGTCTTAAAAGCAAATGAATGGATGGTTCACCACTGCTTTTGCTTATTTTTTTAATAAGCAGTGGATAACTTTCAGCACGCTCTACCAAGAGAGTGGTAGCCATTCATATTAATGTCATTTAAGATGACTCCTTGAAGTTTACAAAACTTCTGACTGTGAGTTTCAGAGATAAAGAAATACAGTAAAAATATTGCAAGCCTTCAAGGTGCCTCATGTATATAATGTCACCTTTAAAATGCCACATTTGAAATAAAATATACATTCACAAAAAACTCCACAGTATATAACATGAACATTTTTTCACTAAATACTTTAGTTAAACATTTTCTTAGGTGAAATTTTTCTACAGGGAACTTTTTGATCAGGACAAGCATGCAACTGACTCTATCAAATAGTATTGCAAAATCCTGGAAATTATTAGTATTTCAAATATTAAGAAAACACAGACATGTAAGCAAAGCTTTCACACCAACACTCATATTTTTGATCTTGATAGAAAATTAGAATAGCTATTGCAGGTAGCAACATAAAGTTATATACTCTGTGTAACCTTTCCTTAATTATTCATGTTTGTTTGTGCTCCCTATCAACATTTTAAAGAGTAATAACTTGTTTCAGCAAGAATATCTGCCTGTCAATGGGAAGTAGTGAATTAATTCCTTGTTTTGCTTTACTTACATACACATCTTTTACTTTACCTATTAAACTGCCCTTATCTCAACCCACAAGTTTTTGCACTTTTATCCTTCCGATTCTCTCCCCCATCCCATTGATGGGGAGCGGGAGAGGGGCTGTGTGGTGTTTAGCTGCCCACAAGGGTTAATCCACAACAACCAAAAACTGCAGTGAGATCTGCACTTTTTTGAAAGAATTATTTTATTATTTCATTCTACGTAACCATTAATAAAGATACCTCTAATTTTGTGGTAGTTCTAATAAACATTGTCTCCTATTAGGTTTGGCAACTCTAGAAATACATCAGTTCTTCCTGTTTCCATGATCTTCGTCTAGTTTTAAAATATAATTCTAAAGCTGACATAATCAGTGTATCTGGAGCCTATGCCAAGATTTAGTCCCCTTACTGATTGTTTAGCTATTAGCTATTTAGCTATTAGCTGCAATTAGTGTCCTTGATCACTGTGAGAAGTAGTGTCTGAGAAGAACAGATGGAGTTTATCGTTGTAGGTCTCCAGATGTCTGTGGAGGACCTGGGCAATGCTATTAGCTGGTTGCTTATACCATCAGCACTTTCATTCTAGTATGATATACTATTTTGCAATGGAATAACCAGCCAAATAAGTAGCTTATGTTTCCAGGCCCTGGGGATAGTATAGCTAATGATCCTGGAAAGCAGTCCACAACTGATCTATGACGTGCATCAGGCTCCTACTGCTGATCAGTCAGCACAGCTGACCTGTACACATTTTCAGATGGATTTGTTTGCTGTTCTGAAAAAAATCTTTTGACTTCCTGTATAACAGCAACAGTAGTACACAAGACAATGCAATAGTGCAGCAATGAGATTTGAGCTGATGTATGTTAGTACAACTTCTCTGAATTCTGGCGTAGAAACTTTTTGGAGGGGAGGAACAGGTTAAAGGCGGAGAGTAGAAGGGGTTAGGAATATTCAAAGCTAAGAGGCAATAATGGATGCTTTAGACTTCTTTACCTTTACTATAACTTTAATTTATCTTCATTCTTTTTTCCTTTATCAGTTTCCTATCACCCACTACTGAAATAGATGAATATTTAATTATGAACCTGTGTACTCAAGGGAACCATAGACAGAGAAAGAACCTTTCTAATTAGTAACTGACTCTGCTTCCGTGACACTGAAATATTACTTCTTCCAGTGTCTTTGTCCAGACAAGTTTTAAGTGCACTACATGTTTTGGCCTCCACACTTATCTTAGCAGTCATTTTGACAAAGTAATCACACCTCTTCATCAGAAGGTTTATACAGACATTCTAACAATATTCCTGCTGGACTTGCATACTTACCATCTTCTATTACTAATACCACCTGAAGTAATTCTTGTTCTTTTGGCGATGTATGTAGCTTCCAAAGGCTTCACATAGTAATATCACCTCTTTTACGAGTTGATAAGTTGATCAGGTGTATAATGCTCAAGTGAATGAATGACTGCTTAATCCTTAAATTTATTTTTTCTTGGAACTCTGACCAGGAGTCAGTATTTCTGAAGCAATGTCTGCATTAGCTGATGGAGTGACACAATAGGAATTAACCTGTACAAGCAAAACCATTGATGTTAAGGACCTGATATTCGGACTGGATTTATTATAAAGCATAACTTCAGAAATACTCTGGTTATGCAGACTCAAAACCTTTGAGTCTGAATCCGTCTTCCAGTCCAGAGTTATGTGAAAGGAATCAAGCTGAGTGTTGTGATATTGCTCCACTATGCCAACCAAAGAGAATTAAGTGAGAATGACAGAGATACTAGTTTCAAAGTACAGTCCTATCAGATCTAAAACAGTAATGTAGATAAAACTGGTTGCAAAGTACGTAAGTTTGAATGCAAACAGTGACTGTAACAAAACTATACAGTAGGAATGAGAATATACTTTTGGTCTATGACTTATGTCTGCAGCTCAAAGTGCCCTTGTCACCATTCAGTGTGGCCACTGGAAAGGCCAAATTTCAATTGAAGTTGCTATTCAGTACACCGAGGGATTTTTCATTTTAGTGTTTTGCAAGACTTCCTTTTTATTTAATACCCTTGCTATAGGTTATATAATCTCAAATGTATTAAATTGCAACTTCTCAGTTCTGAATCTCATATAAGGTGCAAATTTTTTTAGCAAAGATAAAGATAATTAGCCGTTGAAAAATGTACCTAAGATCACGATAAATTCTCTAAAATGTGAAGTTTTAAATTGAAAATAGATTTATTTCTTGAATAGAGGTCCTTGCTCATCCTAAAGTTATATAGAAATCACTTGTTAAAATTCTATGGTCTGTGTTATGCAGGAGGTCAGACTAGATGATCATTATAGTTCCTGCTGGTCTTAAAATTTATGGAACTGCGAAACATTTTGATATTTTATGTGCATATTACTAATTCTCAGTCTCTTTCTGTACTATTTCTTTTTCCTTGGAGATTTTCTTAACACAACCCAAATGAATTTAGTATTATATCTGAATTTCATTTACATGCTGCAAATTCAGCTGAATATATTGCCATTTATCAGTGCACTGTTTGCAGTCCTTCAGCAAGTTTTCATTCTGTGTGACAGTGTTCATATCCATGCCAATTTGAATTAATTTTGTGAGTAGAATTCCATTTGAGACTATATCAAATGTTTTAATAGAAGCTCGATATATCAGATCTACTTCATTCCCCTCATCAACTGGTTTTGTCACTTTATCAAAACAAAGTAATCATGTTTGTCTGGAATGATTTGCAATTTGCAGAGCTATTTCTAATTTTGATCAAGGATCACCAAGTGAGAGGTGCTAAAGCGTGTTATAGATATTTTCTTTACAAACTGAAACCTTTAAAAATGTGAGAGGAGATGAACTTCACACTAATTTGTAAATTTGGAATATATTCATACTTTCTTCCTACTCACCTCCCACAGCTGACAAGCATACATATTTCTCTGAGTTTCTAAGATACTCAGTAATGGTCATTGTCCATAAAAGTGGTCAGAGGTCTGCCTTGGTTCAGTTTTTCTAACAATATAGTATGAGAAATACATATTCATTTTCCTTTAGCTTGTGCACAAATAATCATGGGGCTAATGTTGAATATGTCTGCCTTCTGAGAATATTTTTAGGCATAAATTCCATCTTTCTCGTCCCTGCATGCATAATAAACCAGACTACTAGTCTCTCTGTGATTCTCTGCGTATCTCCTAACCTCTGAGGCTGACTGTATAAAAACTCTTACTTACAATGTATGTGTACAAAAAATGCAAACTCTCAGACATCTGCATTCAGAAGAAGAGGGAAAAAGAGAAAATTAAGGGATCCATCTGCTAATAAGTTAGACATCTAAATCTAGACTCTTCATCCCTTGACAGTCAGAGGGGGGCAGGTCTGAGATGTAAGTCAGCTCAGGAGTTACTTTGTGCAAGACTTTTGTTTCACCTCATTCAGAGTGAAATAAAATCAGTCAAAGATGATGATCTTAGATCATTCGTATACCATGCCACCATACAGGCACATAAAAGCTATCTCTTAAAAAATACAGATTTTTGAACTGGAAAGGAGCTTTATGGCAAAAATCTACACTCAATGATTTGTTAAAATATATTTTTGTTTTGTTCTGCTCTGGAATTCTAGCACATTTAAAAAATAATCATAATGGCTCCAAAACTAAATTCTCATCAGCTGGATAGATTTATAAATTGGACAACTCAGTAAGTAATAATTTTCTTCTAATCATGCATGTGAATATTTGCAAAACCACTGACTGCTGGCAGTTATGCAATCTTGCAGCTTATTTGCCTATACAGTGTTTATTACAGAGAGTGTTAGCAGCCTGTCGGGGTGCCAATTATCTGAAACAGTCTGATGCACAAAGGCACTTCCAAAAATTCATTGAGCAGAGTCTGCTAATAGAAATTAACTAACTGAAAGTAATTAAACATTGGGATAAAGCTAAGTATCAGGTCAGCAGTCCCTATATTTGTTTGAAAAGACTGGCTTCTTCAGCCTTAGAACCAATATAAGGTACTTATTCTAACCTACACTCCCTCACAAGGATATATGCTTTTTAATATATCAAGCTCTTACTTCTTTGCAAGAAGTTTCGAGATGATATTCAAAGAATTATGACAGAATTCAAACCAAATGTCATACTGCATTATTGGTTTACACAAAACATTGGGGTTCTTTAATTCTGCTGGATATAAAGTTGCAAGAATAGGTAAAAAAAACAGTTTCACAAAATCCTGAGTGCCTTCATCCTGTCCTTTCCCTTTGCCTCCTCCTTGGTAATTTGCAGTGCTTAAATACACTGTATTTACTTCTTTATTTAGTTCATTGTCATCTAGTAAAGGATGCTGTCTTGTACTGAAATATGAGATTTTATAAATTATCTCATAAATTATGAGTTATCATAGATCATAAGCCACCACAAGTAATCTTTCTCAGTAATTCGAAAATAAGTGAAGCTATAATATATGTTTTGGCTTAGGCTGTTGTGGACTGTTTTTTAAAGTAAAATAATTGAACTTCTTAAATAGTTTCTTCAGTAAAATTATTTAATATATCCAAAAGTGATCATGCATTTTTATTAGCTATATCTATGTAAGATCATTTTAACACTTTCATAATGTCTTTCAGTTATTTATTTTGCTTTTATTTGAGATGCTCTCATTATGTCACTCTGATATCCCAACATAATCTCTTAGCTTCCTTGGTCTTCCTCATCTCTGCCTTGTTTGCTTAGTTCCCTTGGCTGCTTTTGCAAGATATATTGGTCATGTATCTAACCTCCTGCAGGGCCTGCCCATTCATCAGGCTGTTCTGCATCACACATAAAAAATACCAAAGTTAACTAGTGAACTGAATTTTCATTTTCTGTTTCTATTTACAAAACAGCAGTCAAAACAAGAATCTGCTTGGTGCTGAGTTCTTAAGCCTTTAACAGTCTGGACAGATTATCTTTCTGAAGCAAATGATCCTGCCCAGTTTGTACCTATTTCAGTGAGGCTATTACTGCATGTGGGCACTGTTCCAGAAAAAGGATAGGTGATATTTTGCACTTAATAAGTCTCTACCAGGTTCAGATCAGTAAAGATCCTGGTAAATATTCACTTTGGCTGGATTTTGTTCTTCATAACAGTGATGGCAAAGTTCTATTGATTTCAAGGATGTAAGAATAGAGCTCACTTTTGTATAATGAAAGAAACAGGAAAACATCCTTTATTTAAAAAATGATAGGGTACACTCCTTACAAAAGTAAATATAAGCAGTAACTCCTCACTGCTGGTGTGCCCTGGTACTTTTTTGTCCAAAATATCTCTCTCCTTTTTGTCCCATGCTTTTCCAAGATCAAAGGGAGCTGAGGAATAAGTAAGGGGTTTCAGTTACTGCAATGGTTCCAAGATTCCTTAGAATTAACAGTTTTATTATTTAAAGTTAGAAATACTTTGTTAGTAATCTTATATGCTTGGTGTGTGTGTGTCTATACAAGCATATATATAGACCTGTGACAAAGTAGCCATCTGTTTTAGTATTTATTTGTGACATGGGAAGAAACCTTACATCTGAAAACAGACAGAAGTGATCCTTTCCCACTCTCTTCTACTTCTTTACCAGAAATGTTGAGGGGAAATGTTTTTAAAGCAAAGGAAAGACATTAGCATACCCTTGCAAATCCTGGTCTATCTGCCGCCATATGTAAACTATAGAGAGAAAAGATAAATAGTCTCAAAATTAGCTGCATGATCTCAATGTGTACCATTCTCTGCAGATCTCTGCTCACACTGGCATTCCTGTTGACATGTTTGGCACTACAACTTGCAAAAGGTTTCTGAGTAATAGCAGAGTGGGTCATTTCTGCCATGTCGTACCTGCTGGGAGAAAAAAAGAAGACTACTACTCTAAGGGATAATAACATATGCAGTGCCCACAAGTACAATGGATTCAGTGTAGGAAGAAAGGAAAAGCAAATGATAACAGGATCTGAAGAGATTCATCATTTACATCTAAAAGTACTATTTCTTAAAATATATTATTAAAAGGTTGTGAACGCCATGTATTATTTTAAAGATATTGGTTATCCTGTCATTCAATGAAGCTACACTGTTAAATATAAATTTTACAGAAGAAAATTGAGTGAGACCTGCAAGTCTCACAAGGAGGCAATTAGGTATAATTTAACTATGAAATATTGGTTGCCAACATTTGTAGACATCTGCAGCATATGAGAATGGCCACCTCTACCTTAAACAGTGTCATTAAACTTGAGGACAGTATGTGCATACAGAAGGATTAAGCCCAGTGAGCTGTTTTACATAAAGTCAACCCATCTTAACTGACATAAGTTCAAAAGATATGTAAGTACAAAAATATGAGGAATGCCATATGTACCCACAAGTGAGCATGCCGGTCAAAACTTATGAGTAAGAATGCAGCTTGCTGGTTTCTTGATTGCATTTGGCTGTGGGACCTGCTTTTTCAGTTTATTGGTTTTGGGGTATTATTTAAGTCGCTTGATTTTCAGATTGAGATAAAATTTGAGCAGGGAGAAAGTCTGGTAATTTTTATACTCTTATAAATTCTTCTTCTGAAATGGCTCAGTTCCTGTATCCTGTTTTTTTTGTGAGACTTACTTCCCAAACAGCATTTCATTTTAAATAGAAATTGTGTTTGTCAGCTAGTTCTCCAAGGTCTTTTCCAATTAGCTCCTAAAGATGTCCTCAGACCTACCAGAACCAATTCTGGGAAAGCTTTCTCAGTAGAGTTTTCCTTGGGGTGCATTTTTTGGACTTCCATCTTAGAATGCTTCCTGCAAAAAGTCTTTCTTTTCACTACACCAGCTCTGTTAGTAGGTGGCTGGTACCTGCGAGTTGCTGCATTCTCAGAGTACAAGCTCTTCCTCTAACACTGCACTATGGAGGAACCTAAGAAGTGACTATCTAATATGACCAACGTCTTACAACTGTTTAATCCATTTTTGGTATCAGAGTATACAGGTGCCTTGAGATCACTTTTGGCATACGCTTTTGGCATCCCACCTAAAATTGCATTATTAGGACTCCCTCTATACATTTACAAGAACCCCAAACTGGATAACTGAGTTAACTGGGAATGGCTGGAATCCTCTGTACTATCTATGCTCAGGTTAACCCATTTGTGGAAAGACACCTTTTCCACTGAAATGTATGTGAATTAAGGGATAAGATATAGCCTAGTCTAAATAGGTATCTCATGCACTTGGGCTGAAAAGATCCCTTGATGTGAGGAATATATTTGTCAGCAGATAATAATCTAGGACGAACAGAGTGAACAAAGCAGACAACCTCAGGTATTGTCCTATCTACTACACACCTAAACTAAATTTCCAATGTGGAGGAGCAAGACAAACAGCACAATGAGGAGAGCAAGAAGGAATAAAATTATTTATTTTCCCTTCTGCTTCCTCACCAAGACAAGTAGAAAAGGGCAAAAAAGAAGCTGTGAAAGAGCTTCCGTCCTCTTCAGTATGGTCCTGGGACAGAGCTGCTCTGTGCTGCCTCTCCTTCCCCCCTCCAGATCCCTTGGTTTTGGCTGGCCCCAGGATTAGGAGCAAGCCCCTTGCAACTGGAGCTTCTATTGCAAACAGAAGTTCCATGTGCTGAGGGTTTATAGGACTGGACCCATAATTTGCTCAATTACTAGTATAAAGAAAATCTTAGGGAACATAAGTAACAGCAACTCCTAACCAAGCACATTTGCACTTCATCTGAAACCCGGTATGATTTATCAGGATCACACCCCCTCTTTCTCCAGGATCTAAAGCAATTTGTGTAGCTTAAATCAACTATTAAATGTATAACTAGGAGATAAAATCACAAACCCAGATCTAATTGGTATAGCTTAAATTAAGTTTTACATTTATTGCTTGGAGATAAAATTTGGGTAGAATAACTATTACAACAGAATTAAGGAAAAGAAAACAGATATGGTGTGGGACCTACAGTAACTTTTATCTAAAACACATGTCTGATGGAGGCAGGAGTCTGCAGAAAACATCTGACACTACTGCTCTGTAACCCCCATTTGCCAGAGCAACACCATTCTGGGTAGTGAGGGGATAATATTAAATCTTAAACACAGTGCTGATTTTGGAAAAAATATAAAGACATAGGAAGTTCATTCAACAATGCATGCAGCTTACGTGTACAGAATACTACAAGAATTAGTTTCCCAAGGAAGACTTTTTTAACATCAAGTTTTTTATATAGGTTTAAAAGGTACAGTTAATAGAATTAAAAAAACTGAGACAGATAAACTGATGAAGATAATTATTTTAACGAACACTAACGTCCAAGGAGACTGAAAGCAACAACAAAAAACAAAATTACATCTTAAAATAGTGTAGTTTGGTTTCATTTCCAGTATAATAGACATTGCGCCAGGTTTTTCATGTTATTATCCCTAGTATTTCCTTTTTATCTTCTACAAATTTATACTAGGAAATATTAAATCATGTTTGTGTATCGGATGTTCTTGATGAAAAGTTCAACAATTCTATTCAATAGATGTGATTTTTTTGTTTTAGAATTAAAGAGTAATTTAGGTTTGTAGGGATCTCTGGACATCACCTGGTGTAGTGTTGACTGAAAGGAAGGCATACCCCAGGGTTACATGATTATTCAGGGCCTTGTCTAGTCATACATTTAATTTCTTCAAAGAGGTAGCCTCTCTGAGCGAGCCCTTTGCAACTTATTCCACTGCTTGACCAGTGTCACTGTGGAGTTTTTTCCACATATCTGAAAGGAAATTCCTTTGCTGCAGCTCGTGTTCATTGTCTTTCATCCTTTCAATGTGCACTTCTGAGAAGAGACTGGCCTTGACTTCTCTGTGACCACTGATTAGGTAGTTGAAGACTTTGGTGAGATACCTTCCTTTAGCCTTCTCTTTCACATTTTAGTGCAAACTCTATTACATCTTATATGCAAAATTTTTTGGCCACTCAGAATTTGCAGAAGGCCTGTAGGAGAGTAGAACTGTAACAAACAAGGAGACAATAAAAGTTGATGCAACGATTCCCACCGAGTTCTTATTCCTTGGTTTGTAATAATAATTTAAAAAACAAAAAACGAAAAACAAAAAAAACCACCTTGTATTTTGCTAGACATTTTCAACCAAACGTGCCAGGAAAATGCCTGCTGCAGTCCTCCAAAGCAAGGTGAAACATCAGTGCAAGCTGCAGAGGTCTGAGGAGAAAGGCACAGGATACGGGCTTAGGCAAAAAAATATACGTTCAAAATTTCTCAGCTCTTCACACAAATGAAAACAGCTCTTAAGTGAGCACATTAATCTCTGCAAAACAGCAATATTACTTGCACAGGAGAGTTTGTGCTCAAAAGATCATACAATCAACTCCAGCTGAATATCTCCAGCCAAAGTTTCTCTGTTTAATAAAGAACATGCCTGTTCAGTGACCTCTGTCACTGTGTATTTTTTACCCCCATATTGCCCAACAGAACTCTAAGTGCTTGCACTTGTGCAAATACTGTCTGATTCCTGGTAGATCCCACTGAAATTGTGGGATAATTAATATGTTTAAACCTCTTTTTTTGTTGTTTTTAATAAACTTTTGGTTTTTCTAGTGCTTTGGGTATTCTCCTTTCTGTCATTTCCATCATAGTGTAGGCCAGGAGCTCAGAGGGAATTCCAGAAGGCAATTTTAGTGGTGCTTTTCTCTCTTTCCACGGAGAGAGGTTTAGATAACCAGAATATCTTCCATATGGAATGGAGATGTACCACAGGCAGGTAAAGTGAGCTGTGACTAAACCTAGTTTTAGGATTAGCCTTTGCCACCTTTATTTGCATTAAGAGGCTTCCAAAAGAAGTTTGTAGTAGAGGAAGATGTTAATCTCCTGAGTTGAGGCAAATAACTACAGCAATTCTTGTGAATGACAGCCACTCCCAGACACTTGCTGGACACCATCTGGAGCAGGTTATCACCAGGGACAAAGAAATAAAACTTGGGTGTTATACTCAGAGCTTCTGCACCAGTTACTGCTTTTTTTCAGTGGACACATGGTTAGTATCATTTGTGTACAGCAGCTCCAATACAGTTTTACTTGCAGTTCTGTTGCTGTGCAAAAATGTAATACTGTTGCTGTTGCTGCTTTTTGTGACACTGAAACTGTATCTTTCAAAAATGGCCTGTAAAGCCGCAGTTCTAGGGGAAAGCCTAATTTTTAACGCCCTTTTTGTCTCCCTTTAATATCTCTGCTTCACAACCCTTCACTCCTGCCTAACAGATATGTTATGCCCGCACAGCAGTCTTCAGCTCCCTGTACCTGAACACAGGTACTTTAAATTAGTTGACATGTTTGGTTTAACCTCTACACCTTTTTTCTCAAAGGCTTGTGACAACAGACAGTTAAAGGGATGCTCTGGAAAGCTTCTTTAAAACAACATTATGTATGTACTGCAAATTGCATCCTGTGAAAGAGAGGATTATAAAGACGCCTACACCTACAGATACCGTGGTCTATATACATTCCATAGAACAAGGATTGTTTTCTCTCAGGACTGGAAACAGTTGATGCACTTATTTAAAAAAAAAAAAAAAACCCAAACCCCGACCTCCCCCAAAAAACCCCTCTTTGTTATTCTTTCTTTGAGAACCCTTGCTGACCACTTATTTCTTTCTAGGTCTAGAGTCTTTATCTGCATGATGGCAAATAGACGAGCTGAAAGGAACAACTAATGCCCACAGTCATTCTCTATAAATTCAGTTTCAAAGCTAAATACTTTAGCTACAGAACAAGCATTTCACAGATCAAACAGATCTACTCTAAAGCACACAGAGCTTGACAGAAGAAGAAATTATGTGCTGATTAGCTGATGCAAGTTAATACTGTTCAGCTGAATTCAGCAGACATGCATGCATTTGGTGATGTGACTAAAATTACTTTTTTTCACTGTCTTATCCACAGAGGCAAAATACCTGCTACTTGAATCAAGGTTCTTCGTATGTTTCCTTTTTACTTTTTCCCCTTTCCTTAGTTCTTATTAGCTTGTAAAACCTTTGACTCAATCTCTGTAACTCTTCTAAATTACTGCAATAAATTGGGATATCACAATATACAGAAAGTAATATTCAGATTTTCCCCTCACTTGACCAAGGAATGATTCAAGCTGAGCTTAAATACATATCTAGGAAATAAATTTGTTTCAGATGTGTCTGTTCAAAAGCTTCAAAAAACAGACAAATAAAACCACTTCTCCCAGAAATGTAGCTGAGTGGTTATATTGCTTCTAGGAATTAATGTCAGGATGTGTAGTCAAGTACTGTTTCATCTCCTTTGCCATCAATATGATCTGTCCTTTGCATCAACAAAGTTTTAATAGGTTACATTGAATGTTGTGCTGAATTTTTTATTTCTTCTTTAAAATAAACATCAGTCACTCTTCTAACTCTGTTTTCATGTCAGGAGGACTCGTAAACAAGATACGTATGTAAAACTCCACTAAGAAACCACTTTTTTTTTCATAATTTGAATTAATATTTGGCTTGAACCATTTTTAAAATATTTTTCCCTCCATTTTCTTATTAAATAAAACTAAGCAGTTCTAATAAATTGTTCCCTTACCTTTCTTAACTGCAAAACTAAACAAATAGCAAGACCTTGGTGTAACATCTTGTCTCTTTTTCAAGACTAAAACATATTTCTCTTAAATTCTGATTGCCTTTAAGACTATAGTGAGAAGTGATACCCTGATACTATGACAAACTAAGCTGAATAATAGATAAGATTTTAAAAATCTGTGGAGAAGGATAGAAAAGAGAAAAAGTTACCGGAAATATTTTTAACAGAAGCCAATCATAATTAAAATGATACGTATGGTAGTGGAAATTAGGTGGATTTGGCTTCACTGATTAGATACATTAGATACATGAAGAGGCCATATTCAACATAAATATTTACTCCACTACATACAAACATTTTTGAAATTAGACGTAAAGAAACTGATCTTTTCTTTTCCCTTTAAAAAAAGAAAAAAAGATCAGACACATAAACATATATCTACATATTTTCATTTCTTTAAGTGCCTAAAGAACATTGTTGTAAATAGAAGGTAAGTTATCTTTAGCTATTGAAAGATGGCAGAGGAAGGAATGGCTTCAAGAACTGCTGTAGAAGGACTATATTTCAGGACAGCAATTTCAGTGGAATTAAAACAGGTAGTGAGCTAAAGTGAAATCGGAAAAAAAGGTGAGTATGTATTTTTCAGTCATTTCTTTTTGGCTTAACAGTAGGATAACATTTCAGCATACATTTTCTCTAGTGGGAGGAAAAAAGGAGTGAAATAAATACTAGGAATGTAACACAAAGGAAAAGTGTGGGACAACAGAAAATTAGAACAATCACAGTCCCTGCCTTCCTTTCACTACAGTCCCACATATTAAATCCCTGATGGCACTGAAAATGTGATTAAGAGATTAAAGCTATCTAAATAGCAGTTTGCTGTTATATGTAAAAGAAACTTTGAAAAATTCGTAATTCAACTCTGTCTCTGTATCTAATTGCTTGTATTTTGTAGCACTTATCCCTCTTCCTCATTTAGCACTCCTAAATATTAACACATTTTATTTCTTAATGAGAACTTATAGCATTTGATTAGATAAAACAAGGCAAGAAATTTAAAAACATAGCTGTCAGTAAAATCAAACCAGTATATTATTGATTACTAAAGACTAAAAAAAATCTTTACTAACAATCTTTTTAGATAGCATCAAAAAGTTGAGAGTTTTTCTGAAAAATAAACTCTTCCTTTATTTTTTCAAACACCAGAAGAAAGGCAGGAAGAAGGTATTTATTATAATGAAATAATGGAACTAATCTTTAGAGGACAAATCAATTATGATGAAAAAATAATAAAATGATATGAAAGAAGCAATGAAGTCTTGTCACAAATGAGTGGTTAGGTCGCTTAAAGAATCATCATCAAAGGTATTTGTAAGAAGTGACTTTTAACAGGAGTTTATGAAACATGACTTAACAAAGTTTGTTGGCAAGGTTCACTCTATTACTTATCGAATGAATGGAATACAAATTCAAAGTAGGATTAAGATAAAATTATTTATGCAGAGGTTGAGGAAAGATGTAAGGGGTTAAGGAGGCGCTGCCATTGAATCACAAAGTTCAGAAAAAAACCCCTTACTTTCTAAACTTCTTCTCATAGAGGACCCTAGGTGACGCTGGATCCAGACTTGGCCTCAGACCAGAATGGTTTATGTCTAAAGATATGTCTAGCAGCAGTTTAAGGTTCGATGACAGTTAGAGAGAGAGAGGGAAAATCACAGAATTTTAGCAGAAATTAACTGTTGGTTAAGCTAGTATTCACAAAGTGATTAGAAAGAATTCACTACTGTAATCACAATAACAGGATATTATAATTTGGATCGATTCACACACACACGCACACAGACAAGATGCATAGATAAAGGTACCTGTTAAAATTCCCCTCAAGTTCAGTGAAAAACCCACTTTATTTTCCTCAATGGGCGAAGGTCAAACTTCAAGGACTGAGGGATCCCCTGCAGCCCAAGTTCCATTAGCAACAGTAATTTTGAACTCAAGAGTGCAAGGGCTCTGAGAGGCGTCCCACTCAGAGGGAGGTGCTGGGGACAGCCCACTATGGTCCAGAGGAGCTCTAAGGGCCTTTCTTGGTACTGCTGTTTATAGGGTCATGAGATGATTGACTTTGGTCAGTAAATTTCCATCCTGGCCACATTTCAGGTTGGTAACTACTGGAATTCTCAAGATTCTAGTAACACTGGTACAGATCTACCCAAGTTACAGTCCAGGTAGGATACGTTCAAAGGCTGTCAGGGGATGACTGATTATTTGTGCTTTTGTTCCCCACCTCGGCCAGGCAATCGGAGTTCCTGGTATGGTCAGTGCTATTCCCCACCTTAACTATGTAAGAGTTCCCAGTACAGTCAAGGGATGCTTAACCACCCAACTCCTTGCACAAAAGATAAGACTGGATGGGAATTCCTGAGGTTGTAGAGCCACTGGGGGGGGGGGGGGGGGGGG
>Ga0065711_1034496_pt1 | contig 23672 bp, 16 predicted proteins | sample Hoacrofraction12_FD_59098 | JGI IMG/M metagenome (GOLD analysis project Ga0065711, IMG submission 59098) | Hoatzin crop microbial communities from Cojedes, Venezuela - Epithelial fraction 12 v2 (version 2) | ecosystem: Host-associated > Birds > Digestive system > Esophagus > Crop | place...
TCACATATAGAGCAACTCCCCCACCTCTCCTTGTTGGTCTGTCTTTCCTAAAGAGTCTGTAGCCATCTATGACAGCATGTCAGTCATGCGAGTTGTCCCACCACGTTTCTTTGATGGCGACCAAGTCGTAGCCGTCCTGCTGTGTATGCTGTATATATATGCTGTATATATGCTGTATATATACGCATACATCCTGTGTATGTTTATCACCTTGTTTGCCCTCCCTGGGATCTTCTCCAACTTTTCAATGTCTCTCTTGTACTGGGGAGACCGAAACTGGTGTGGCCTAACAAGTGCCAGTCATAGCTGAGTAACCACCTTCCTTCATCTGTTCACTATACTCTTGCTGATGCAGTCCAAGGTATGGTTTGCCTTCTTTGTTAGCAGGGCACACACTGCTGGCTCATGTCCAGGTTGCTCACCTCCATGATCCCCAGGGCCTTTCCAGCAGAGCTACCCCCCTCCTTTTCATACCCCAACCTGTGCTGATGCTTGAAATTATTCTTTCCTGGTTGCAGGATGTTATATTTGTCCTTGCTGAACTTCATGGATTTCTTGTTGGCCCAATTTTCCATCATGTCGAGGTCTTTCTATATTCTTAGAAATTCTATATTTATGTCTTCTGATATATCTACCTCTCCTCACAGTTTGGTGTCATCCACTAAGTTGATGAAGGTGCATTCAATCCCATCCTCCCAGCCATTTACAAAGATACTGAATACAAACAGATGCAGTATTAACTTCTGAGCAACTCCACTCATGAAAGGGTGCTAGTTTGTACCATTAATTAGCACCCTTTGGTGTCAGCAATTTAGCTCATTTTCCACCTGTCCTGTGGTCTGTCTGTCCAATCTATATCTTAACCATCTTGTCGACAAGAATGTTGTGGGAGATCATGTCAAATGGTTTGCTAAAATCAAGACATAAATCATCCATAGCTCTGCCTTCATCCATTGAGTGAATAGTTTCATCACAGAAGACGATCAGGTTGGTTAAGAACAATTTATCTTTGGCAAATCTGTGTTGTCTTTTCCCATCATGTATTGCTGTTCGCTTTGTCCTTCATGTGCAGGGAAATATCTTCCATGAGCACCTATTCCTTAATTTTCCCTGTGACTGAAGTGAGGCTAACAGTCCTGCACTTTCCTGGATCTTCTTTTTGGCCCTGTGTATGGATGGATATTTTTTTCATTTTCGCAGTCATTCAGGACTCCCTTTTGTCTCCATGACTCTTTCAAAGATGACAGAGAATGATTTCACAAGGCTGTCAGATAAATATCTTAGCACCCTGCCATATATCATGTCAGGCTCCGCAGGAGTGTGTATGTTGAATCTGTTCAGAAGTTTTCTTACCTGATCTTTCTTTTTTGTTTGCTTTATCATTGCCTCTTGGCAAAGAGACTTTGGGACTGACCTTACCCATGAAGACTGAGGCAAAGAAGGCATTAGGTATCTCAGCCTTTTTATGTTATTTGTGAGTAACTTGACAGTTCCTTTCAGAAGTGTACCTACATATTCCTTGTATGTCTGCCTGCTTGCTACTAACATAGGTACAAAACTCTTTCTTGTTATTATACATACCACTTGCCAATTTGAGCTCCAGCTGACATTTTTGCTTCCTAATGTCACCACTGAATGCTCAAGCAATATTTCTATACACCTCTTTTGGAGCCTATCCATTCCATTGTAATTTGTTTTTTTTCTGTACGTTTTATTTTAGTTCTGTTTTATTTTGGTAGATTTTTTAGTTGCTTTGGTTTTAGGATTTTTTTATTTGGTTCTGACCTGGGTTCGGCCAGGACAGAGTTAATTTTCACCAGGAGCCAGGGGGGAACACAGCCAGGCGGGCTGACCCAACCTGGCCAAACAGAACAGGGTATTCTATACCATGTATCATCATGCTGGGTTCCAGCTGGGGGGAGATGGGCAACAGGAAGACAGTTGCAGCTCGGGAGCGTGTGGTGGTGGCAGCGGTCGGTGAGAGTTGCTCTCCGCGTTCTGTTTTGTTTTATGTATTCTCCTTATCTGTATCGTTGTTGTTACTGTTCCCTTTGTCTGCTGTTCTGTTAAACTGCCCTTATCCTGACCCACCAGTTTCTACCTGTTTCTTTCCATTCTCCTCCGCACCCCAGCGGCGGGAGAGGTGGCCATGTGGCACTTCGGTTGCCGGCCACAGCCAAACTATAACAGTTTAATTTTTTTGTTTTATTTGTTTTTTGTTTTTGGGGGGTTTTGTTCTGGGTTTTGGGTTTTTTTTAAGTTCTTTTACTAACTCTAACCAGGCTGGTTTTTATATTATGCTTATTCCTTTTCTGGCTGAATTGGTGGACTGATTCTTTAAGAAAACTGTTTCTGAATATCTCCCACTATTCCCTAATTCCTTTGCCATCCAAGGCAGACTCCCAGGGATCACTCCCTAAACAAGCTCAAATCTGCCATTCTGAAATCCAGGTCTTTATTTTACTTGGTTTTGTCACACTCTTTAAGATATTCAAGGTTTGTGATGGAAACTAAGGCTGCCATTGATGGTCATGTTTTGAAAAAACTCTTCCTTATATGTAGGTCCAGAAGAGCACCACTCCTAGTTGACATATTCAACAGCTGTTTAAGCAAGTTGTCCTTGACATTTTCCAAAAATCTCCTCAATTGCTTATGCACTGCTGTGTTGCTTTCCCAGCAAATATCAGTATAACTGCAGTCCTTCATGAGAACCAGAGCTTGCAGACCTAGGACTTCTTTGAATTTTTGAGGAAGATTTTGCCCTCCACTTCTTCCTCACTGGGTGGCCTGCAGCAGACCACTACCACTAGGTGCCCCTTGACTGACATTCCTCTGATTTTGACCTAAAGGCATCCAACAGACCTGTCCTCTTTTTCATAACTAACCTCTGTATGATCACACTGGTCTTTTACACAGAAAACAAGCCTTTCTTCTCATACCCTCTGTTTTTCCTGAGTAGCTTGTCTAGTGCAGTACATCTGTTGTGAACTATATTACAGAGTTTATGTAATTCCAATTACATTGTGACTCTGTGACAGCACGTGGAGTTCTATTTCTTCTTGTTTCCCTGATCAGGAGCATTGGAGGACAGGTACTTGAGATCTGCCATCTTCCCCCAGTCTTTAAAGGGATTGTGGGTGCCTTCTCCATTGCTCTATTCCATGCACACTTTCAGTTTGTCACCTGGGTCCTTATTTGCTTCCAGACTTTAGACTCCACTTCCCATTGCATCTAGTTTAAAATTCATTTTATTAAGTTAGCCAACTTATTGACATAGAAGTCCTTTTCCCTTTTTGGCAAGTGTATTACATCTCCCTGCTATAGCCCACAGTCTTTGGAAGAGCAACCCATGATCAGGCTTCAGTCTCCAAAGGATAAGTCACTCTCTACTTCAGAGGTCTATGTTCACTTGTTTGAAAGTGCATAGTTCTCATTTCTGAATGAAGAAGAAGATTATGGAACTAGCTTGCTCAAAGTACTAACTTTCAGGTAGGTAAATTTATCTGAGGAGAATCACACCACCGCTTTCCAGTCTGTAAAATAAGCATGGTGATTCTGGTCTACTAAGACCATTAGAAATTGAAGACATGCAATTTCTGAAAAGACTTTGAATATGTTTAGCTGCTTTCATCTATTCGGTGGAATAGAGGAGCTATCCCGTAAATGTATGTAGACCCTAGATACTGGTATATTTTATCAATATAAAGATGACAAAGTATGTTGCTACATTATCATAGTTCCTTCAGTTTTATCCACCTGTTTCTTAACTGGTTAATCTTTAAAAGATCATGAACATGTTCAGATAATGAATATGTCTGAGTTACATTATATGTTGAAATGTATTATACCTCTTCAGTGACTAGCTGTCCAATTTTACTACTGTCTCATTTACTGATTGTTTCATACAATTTTCTCACTTCAGTTTAGCTTAATTAAAATATGTTATTGCCACCACTCTGACAAAAATTTTGGTTTTCAGGATGAGTATGCTATAATGATAGAAGCTCGTAAGAGAAAAAAACAAGCAAACCAACCAGCCTAGTCTTTTCCTGCAAATTGAAGAGTTTGGCCTTGGAAATAACTGAATGACAACAAACACAATATTTCTTCACCTTCCCTGTTACTTTACTAAGTGATAGCCTTTTGCTTTACAACTATCTCAGAAAATATTGCTTTTCTGCAGAATTGCTTTAAGTTAAACCTTTTCTTAAAATATACTGTAATACCGTTTCCTATGCTAGCAAAAAATAAAGTTATATCTTTATCAAGAAAAGTAGAAGTGAAAAGAAAGTCACCATTTTTTGTAACAGCTGTCTTTTAAGTAGACTTTTGACAGTATGGAGTTTCTTTATATTTGTCATGTTCTTTCAAACATGATTTTACTCTAAGTATTATACTCATGTGCTTGATAATACTTTGAAATCATGCTAATCTCTGACACAACAGGTTTTTTGATAGCTCTGTAAAAACCTTGATATTGTTGCTTCAGGCAAGGTGACAGGAGTAGACACTTCTATAACTCATGTTTAATATCTGAGTGATGGAGATGAATCATACCATATCCTTGATCCAAAATCCTCAACCATGCTATATCACCCTCCCTCTAGAACATACTTGTGAAAATTGCTAAACCTAGTCCAAATTTAATAGCATTAGGAAGAATTTTTATCAGCATAAAACCCGATGTAATTCAAAGGCATATCTCTTCATGCCAAATATATATTTTACAAGATTTTTTACACTCTTCTAAACTCTCTTCTACAGTCTAAACATCCAGAAGAGATTTCTATTACTCACATTTCACCTGTCAAGAATATTGATAACAAATGAGAAGTAGTTTGACACATGAAAGAAAATATCTTCATACTCTAGTTTTTATAATCTGCTTACCTTTTGAAGAGTATCTACAAACCCTAACCTTAAGGAAAGTTTTTAAAAAAACAACCTGAGTCATTGTGAAAAGACAGCCATCCTTTAACAATGTTATTGAAATTAAATGTACGAAAATACTTACGCAATCTAAATTTTATATTTGCAATGAATGCATGAGAATTTTAAGAAGGACGAAATAGAACATGCTTCTGAAGGAGCTATACAAATAAAAAACATTTTTATATAGAACATACAGACAATCCTGTGTTCTGCCCCAGTTTTAAATTGGTAAGACATGACTCCTGTCTGTGCATCACCTTGCACAGCTGTGCCTGGAAAAAATAAACTTAAAAAGTATGTCAGTTTCTGTATCATCTGTGTAGTCAGATACATTTTGGTTTCCTTTAGAATTTATTAAATAGTGATCAGACATGTACTAAGCTTTTGAAACAACACCATACTGCTACTATCTTGAGAAAGAAATGCAGGAAGTATAATCATTGTGCCAGCGCAAATGTTCTGTCATTTATTCCATAGAAGTTAAGCTTGACCTTAAATTATGTGATTGCTACTTTGCTGCTGTTGTAGGTCACCAGGAATATGGAGATGGTGGAACTAAGAGTTACTTTAAGTGGAGAGTGGAAAGTATTACATGTCACAAGAACACCTGTGTATTAAACAGTGCCTGAACTATAGATTCATTGATCTTAGAAGAATACTCATGGCACATGTACCTATCTCCTTGCCTTATTCTTGTGTATTCCCTGTTCTTGGCACCAAGATACATAATTCAATAAACCTTTATATGACCTGTTTTAAGTTCCTGAGCAACCAAATGTAGCTATAAGATTTGAGTAGTTGGGTGGACCAGAAGTCCCTTGCCACAAAGTTTAGTCTATGATTCTGTTCTTCATTAGAGATGATGTTGTATACAAGCCTTCTCTTTCAATACCCTAATGGTATTAGTGTAAGAAAAAATAATACCTGAGAATTATTTAGGTTCAGGTAATCAGAACAAGAAACTGTGATTAAGTATATTTCCTCTCAAACCACACAAAACATTCCTAAACAAGCTTGCTGTAGAAGAAGTTGACCAGCTCAACCAGTCTTTAAAAATAATTGCAAGTAAGAAAAAGGTTAAATGAAGAAGGAAATAAATGTACTCCAATCAAGGCTTAGTAAAAAATTTAGCCTTCTTCATTAGATTTCGCATTGAAAAATAGTTCATCTTGTATACAGTGCAGCTGATAAATACATGCATATTGCTTTGTGATCACTACTACCATGTTGTCTATAGAATCAAGGTACTTCTGGTCTCAGGTTTAAGGATAACAGGAAGCCAGGTTAGTGATAGGAAAGAGAAGATATCAGGATGTGTTAATATGAAAATACAAATGAAAACAGTAACATACGCCTTCACTCAAGATGACACGAGTGCATCAGGATTTTGTGGTTAAATCAGAGACCTGCTTCAGAGAAAAAAATGTTATTTTTTCAAGTACTCATTCCAGGTAAAACTTCAGAACTTTTAGAGAGAAATGTCTGCCTACTTTTGTGTTAAAAAATGCATTTTTACAATCAGTTAAATTTAGTTTACTTTTGTTTAAAGAGAAAAAAATGAGTTTGAAAGGCAGTTTAATATTTTTTGTAACAAGATCAAAATAACAATGAATTCTGTCTATTAGGTAGAAGTAAGAATAAAAATTTTTGTCTTTTTTATGCAGACTTAGTGCTAAATCCCATTCATGCTAAAGGTTTTTCTGGTAGGGTTTGGGTTTTTCTCAATTCTTTCTATGGCAATGGTGTTTAGTCTTTTTAATGATGGTGATGATACTTTTTCTTGGTTTTATTTTCTTCTCTACAAAAAAGTTTATCAAATAAATATTCATAAGCAAAAGCATACTATGGCTATGCACCAATGTTGGTAAGAACTCATACCTAAATTACCATGTAATGCAAATCCACCAAGGACAGATCAATCTAGTTACAAATACTTTCTTTGATATGTTATTTGTCAAAGGTAACAGCAGAAGCGAGCTTAATGATTCCCATTAGAGACAAAAGTATTTTATATTCCTCTGCTATGTAGATCTAAGACAGCTGGTTTTACAAGGGAAGAAACATTAACTATTGACTACAAATAACAGAAATTGCAGGGTAAAACAAAGTGTTTTGATCATAAAAAGGGGACAGAAATTAGAGATAAAATACAAAGATTCTTAGCGTTGTCTTCCACTTCCTCTATCTTCTTCACTGTGCGAATTGTGTTGTAAGACAGAATTTTATAATTACCATAAGAATATACGCACTGTTTTTCAGATTGAGGTGGAAAAAGGTATGTAAAGGAAATACTACTTTTTCTAATCTTCCTGAACTCAAACATTAATTACATTAATCAGATCAAGGCTTGCTTTTTTTTAATAGTTTTAATTTTAAATTGAAATCTAGAATGATCTGAGGCATTGTGTCAATTTCATCATCTACATTGTTGGTAAACAACTTGTGACGCATGAACCCCATGTGTTTGTTAGGTGATGTAAGTGAGGCTTTCTGTTTGGGAGGACGGCACACATCTAGCAAAAGTGTCTGCAGTATGTGGCAGTTTTTTGTGTCTCACTGTCAAAAACTTTTCAGAAAAATTAATACTTTGTGCATAGTTCAGAAAGTTGAAAGTAGCAGATATTACACACTTTTAAAATTCAACATTATTCTGTCGAATTCCTCTGCATGCAGGAAGAAAAAGAAGCTTTCTGTTTATTCTAAGAAAGTTATCACAGAAAGATATATGGCAATGATTTCCTCAGAAATTTCAGAATGTGAATGATTTATAACTCAACAACTTTATTTATATTTTAAAGATTAGCATAGAAATTTTAGGATCTAGAATCACTTGCATATAAAAACAAACTAATTCATACTTGCTTGTTCAATGTTTCTTTAGGGGAAGTAGAGCTGGTCCTGTTCACGTCTGAAAATGTGGTGAAATTATAAAAACAATAATAATAAAAAGTATACAATTAGATTTTGTAATTAAACCTTAAATACTGTAATGTATGAATCACAACGTAATTAGGTCCTTAATAACACCTGTATAAAGGTTGTCAAGACATTCTTTATGGGCCCAAATTACCATTTTAATATTTAGTATTAAAAATATCTGTTTAGTGATAAAATTTAAGTTCATTTGGTTAGTGAGGAGAGATTTTAGCTTCAAGTGTTTAGTGACGGGTGTTGTGGTTTAGCGTCAGTTAGCAAAAAAGAACTATGCCATTGCTCTCTCATTTTTTCCCCCTCCCCAGTGGAATGGGGAGGAGAATCAGAAGAAAAAAGGCAAAGCTCGTAGGTTGTGATAAAAAACAGTTTAACAGAATGGCAAAGGGAGAAGAAAACAACAGTAATACTAATAAAAAGAATATACAGCATATAATATTCTCACCACCCAATGATCAGCTTGCTCCTGAGTAGAAAAAGCCTCTCCTTCAGCCAGCTCCCCACTTAAATACTCAGGATGACATCACATGGTATCAAATATCCCATTTGACTGGTTGGTTTGGGTCAGCCCAATCAGTTTCATGTGAAAATTAACTTTGTCCCAGCTGAACCCAGGACAACTGGATGAATCAAAAAGGTTGATATCATTTGCAAAAAGGTCATGTAATTTAAAGACAAAATATTCTCCAGGAAACATCAAATGAGTTGTAAAATCCCAAAGAAGTCTATGAAAACTTATATTTTTCCTTTTATTCAACTTCTTTCAACTTTTACAGTTTTCAGAATCTTTTTAAAAGTCCAGGTACTTCACATATCAGTATACATGACAGTTATATTGTTATCATTTCATATCAGTATTGAAGTGTTTTTACTTCTGTTTGAGACAGTAATCCTCAATTGTTCAGTCTGTATTTTTTGTGGTTTCTTCTTTTGTATGCTTATTCTCTGGAAGAAAATAAGAAAGAAGATATTTTTTTAATCTCCACTATCCCCCAGCTTTGAACTAATTTACATTTTCTTTCTTATCAGCACTGGGTAACATACTTCAGTTTTCAAAACATATGAAATGCTTTAGAGACTTTCACACGTATTTAATATAAGTGATAACCTGATGCTTACTGCCTGAGTAGTTTTTAATACTGTGAAAAGATGAAAATGTCTCTTACTAATTGCTTTTGAAAAATAGTCGTCTGTTGGGTAAGGCTTTGCCGCTTTGTCCTCCTATTAGATGGCTGCCAAGATGGTGAATGAACTAACATAAAGTGGTGCATTTAAAGAATAAATGTTAATGCCTGTGAGATACGTTTAAGATATCTATATATGAGTTCATAAAATTTTTACATACCCAATTATTGCAAATGATCGTCATGTCTGTATGTTTAATTTTAAACTCTAGCAAAAATTTTTAGTATACTTCCTTAGGTCAGATTCATTTTTGTGCACAACAGCCTTCTTGATGAAGCTATTTTTACTCAAATTAAAAAATCTTGGAAAAAAAATGAATTGCAGTATTTCCCTAACTCTTTAGTCTCATATAAGAGTAAATTTATTATGTGGAAGGCATAGTAGTTCAAATTTTAAGTTTTGTCAGTATTAATTTTTAACAGAAAAGACATTATTCTTCTGGGCACCGAATATTCAAGAATATTTAACAACATTCTACATTTTTAAATTTTAAAATTCTTAGTATTTTCCTTACTATTTTTTTTTTTTTACCGGGAATATGATATGGTCCTGCAATTTGAAAACTAAAACAGAAGTTATCTCTACACAAGATGTAAGAGTAGAATACTTCATGTCATCATGACAGAGAAATATTTTATGCTTGTTATATGCAATTAAGTGTCAGGCGTGGTTTCATAAGATGAAGATCAGAAATCAGGCACATATATGAACTAGAAATATTTAATCAAAGAAAAACATGGAACCGTGCAATGTATTAGAGCCTTTTTGAAAGTTGATCTATTCTGTTTTTTGTTGGCAATTGATTCTACACTGATTTGTACTGATTTTTTAAGATATCTGAAAACCACAACAGAGAGCTACTATTTTCTTTTTTTTATATTTTATGGCAAGATATAGACAGATCTAAAACATCTGCAGTAATCATTACTTGTTTAACTCAATTAATTGGAAACAGTAACCAGATATTTTCACTCTTGGTGACCAGAATTCTCAAATTCACTCAATGGAGACATTTCCAGTTGACAGTTATTTCTCAGAAATATAACTAGCATTGTAGTATTTAAAGGAGAAAATTTGCATTTGAGGCTAAAATCATAGAATTGTAGGATAATTGCAGTTGCAAGGGACCTCAAGATGTATCCTTCCTACTCCTTACCATAAACCAGATTTTAGAAATTAAGCCAACCAATCAACAACCACAAGTAACAACTTCGCTCTCTGAAAACCATTTACTGCACTCTGTCCATTATCATGATAGACTGCAAGCTCTTGAGCTCTGCACATAGAGAATCTAATACATATTTCATGAAGTCCAGAAAAGAACAGTCTGCAACCAACCAAACAAGAAAACTTGAAAACAAATTTTTGTCAGTACATTAAACATCTGCAGATGGTGTGTCAAATGATTTCACAAGGGATAGGCAAGACAAAAATTTTGAAAATGATGGTAAAAATTTTTTCCTTCCTCTGAGCTGAGCATTCGCATAAGAGACAACTTCTTGCTTTCCATATTAATAGTAAATGTACTGAGCTGCCTACATCTGCCTTAGCACAAAATACTTATGATTTAAAATCTTAACTTTTGAAAGAGTCATACAGATAGTGTAAACTACTCATCCAGTCCCCTTCTGTAGTGAGTACAGGAAGAAATTAATGTTAGCGGTATTAGATGCTTATTCTTTGTAGAAGTGCCTCTCTTTCTCCACTGTTTAAATTATCTTAAACTACATATCTAACTTTCAGACTGATAGTTTAGTGCAGCAAAACCACCTTAACCTATCCAATGCAGCTATAGCAGTTTACCTACCGTCCCCCAAATTAAAAAAAAAAAGAAAAAAAACTTGCAGAAGTTGCTAAAATTGTATTGTAAATTGCAGAGGAAATCTTGATGGCTCAGTAAGAATACTGAAGGATTTTGGCTGTGGTTTCTTTTTTCTTTTTTTTAAACTCTCAAAATAAAAATTTTCAAGTTTCATTGAATTCAGTATCAGTTTCAGTTGACTGTTTAAAATACACATTGTACAGGGGTTCATCAAATTGCCTCAGTGTCTATACAACATGTATGCTGAAGTCTGAATACTAGGCAGAAGTAATATGTACCTATACTATTCATATTGTCTTAAATTAAAAAGCTTTATCCCTCAGAAAAAAAAATTATAACTGTGTGTCTAAGTGTTTGATATACAGAGCACCTCCCAGTAGCCCTTGATGCTGTCATTTAGAAAGCTTAAAAACTCCTTGGTAACGAAGATTTAAAATATTTATCAGTGTAGACCTTTCTGTTTTCTCATAGGATAGTCAGCTGCAAACACTAACGTGAATGTAACAACCTTTGTTGTTACTGTCCACATAAATTAATTGTGGTTGACAGGTCTCAGTTTTAAAGCCATTGTGGCATTGGTATTCTGTGTGAAGAAGAATGACAACAATCCTTGTTTGGGATAGAACTGTTGCTTTCCTATGGAACATAATCAACAGGTGTAGGCTGGATTATTAATTATTCTCATCAAATACTACTTGAAAAAATTAGTGTTGTGGTTGTACTGCTGTACTGTTTTGTATGAACTTATTCTTTCCCAAAGGCTACTGTATTTTGTTAGACTAAGATTTAAAAAGTTAAATGATCTCACCCACAGCAAGTGACAACATTTATCTATATACTGCTATTTAATTTGGACTTTGGCATGTTTTGCCACTTCATGAGTGAATTCTTACATCTGGGGTTCATCTGTATTCTGAATATGATAATAAAAAATCCTATTGTACATTCTATTGCTAACATTATGCTCAGAATTTAGAAAGAGATTATTACCAAGGGCAGTAGAACATTTTTAAGATGCCATGTTGTGTAAAAAGTCTATATATGTTGAAAGTAGAGTCATGTTACTCCTGTACTTTTCGGAAATCATCTGTAGTCTATAATGCACCAGCTTGTGAGTGAAATCTGTATAGGGAACTATATTAGAGACTTGTAGTTACGGAGCCACTCCCAGGACTGCTTGCCTTGGTGCTGTGATGAGACATTTTGTGTCAGTAAAGAACAAAGCATGTTACAGGAGGTATAACTTTTATGGTTCTTATTGTGCTGAACTTGATGGAGAGGAAGCACGTCTGTTCCACCGCAGAAAATAGATTCATACAACATAGCAGCAACCAGGGACAGAACATTTACAGATAACACTTCAGGGAACATAACTTACACCTCTAACAATCAGCTGACATTTTCAAGATGATGTCCACAACAAAGAGGTTTGGTAACATTCTCTGTTTCAAAATGTATGAAAGTTGAGATCAGCATTGACATTTAGAAAGCTTGCTGAGTCAAAGGAAAAGTTATGACCCTAGTTTTATGGACTCTAAAATTTAACTTTGCTTGCTAGTGGTCTAGTTTTGTATTTCCAGACAGAAATTCAGTTCTAAATGTGGTTAGCATTATTAAAACTAAGAAGAAATAGCCTATGATAAGCAATCATTATAATTATTTTTGGTTGTTTGGGCTCAAAATATTTTCTTTTTTAACTGAAAAAAAGTTTACATCCATTCTTGTCTTTTCTGCTTTTTTAACTGTATAAAAGAATAAAGTAATGAATCAGAATATCAGTAAATTAAGCATTCCTTGGAAATGATGGGAACAAATGAAATAGAACTTTTATGTCTTTACTGAAATAGAACACCATTTCCCTTGAATTTATGAAAGAACCAAATGTGTTCTGTTTTTACTTTAACAACAGACAGGCTACACCTCCAAGATGAAAGCCATGACATGTAAAAATTATACTATGTGTTTATCTCTCTGTCATCCAGATTTCTAAGAGTTCAAATAGCTATTTGCTTTGTTCTCAGTAAAGATTTTTCTGAAGGTTTTTCAGAGGGCCTCTTATCTGTCATCTTTATTTATGACCCTATTCATGTCAACAGTAATTTTCTAGTAGTTTCTAACAATTTACTACAATTTTTCCTGTAACTCCTTATTTCTGGTTCTTTCTTATCCTGTCAGGTGCCAAATTCTATAGCAGACATAGTCTTATTCCTCTGCTGATGATGCCATAATTCGTATATTTTGTGGTTTAATGAAATTTAAGTAAACCTTTGCAACATACATTGGTTCCATTTTCTCTGAGTCATGCATGTTCTTTATACTTGGATGACTGAACATCCAAGAAGGAGAAATATGAATGCACTCAAGATCTTCTTAGAAGATATTCTTAAGTGGCACACAATATACTTGATCATCTGCAGGAAATATATTTCTTTCTGCAAAACAAGTAGTGATGTCTGTTCTATCCTGCAGCTTGATGTTTCCAAGCGGCAAATTCAAATATCTTTCAGTTTATTTTAAAACTTAACGATCATCACCAGAAAATTCCTCAAAATATTTTTCATGAGTACTGGTCATAAACATCCCTGTAAACACCAAATCAGTATATAAAACACTTCACTGAGAAGTGAATATTAGACCATGGAAATCAATTATAAACCAACAGAACATTTATAAAAATTTTGAAAAAAACTAATATTTCTAAAATAGCTTTGTTACGTGTCAACCTCTCTATTAGTTAATTCGGGTGTGCAGGTGAACAATATCTTTATCTCTCTGTTCACTGCCTTGTTATTTAGAGATGGAAAAATCCCTGTGTTGGCCAGTTTTACACACTTCTTATTTCTACCCAGACTAAATATTGCATAGGATTGTTATCTGCCTAAGTGTAAACTGATTTGTTACTCTTTTATGTATTGAGATATTCAGGAAACCTCAGCGCATGTGAAGAAAGTAATAATTAGTCTGTGGGTTTAAAATTTTTTTCTTATAGCAACATTTTAGCCCTCTGAGAAGCAACATGCCCATCTTAAAGCAAATGTTAATATAATATTTCCATTTTCTGCACGTAATGTTGCACTTTGACTAAAAATATCAAACAACAGCAGAAGCAAGCAGAACCAAAGGAGAAAGTTGAAAACAGTAAAACAGGAAAGAAGTTATTTTAGACTACCCTTATATGTCTGAGTTGAATGTAAAAGATAAATTATTTTGCGATGACCAGCCCAGATTAAAATACTAAATGAACGAAAACCAAGAAAAAAAACACAGCAATTATTTAGTAGGAAAACTGAGAAGTCTTCAATGATAAATTACTAGAAGAAAAAAAGAAAAAAGGATAAAAGCCTTTACACAAAATTATTATGAAGTTTAAAAGAAATTAAAGAATAAAATATTGGGAGAAACTGTGGGCTATTATTGTAAGAAAAGATGGATTATGAAGATACAGTCAGGAACTGAAAACTCTAATTTGCCTCAAACATAAGTAGGAATTTAGCTTCAGAATGTAAAAGTTTTTTGGTGAGTGTGAAATATTACTAAACTAAGAGAAATTTTATGTACCAAAGACTAGAAGAGAGAAAAGCAGAAATGTTTTAAAATCTCAGGTTTAAAGGGCATCTCAGTGGCTCTTTTCAAGGGTTGTTCTATATTATGGACTTAGATTTTTAAACACTTAAGAAGGTGGGCAAAGTGTTCCAATGCAACCACAGTTTCAGTAGAGAAGGTATCATTTAAATAATGTGAAAAGTAAAGATTATGGGAATAAAGAGGAAAATTGGTAGACTTTTGGAGGTTTGCATTCTCAGAGATAAGAAATCTGTGAAGAATGCTGTTAATTCATGAATAACACCATACAAAAATATTAATAAAAACATAAAATAATAATTTTAAAAATGTAAACACTGGTGGCTATTTTCCTACCTTGTGCATAACACAGTGAATATTTCCTCACCATTTCTGTACGCTTACAGCTGCAGTGGTGGGGGTGACTTCATTTTAGCATGACAGTGTCTAATTCCTGACCACAAGAAGCAGCCAGATTCACAGTCGCCAGCGGGGAAGAAGTATCTTCCTTTTTGGCAACACTGAAGTGGTGGCTACTGAGCTGAAGGGAAGAATTAATCTCCACTAAGCATATGGAGCAGAAAAGTTCTGTGAAAGTAGGTACTTCCACCAAAAGCAGACCATCCCTTTCTCAAAGGAAGGTGGTCTGACCAAAGCCACTACTACTCAGAGAACTTACCTAAGATGTCAGAAATTTAGGAAGCCAAGTCCCAGCTCTCAGAAAAGTGATAACCTCACTGGCTTGTCCTTTCCAGTGTAGGGAAGAATATTTAAGTGGCTCCTACGAAAGGTGATCCATTTCATAAAAGTAATTTATTGCTTCCTGGAACCAAAATGAAAATCTGAATCTAATCCATGAAATAAGACATGAGAACAAAGGACACAGCACTGCCAAATGGTGTGATCATTGTGTCTTCAGCACCAATTATTTTATTTTACTGATCTGCTGCTACTGACCTGCACTTCTCATTAATATAGATGTCACCAGTATAGGCAATTGTTTGCTAGCACTTGATTCTATGCCTCAGTGTTGTCTGCTGGCACAGATGTAGTGTTAAAAATTAGTTACTCTTTCTCACAGCAGGACCAATAATAGAGACTAGGGAAAATCCAACAGAGAATATCCCAGTTGCAAATAGCAGTACATGTTCTGTTCCCATTCCCTATTTTCAATAAAGCAAAAAGAGAGACTTACATCAGAGCTCCACCATTTCAATACTGTTCCTGAGCAGGAACATCCTTCTTTGCCATCCTTTTTGAAGTTAGGGAAGAACACAGGCAACATGCCTACTGAAAGTATGTGAGGCAGAAAGGGAATTCAACACTCAATTTTGACACAAAACTTACGACTAGCAGCTCTGCATATGCTCAATAGCAGAAATTGAGGTTTTAACTTTACTGTAGAGAACTTAAGAATTTCTAGTGCTAGAAATGAGGTTTGAGGATATAGGCAGCTAAATTGTGGTTGCATGCCAGAGGTGTTCCTATGTTAATCAAAGTCTTAATTTACAGTGTTACCAAATTCTGAACCCTCTCAGAAACTTTCTTTAACAATAGCTACCTCCATAAATCTAGAACAATTGCATTGAAATAGTTCTTTTCGGTCTAAAAATGTTTGTACTTAAAAGATACATATTATTCTTTCAATAAAATTTTTAAAAATTTATGAAGAAATCAAAAAGATAGTCTCAGCTTGTCTTGCTACCAGGAAATATAATTTAATGAGGGATAAAATGTTTTTAGAAGCAAACATTAAAATGTCAGATCATGACGGGAGATGAGCGTGGCCTATAAATAAGTGAAGCAAATAATAAATTGACTTTAAGAACTGAAATTTTATATTGTTCACTAAAAATAATTGTATTATGGCAAAAGAACAAGGCTCAGTACATCTAGACACATATTACCAGTTAGGGAGCATAACCTCCAATGCACATTTCTTCAAATTAACATTTTTCAATGGGACAACTTAACGGTCTTCATTAAGACAAGCACAACTTCTTTCAGCTGTCTCAAAGTATGAGTGAGCTGAGAAAAACATACATTTTTCCTTAGCATCTTACTTTCTTTGACCAAAACTATAGATGAAGAATTTGTGTATCAAGAAGCGATATTCCCACTCTGAATTTTCTTTCTGAGAGAAAAGAAGTTATATTTTAAAAATTAGTAAGTTTACAGGCATTACTGAACTATCCCTGCAGAAATTTACACAAATAAAATGGGCCCAGTGTTATTCTCATTTATTTCCCATGAAATTCTTCTCTAGTAAATGGATTAATATTGAATAAAACCTTGCAGAATTCAGCTCACTGGTTCAGAACTAAAGGTCTAAATGATGGCATTCTTCCTTTGTATGGTAGATTACCTCAGATTTCTTCTATAGTTCATGAGTGAAAAAAATTACTGTATTTTTGAATATTGGCATATAAAATACAATTTTGTATGCCTGAGGTAAAGAAAGAGTGGAAAGAAAATCAATTACTTTGCAAAAATACAGGAAAATTTTAATTTCTTACCTAACTCTAATCTAGAGCCTAATGCTCATTAATAAGAATGGAAGCCTAATCATAGCCCACGAGAAGAAAATAACTGTTAGATATCCTTTGTGATTATGACTCTTGTACAAAGTATTTTAAAATTTTTGAGCTCTAAGGGACAGTCATTGTGCCAGCATCTGAAAATACCTGTATCTCCTTCCACTTTGGATTCCTAGTTTCAGATCTCTCCTGAAGTTAAACAACTATACTCTTGTTCCTTTTTTTCAAACACATCAAATGGTAATTGTTACTTCTGAAAAAAAACAGAAAAATCAGCCTCCTCTCCTGCTCTACTATGTTCAACAGTTCTGTAGTTACAGCATTTGCCCAGGAAGTGAAACAAGCACTTTCAACTGCCCTTCCAATCTGTTGGGGCTTACAATCACACATATCACATCTCATTGTGTGCCTGAGCAGTCCAAGTTGTTTATTTTTGAGTGATTGCTTACTGTATGCACGTCACAGTGAACAGCCCATAGGAGAAGGGTTTATACATCATCGTCATTCAGGTGTTTTCATCTTCAAATTCAATAGACATTTATATTTAGACTTTTGCTGGCTCATCAGATGTGTAGTTTCTTTTTTGCCAGTTAAAATAGCTTCAAGAAGTCTACTGACCATATTCCTAAACTTTCCAATCTAACATACCAACTTGTGACTAGAGCATTTATTTGGAAGACAAAACAGAGGACTTAAGTCTTCCACAGACAGAAGGATTTAAGCCACATGCATCCATTTTCTAAGCTATTTAATATTCAGTAGTAAAGTCAGTACACTACAGGTTTCCTTAGCTGACATCTTTCTTTTTTTTTAAGTCTTGCCAACGTATTTGACTTCCATCATTTGACATCCTCTTAAAAATGTACAAGTACAATCTTCTTTGGTAAAAGAATGCCTTGATTCCAAAACACGGTTAAACTTTCAATATTACCAAGAACAGGAGGCTTTGATCATAAACAGAAGCTGAACTTCATGTGTCACGTATCTTAAAAGTTTAGGCATTTCTTCTGATAACTTTTGAAGAGTGGGGTCAAAACTGAAATTTCTAAGTTTCAGTTAAACTTCCTAAGTCACATTTTTAGACCTGGTTCTTCAAAAGTTTCAGTGCTTACAATTCAGTGAAAACTCAAGGTTTTCATTATCTTACAGCATTTCTTGTGGAATCAAATCTTGTCCAACCAAGTGACTAAATTTTAATTATATGTCCACTGAGATCAGCCCAGCAAGCTGTTCCTCATTAACTAATGTTTTAGCCTATGCAGGGCTCTCACTTTGGACAAGAAACTACTTTTACTGGCCAGTATGCAAGTTTAGGACTTTCTATGACAATTCAAGTTTAAATTACATTAAGTAACAAGACAAAAAGAAAATTGGTTTTACTTACATTAAAGTCAGAAAGAATGACAGAACATATTCACATGGAATTTTTCTAGATAAACTGGGTAGAATTCAGACTGTGGTGTAATCCCTGAAAGGCAGAGGCACACCACAGCCATCTCTGAGGGAAGAAAATGCTATTAAGGAGCAGCCAGCAAGATTGCACAGATGAGTGTATATGTGAAGGAGATTAAGAACCAAGATTTTGAGACTTAGGAAGACTATCTCAAAAGGAAATGTCATGGACATCTGGTAAGAGGTCATTACATCATTTCTAGCTGTGGTTATTCATTCAGCAGTACCTTATTTTGGATATGAAACTCAAAATTGTGTTTTCTTCAGGTGACAATGGGAATATCAGCAGTGTGATTCACTAGACTAGAGGTGTAGTTATTCACCTTCTGTGACATCAGACAGTTCTGTGTGTTTATTTAAAGTAAATAGTACCAACAAGACAGATTGAGAGTATCGTTCTGTAGTAATTTGGAGTTTTATGCATACTACTGGAAAGAAGAAAGTGCAAGTTTGTTTCCCAAACAAGCAGAGAAAAAAAATGAACCCAAATCCTCCAGTTATAGGTAAGCATTCCAATATTTGAGCTGCTGTGTAAACATTTATTACTTTCGATATTTTATGTGGAAAGAACAGCAGTGTCGAAAGATTTGCCAGATATAAATCTGTCTCTTCTGCAACCACATTTGGACTGTGGAAGAAATGATTTATCTGCTTATGATTCAGATTTTGATCCTTTAGAAGTGTATACTATATATTTCTATATCATTAGGAAATAAACTAAATCAAGGCCATGTCTTTACTTGACTGAGGTGCCAAAGAAATATCAGTGTCAGCATTCCCCAAACCATCTCCTCTCTTTCCCTTCTTTTGCCTCATGGTAACGGTAGCTCTGGAATTAAAACTGTTTCAGAAAAAAAAATGACATGAAAATCACTGCATTGCAATTTCTAGAACTGTGGAACACTGAAGTCACAAAGAGGGCAACTTCGCAACATCCATCAGCCACAGTGACATCATATGGATAACTGGCATTGGCCGAACTACTTCATCTGGTACTGCAGCTGGCTCATCTGCCTGGGATTATCGAAAAGAGCGGGCAGGTGCTTATAACAGCCATAATCTTCAAGGGGACAATGAAGCAAACATCTTTGCTACTGTACTGGGTCTGACTGGGATGGAGTTTACTTTCTTCATAGCAGCCCACATGGTATTGTGTTCTAGATTTGTGATTAAAACAAATTTGATAACACAACCATATTTTGGCAATTGCTGAACAGTTCTTGCTTACCCCCAAGGATTTCTCTTGTTTTCCCTCGCTTCTCCCACCCTTCCTCAAATAGTACACCGGTAGTGTGCAAGAAGTTGGGAAGGGACACAGCTGGGACATTTGACCCCAAATGACCAAAGAGATATCCCATACTGGATGTCTTCATGTTCAGCAATAAAACCAGGTGCATTTGTCTTCCAAGGCAGCCATTTGTCGCACAATGGCCGGGCATTAGTTCTGCCTGTGGGAGGAGATGGATGACTGCCTTTGCATCACTATTTTGTTTCCCTACTTTTCTCCACTTATTAAACTGTGTTTGTCTCAACCTATGAGTCTTTTTGCTTTTGCTCTTCCTATTCTTTCCTCTGTCCAGCTGGGAAGGGGAGTGAGCGAATTGATATATGGCTGCTTAGCTGCTAGCCAGGGTTAACCTATTGCACGTACATAAGACCAAGATAAGCTCAAACAATTGATCCATCTAACATGGTTTTCTGCCTCCATCAGTGAACATAAGTTGGTTTCAGGGAAAAGAAGAGAAGGAGAGATCCATAGGGTATGGTATGATATGGTGTGGTATGGTATGGTATGGTATGGTATGGTATGGTATGGTATGGTATGGTATGGTATGGTATGGTATGGTATGGTATGGTATGGTATGGTATGGTATGGTATGGTACAGTACAGTATGTCCCTCCTAAGACTCTCACAGACTTTTTTAAGATCAGTGAATTTTCTAAGGGACATGAGTTTTTTCTGTGAAGTAAGACCTGATGACACTCAGTCCAGTCTGCCCTCAGACTTGTGTAAAATCCTTGGACACACAACCTACACCTGGAAGGAGTTCAGCAGGTGTATTACTTGTTGCATGAAGACCCATCTTTTGCTCGATCCAGACCCAGCTCCTACCATATTTATTTAATTCTCTTCAGACATTGAGAGAAACAATAATTTGTGGACACCTCTTTATCCCATTGTCAGAGACCATATCTTAAGACAATTGCCTCAAATATCTTTGCAAAGTTCACTGCAGGACCTCCTGGCAGGCCAACAAATCTCATTTGCAGCCCAGCTTGCTGCAGGACCTCCTGGCAGGCCATCCAAATACAAACTAGACAAGGAATAAACAACCACCCAAAACCAGCCTCATTGGGAGTCAGAGGACAGGTACATCATTGTGGAAAATATGTCTAGACACTGACTTCCTGCCTGACCTGCCAGAGCCAGGATTGATAGAGAGCACATGCAAGGAACTGGGGAAAGTACAGTACGTGCCATTGCCTAGGGAACAATCTCCCTGAACACCTTATAAAAGGCCACGTGACCAAATGATGAGGGGACCCCCACCACCAACTCACACTGAAACTATGGACCAATGGGACCCCACTGGATCCATGGTGGTGACTATCTCCTGAGACTCTATCCCAACTGCTTGCTAGGTTTCTTTCTTTCCTGTCTTTTCTTCTCTTTCGTGTCACTGTTTCCTCGTGTCTTCATTTGAATAAGTGATCAATAAACCTGTTTGATTGGAGGCATTTGACATCATTTGTGTCTTAATCTCACTCTTGGAATAACAATGAATCTCTCTGGCTCTGGTCTTCCCTGACCATAACACCTATCATGATTTCACTGGCCTCTGTCCCAGGTTCCCCCACACACCTCAACGTGTCTGTTTTCCACAATATTTCTTATTGAGTAATTAACTAATAATAATTAATAACACTTCATCAAGTCACCGAATCATAGAACAGTCGAGGTTGGAAAGAACCTCAGAAGATCATATGGTCTAACCTTTCAGGGGAAAGGGAGCCTAGGTGACATTATCTAACACCCTGTCCAATCACACTTTGAAAACCTCCAACAAAGGGACTGTACCATGCCCCTGGGGAGGTTGTTCCTATGAATGACTATTCTCACTGTAAAAAATTTCTTTCTTATATTGAGATGAAACCTTTCTCAGTGAAATTTGTATCTGTTACATCTTGCATTCTCCATATGGCTCCTTTTGAAGACAGACCTTCCGTCCTTTTTGTAGCTGCCCTTTAAGTACTAGCATACTGTGATGAGGTCCCTCCTGAGCTTTCTCTTCTTTGGGGAGAACAGACCTGAATCCTTCAGTCTTTCCTCACAGGGCAGTGTCTCCAACTCTTTAACCATCTTTGTGGCTCTCCTTTGGACCCTCTCCAGTCTGTTCGCATCTGTCTTGAATGGAGGGGACCAGAACTGGGCACACTACTCCAGTTGCAGCCAGACTAGCAAGGAGTACAGTGGGATGATCACATCTCTATCCCTGCTAGTAATGCCTCTGTGGATGCAGCCCAGGATCTGTTTTGCCTTTGTTGCTGCTGTGCTGCACTGCTGATTCATGTTCAGGTTGTTGTCCACCATGACCCTCCTGACCCTTTCAGCAAGGCAGCTCCCCAGCCACATAGATCCTAGCCTGTACTGGGATCTTTGCTTATGTGCCAGGTGCAGGACTTTATACTTGTATTAAACTTCACACAGTTATTCCTAGCCCACTCTTCCATCCTGTCCAAATCTCTCTGTAAGATGGCTTCCCCTTCTGTTGTGTCTCTCTCACCACCCAGTTTTCTGTCATTAGCAGACATTGTGAGAGTACTTTCAATCCGATCATCCAGATGATTTATAAAGATGTTGAACAGCATGGGGCCTAGTATCAATCCCTGGTACCCCACTTGTGACCCGCTGCCAATCTAAGTAAAAATTATAGTTCACCACACTCTCCTACCCATCTCGCAGACCTCCCATCCAGTCTGTGTCTTGCCAGTTTGTCCATGAGGAAGCTGTGAGAAACACTGTTGCAGATTTTGCTGCAGTCCATGTAGAGAACATCCGCTGGCCACCACATCAACAGAAGATGTTATTTTGTTGTAGAGGGGGATCAGGTTGGATTTTCCCAGTCACCTATTTAATTTTGTTAATGACAGTTTCTAGGAGGACTGCTGGACCTTGTATTAACAAACAAGGAGGGACTGGTGGAGGATGTGAAGGTTGGAGGTAGACTCGGTTGCAGTGACCATGAAATGGTCGAGTTCAGGATCCTGCTTGGAGGAAGCAGGGCGATAAGCAGGATCAAAACCTTGGACTTCAGGAGGGCTAACTTTTGCCCTCTTCAAGGAGCTACTGGGAGGAATCCCGTAGGCCAGGGCTCTCGAAGGCAGGGGGGTCCAAGAGTGCTGGTCGCTCTTTAAATGACACTTCCTCTATGCTCAGGAGCGGTGCATGGGCAATAAACAGGAGGAGCTGGAAGCCATTATACAGCAGGACGGCTACGACTTGGTCGCCATCACAGAAACGTGGTGGGACAACTCGCATGACTGGCATGCTCTCATGGATGGCTACAAACTCTTTAGGAAAGACAGGCCAACAAGGAGAGGTGGGGGAGTTGCTCTATATGTGAGGGAGCAACTGGAATGCATTGAGCTTGGCCTGGGGGTAAATGCTGGGATGCACTGAGCTTGGCCTGGGGGCAAATAAGGAACGACTTGAGAGCTTGTGGGTTAGAATTAAGGGACAGGCTCACAAGGGTGACATTACAGTGGGTGTATACTACAGGCCACCTGACCAGGAGGAGGAAATTGATGAGGCTTTCTACAGGCAGCTGCAAGCAGCCTCACAATCACAGGCCCTGGTTCTCATAGGGGACTTCAACCACCCTGACATCAGCTGGGAAGACCATACAGCTAGGCTGGTGCAATCCAGGAGGTTCCTACAGAGCATCGATGATAACTTTCTGATGCAAGTGGTGGAGGAACCAACAAGGAAAGGCGTTCTGCTGGACCTTGTCTGAGAATGGAACCAAAAGTTATCTTCATTACAAAAAAAAAATATATATTATTGTCGCGTTAATTTGGCAGAAAATAAACCCTCTTGCTTTCTAATGCTCTTCACCAGAGCAGGGGGCTAGGTGCGGCTAGGTTTAAATTCTGAGTGATGTCCAATTTGCCACTACCAGTCCAGTCACGTTTAATATGTATATTAAACTACCACGATTCTGGATACACTAATAGCAGTTTGCACCTTCAGT
>Ga0065711_1034497_pt1 | contig 23670 bp, 18 predicted proteins | sample Hoacrofraction12_FD_59098 | JGI IMG/M metagenome (GOLD analysis project Ga0065711, IMG submission 59098) | Hoatzin crop microbial communities from Cojedes, Venezuela - Epithelial fraction 12 v2 (version 2) | ecosystem: Host-associated > Birds > Digestive system > Esophagus > Crop | place...
GGGGGGGGGGGGGGGCAATATCATGGAAAAGACAAGTGTAGGGTGGATGTTCTTATCAGCATATGAATAAGCTGACAGATTTCAAGGATGACAAGCACTTGTGTAGCACACTGACGTGCTGCACAGCTGGACAGATTCTGTTTTACTGCTTTGGGCCAGGAGGGAGAAGAGCAGCAGTGCACCACAATGCCATGATCCCTGTCTGCAAGTCTTGCTAAGGTTTGCTGCTTCCTTAGTCTACCTCATCACCAAAAGCTCTGGCCATCTTACCCTCAGATACTATTCATTTCACTAATCTAAACCATCCGTTGTCACAGTGCGGAGACCAAGGAGGTCTCCACAGCACCACTTCAGCCGTGTCTGTGCTGGTAAACAAATCAGAGCCGGGGTGTTGGCTCAAGCACTACCCACTCCTGTCCATACTGTTTTATTGTTCTCTGGCATGAGGCACTTCCAGCGAGTGCTCTCCCAGGCAGTCCCCCAGCGTAGCTGAAGTGGCATCATGAGCCAGGGACCACTCCTGGGTACAGCCATGCTGTCCTGGATGGACAAGAGAGCAGAGAGAGCCCAGGTGTGCAGATGAAAGCTGTGCCATCCCTATGCGGCTGTGGGACTGGAGAACAGCCCATAGCCTGTTTTACTTAGAATGTAGATTTTGCATTTGTTCTGAGTCCTAGCAGCCTTCTTCGTGCCATCCCACACAGTTCTTCAAGCTTTCTTTGGCTGCTAACTGTCACAAGCCAACCTTATCCCTTACTTGCACTACGTTCAGCTGTAGAAATTGGGAACCGAGCAAATAATGTAGAGTTGAGCTTCAGGAGAACAGGACAGCTATTACACAGCGCTCTCAAACATCCTGGGGCCATTCTCCACCTCGGGCATGATCTCTACCGTCTCTAAGATCTCTACACTTTCTACAACTTCTAGCGAGAGGGTCACTCCTGCTTGCTTACAGGAGATTTGGCAGAATAGAAATCTTGCTAGAGCACAAAGACAGGCTCTTGCATCCCCAACTGGCCTGAGTGATGAGGTTGTGAGCTGGCCATGGGTGATGAGTTTTTTTTCTCCAAATCATATACAATTGAACGCATCCAATTTAAAAAAAGAAACAAAACCCCAAACCCCAACCCCAACTTTTTACCCTTGAGGACTGCACTGGAGAATTTGAGAGGTGACTGTTTCTGCCATCTGCCTGGCCACACTGTAAACCTACTGCCACTGCCTCTTTTTTTTGTTCTTTTTAAAGAAAAAGAGCGAGCAACAAAAATCCTGGAAAGAAATATTAGAGAGACTAAGATGGGGCTTTGTGGGCTACCTCTGTAGTTGGGTTTATTCAATTGTATATGACTTGGAGAAAAAAAATATTTACCTCCTTCAGCTGATTTATAAAAAGCCATAATGTTCATCATTACATTAATTTGATACACTATAATGAGAGTGAAATATATTTTGAGCTTCCTCTGCAAGTGATTGAGCTCATAATACTAAAATGTATTTTACACTTTATGCAGCAGCTTTTATGGAGAAGGACTCCAAAGCATCTACAAACATGAACAAACAGAAACAAGTATGACTGCTTACCACTGAAAAGCAACCTGGAGCCGGAGGTATGTATTCGGTGCAAAACAGAAGAGGAGTTTATAACAGAACATAAAGAAAAATTTTGCATCTACCAGAAACTGCAAAGGGAATTTAGCTAAGCAAAATGAAATTCCCTAACTCAGCATCTGGAAAGGACATCCTGCTTATGTACTTTTCCTTCTGGAAAAATGTCTCAATTCTGGCTCCTCGCACTCAGCCTTTTAGACCAAGCTGACTCACCATGAGCAGTGGAACTTGGAGAGGATAATAGGGGTGAAACCAATGGGATTCAATAGAAATGACTCTGAATAACAGATAGGATTACGAGAGAATTATTTAAATTCTGGAGAACTGAAGAGCTAACCTATTGAACCAAGCAGCATTTATATTGCATACTTCTTCTAGTATGACACAGGGTGATGTAAACACCCTGTGGAAAGAGGCATCACTATGTCAGATTTTTCGAGAAGAGCAGCATTAAGAAACCCATACATGACTATTTCACACTCGTCATAATGCTGCTGTTAACACCTTCATGATCCTCTCCTTACCAGCCATCATTGCCAGCACTCACACCACCACTCCTCGCCGCACTGCTGGGAACACGGGGAGAGTGCCAGACGCGCTAGGGAGGGTGCTGCAGGCAGGCAGGCAGCCCCGGGGACACCGCAGGCTCCTCGGCAGCCTGTGTTATGGCGAAGGTTAATGTAAAAGGCAGCAGGAGTGAGGGACTGCTGTACTCCAGATGCTGCAACGTGATGGCTGGTGACGCACAGAGAACCCACTGTAAAATACTTGAAATGCGTCTATAACAAGACAGACTGTAACCACTGTATAATTGTTCTTAAGAGCTAAGCAATTTTTTAAATAACAACTATAATTTATGATTCTTTTACTAATGCATATTTAGTAATTACGCTCTTTGAAATTAATGTGATATTTACTGAATTGCTAACATTTTGTCCTTTCAATTAAACACCTCTAACCAAAGCAAGGTTGAATCCAACATATCCAAATGAAGCACGTAGCACTGTGCAACTCACCAAAAAAAGGTAGATGTTTATTAGTGAACATAGGTATCTAAAGCTGTCAGACTGCATGCTTTCACATCTTGTATGGATGCTGTGCTGCTATTGCCAAGAAAAAGGCAAGTATACAACGACATCGGAATAAAAGCAGAAAGAGTGCTGGTGAGAGAAGAAGAGATGTTAACAGAAATCTCCAAGAGAGTCTCCTCCTGGCCTCAATTGCATGTACTAGAGTAATCCACGAACAGAGGTCACATGAGACAGAGAGAGTGTTTTATATTGCCACTTCGCAATTTAATACATTATTTATTGCTTTTTTAAAAGTGAAGGGCCTAACTTCAACATGACCTGGCCTTTTGCATTCACACCTTCAATATCACATTCACATAGGTTTGTATGTTGTCTGTTTTAATAGGAAACACCGGTTTTCTTTCTCCATTTCACCCTTCTTTTCTCAAACTTCTCCTCTTTCTCACGGGGAAGTGCTAGCTCAGCAGTGGACTATGGAAAGCCAAGGCAGCGTGTTGCTGAGGGAGCTGGAAGGAGCGGTCATATCCATCTCACCCATGGATAAAAGCAAGATAGCAAGTGTCAGGAGGGGGTAGGACATCATCTCAGCAAGCAGGGCAGGGGATGTGCCCATGGGCTTGGAATTGCCGCTGAGCAGACGGACCAGGCAGGCAGAGCACCGCGAGGGCCGGCACCCTCAGTGCCGCTGGGGAAAGTGCTTTCCTGGAAGGAGACAGCGGCGGGTCTCCTGTTGCACTTGGTGGCCCCCATGGCATCTGTCCCTCCTGTGGGTCTTGTGCAGCGATTGTGCTGGGAATGCAGAGCCCTGCAGACCAGCTGGTGAGCTGCCAGGTCTCCTGCACTGCTTCTGGCCGTGCGTGCAAGTCTCCCAGCAGTGGGTCCCACGAGGACTCCAGCTGTGTGCCACAACTCACTGGAAGAGGCTGGCAGAGATGCTGGAAGACCCTGTCCCCGCTGGCAGCCAGCCCAGGCAAAGACATGGACTCTCCCAAGCCCCGTACAACATGATGTGTTGTTTTTCTCTTTCAGCCTTGTAACTGCGTGAAGGGCCTGTGGTTCTGCTGAGCCCAAAGAGAAACCCAAGGAGCTGCAACCTCGAAGGAGCACCTGAGACTTATGAGACCAAATTCATACGTGACCAGAATGGGAGGATTTCCTGCTGAGATGGCACACAAGTGAACATGATATTTATTTAATATTTTATATGGGTGGGTCAACTTGGCATGGCACTATTTCCCTCCCATCTGTCAGTGGCCAAGCTCAGCTTGGCTTTCCCAGGGGAAAACGAAAATCCCAGGGTTCCCATGGGGCAGGGAAGAGCCACAGAGAAATGACAGTTTGCTCTTTTCTCCCTCTCCCCTCAGCTTTTTTCAGACAGTGAGTTAATAAGGGGAGCAGATGATCAGCATAGGACGGTTTCCAGGCTAATTGCCAGGAAAGCAAAGAACTCGGCCCAGGCTCCACTACACCAGGTTCAGCATGTCCTGCTGCCACCATCAGTGCTGCCCAAAGAAGGGGGCAGTAGCTAGTCTGACTAATTCCTTAACCTCAGCGATACCCTTCACTTCTTTCATAGCAAAGGGGCTGTGGCACTGGTGCCAGGTGGGAATGTCCTGGAGCTGCAGGAGAGGAGCAAGGTGTTTCTGCGGCATGATGCTGCTGCGTGCTGGGGTGCAACTAGCGTACGCTGTTCATATGCTCTGTGAGGCTCACTGCAGGCACAGGAGCACACCTCAGTGCGCAGATGGAGGCACAAATGTCCTAAAACTCAGGAAAATGCACAGTCTTTTGCCCGGTGCCCTTGGCTGGCTGGGAGCTGAGGTTGGGGAGAGTGAGGCAGCTCCCCAGCGAAAGATCCCCTGCAGCTGCCTGTGCTTAATTTGGAGAAAATAACACCGAATACATGCTCTCCCTTCCCAAATTCTTCACTGGGGGGGTTAGGAGAGACTCGGGTCCTTGCTGCATACCGTGGTGTTGTCCCTCCCTGTTGGCAAGAGTTCAGCCTGCATTTGAAACAGGAGAAGTGAAAAGCAGTGGAAGCACAAGTTCCTGCAGCTTCGCTTGTGTGTGCTGGCAGATACCTCCAAAGCGTCGAACCGCCAAGTTAGATCCTAAGCCCTGAGCGTGTCAGCCTTTAGACTGACTGTTCTTTGGCCTTTCTGGTAATTTTCCAGTCCAAGGGTGTGCATTTTCTGAGGAGTCACCAAGTCCACTCCAGGGATAATCAGGGTCGCTCTCAGTGCATCCCTTCCATTCTTCAGGATTTTATCTTTCCCTATGGCATTTAACTCTTACATCCTCATGCTGGAAGTAACGGATTGGCATCTCATCTAACCTTGTAACCATTTGCAGCATCTGCTACAAAGCTGTTAATTGGACAAATTTCACCAGCATTAAAAACCTAGGATTCTCAGGAAATTCAAAATTTATTATCAGATTTTAAAAAAGCATAATGAACAGACAGTTCAGTTAGTGAAATTTTATTACAAAATTTTATTCTTCATGAAAATCACAGTAAAATGTTTTTTAATAATATCTCTCAGGAGCTTACCTAAATAGTTTGAATACTCTTTAGTCAACACCCATGGAATGGGCAAAATAACACAAATTTCGAAACCATTTCCTGAAGTCAACCACTATAAATTTGAGTTCATAACCTAGTATTATTATGTGTCCTAGTTAAATCAGTATTTAATAACATATTTATTTTCCAAAATTAAGAATGTCATCTGGAATTATTATGGAGGAATTTTGAGTATCTCTTGTAGACGATCTTTATAAAAATTATTTTAAGACTGCAAATATTTTGTGAGTTATTCTTACATATACTGTCCTGCTAATGACAATCCAGTCTGTCAAAGCACCCTTCGTCTGTGACAGTATCAGTACCATGATCATTTTGATGTAGTTGCAAACCAGTTACTGACTTTTAAAGTTACTGAATGACAGTAATGACTTTTCAGCACTTCTGGTCTGAAGGACTACCTATGACCTGAGATAACTGAAGTCCAGGACTCAAATTAGACGATTTTTATGCAACAACACAATTACTACCATAATCCTGACTCTGCAAACCTGCAGGTATGGGCTCAGCTGTAAATACACAGATGTCACTGTCTTTAATGGGAACATTTGTGTGCCTAAAAATCAATCATGTATACACGTGCAGAATTGGAATCACAATAACAGAAAACAGATGCAATGATTAATTACCCAATTGAAAGTGGTTCACAAATACTGTGTCTGACAACTCTATAAATCCATTTAAATCTGTGTTAACAATAAATGATCAAAGCCTAATACTAAGAGTACAGCCTAATTGGTAGGACAAGAAGTAATACATTCAATAGGTACTAATGAAGACTACATTTAGACATTGGGAAAACCTTTCTGCAAACAAGAGCAGTGAAGTGTAGTCACAAATTGTTCAGCAAAATTATGGAGTTGCCACCACTGGGGAATTTTAAAGAAGAGATCAGGCAAATTTTTCATTATTTTCTGGTTTCACTCCTCCTTCTTGTGGCAGAGGAGCAGACAAGATGATGTCTGAAGCTCTTCCACCTGGCATGCTGGTGAGTTATTGGTGTTGTGTCCTTGCTGTCAGAGCGTGGTTTTACATTAATTAATCCTGGATCGGTTTAGGAGTAGATCCGCAAACGGTAAATGCCAGATGTGAAGCAGGGAAAGCATACAGCTGCACTGCTGTAGACCTGGTCTGAAAGCACAACACAATGCTTATACCAGCTTTGTGCAGGAGGACAGATAATGTCTGATCCAGTACGAAACTAGAGCAATTTGTAAGTACCTGATCCATCAGGCTCTAGATTATGTAGGTCAAACTTGTGAACAAATTTGAAGCAACTGAATGAGCTTGTGCTGGCTCAGTGCTTTGTGTCATGGTGGGTGCGATGCAGTTCCAAATACTTCGGAACCAGATGTGAAACTGCATCTTCAGAATAAACAAACACCATAGCAAGTCAAAGTGAAACATCTCTCAGTCTTTTGACAATGATTCCTTACAACACGCCAGAGGCTGCATGAGAAGCTACTTGGCTCCATATTTTGTCCCAAGAATGGCGACAGAGAATGAGCTGCAGAATCATTTCAATACCTTGGGGACTATTTACTCTGAAAACATCAGCTGGTCTAAGATTTACTCGATCTTGATCTACTAATTTCTTTGGATCATTATCACTACAGCAATATCACTACCAGAATGACAGACCTTCCACCGAGAATAACCCTGCCTTCAAATGCTGCCAGCTCTATACTGAGTTCCACCAAGAGACATGGCCATTGCAAACAGTGGTTGGTGGTAAAGGTAGGACAAGAATTTAGTAATAGATACTATGCCATTTCAAAACATGCAGATATTTTCACACAGAAAGGTCAAACTTAAAGCCACCCAGAATAGCCTTGGGGGCAGGTCTTGATCAACAAGAGGGGCTCTGCATGATGTGTAGGTTGCAGGCTGTGGTGGCCTATGTTGAACTGCACTGCATCCATACAGATAGGTTTGCCTCTGTGCTGCCAGTTGCTCTGCTTCCATTGCTGTAACCACCCTCATAGAGCATTTACCACCACCCAGGAGTCAGTACAGAGATAAAGTACTGGCCATTTTTCTCATTCACCAACATCTAAAACCAGCTGGATCGTTTTCACCTCTGCAAACTGACTCGATCCACCTTGTCATTCTGTGGCTTCTGCAACTTGTCCTGTAGGACTCCATAGAGCAGGCTTCCACCTTTGATGCTTCCACCTGTGATGTTTTCCTAAAATATGATGTACAATACATCAGTCACTGCCGTGAGTCTGCCTCAGGCAAGCATGGGCCAGTTGTCTGGAAACCTTGGACCACCTGGATACTTAAGAGGGATGAGGAACTCAGTGTAACTTCGAGACCACATGCCTCGCACACTACTGGTAGCAGCCTCATAAAATATAGGATCACCTTTATGACTAGCTCCTTGGAAATTGTTGCTTTGTTGTACAGCATAGTTAATTCTTACCTGAATTCAGCTTTCTAAGAGCCGCTTTTCTGGTTCACTCAGCACTTGCGGCTAGAAAATGATTAGACCTTGGTCTAGTAGGGTAAGGAGCTGAACATCATCAACATATGGATAACACCAGAGCCTCCACTGACCCCAGTGACCTCCCACAGAGCAGATGTACTGTGGAGAGGACTGATATAGTGAAGCTATGCAAGTCAGGCATGTGAAGAGGAGCAGCTTCTTGATGAACGCAGCCACACTGCAGCAATTCCATCTCTGCCTGCTGACCCCAGCTGGCAGTGTGGGAGGTGGATGAGCTGCCCAGCAATGCCAGTGGGTTGGTGGACATCTCCCCAGCACCACAACGATGCACTTCAGTCATATTTACTCACCCTTGTCACACATGGTACTCACAGAAAGCTGGAATGGCCTCTCCTTTGCTTTCTCCTTGACTTTAATAGAAATATGAGTCCAAGCAGGAGACTACCTGTGAGTATGCCTTTTCTACAAGTATAGGGAGAATGAGAGGGTCTGTGCAGCCTTTTGCTTCTGTTGTGGTATTTATCCAGTATGTACCCAGGTATTTTCCAGAGCTTTTTACCAGAAAGGTACTTCTAGCCTGTGAAGCAGAAAGCCCCATCCTGCCTATATGCAATACTAGCGCAAAAATTTGAGAACTTTGTCCTGGGCCTTGGACTATGCTTTAAGAAACACACTTTGTCCTTTCTGCATTCATTGCTTCGGAAGATCTTCATGGAGTAGCAAAGGTCTCATACCTTTTTTTTTTTAAGAATTTCTTGCTGGATTACAGGATTTCTCTCCCTGGGAATCCGTGCAGATGACACAATTTTTTTTTTTTTTTTATATCTCTGTCCTGTACAAAGCCACTTTACAAGCCAGTGTGCAGAATACATTTAAGATATGAACCTTGTTCGGAAAGCTTGCATGACAATGAGAAGGGACAGCAAAAGGGTAGTTGGCTGAGCAGGGATTTATCAGAGCAGCTCCAGACAAACCTGGGAACTGCTCATTTGGTCTGCTATGTGTTTATGTAGCTTATCCTGGGGTCACTAGATTGTCTTGTGCAACCTAGTTTTACTGACAGCTGTACTCTTTTGCTTACAGTTACAGCAAATGAGAGAAGAGGTAACTTCATTAAGCTGCTTAGGGTCAGTTCTTTCCCCTCTCCTTTGTTCTATAATCCCACACCTCACCCTTGTGTATTGGAGTGACCTTGGTATCACAGTGAAGGCAGCAGGGGTGCAGGACGGGTAAAAGCCCTCAAAGTTTCCCAGCCAGCATAAAAGTCTTCTGGAGGTGAGGAGAGAAAAGAGTATTTTGGCTAAGGAGTAAACATGTCGTGGGCCCATGTTCTGGGGCCATCAATGGCAGCAATTTTAACTGCACTTTCCTAAAGTCTCCCGCAGCTCCTCTGCCTCCTTTGTCCCCTCCTTTGCTTTTTATCTCTCCCTTCTTCTTTCAGATATCCTTCAGAGGATCCTCTTTTCCTGCCAAGGGTTGTTCTTGTTCCCTGCCTCTTCTCTTCTTCAGATGATCTCTTGTTCATCTCTCCTGGCCAGACAAATTTGTCTTCCAGTCCTGTACAGATCTTTGCACCAGATGCATCATGCTGTTTGTTTTTCTGATATCTCCGTAAGGATACCTAGCCAGCAGCTCAAGGCTGAGGTGACAAAAACAATGACCTTATTTTTCCCGTCAAATCTCTCCCTGCTTGCTCCGTTTTTTCATCTACACCATCGTCATGCTGTTGGCCACTGTGGCCTGCATTCAGCTTTGACCTTGCTCTTTATATATGTGCCAATGCAATATTTGAACCTCTACCCATGTAATGTTCTCAAAGTGTCTGCCTTCCAAACCAATCGACTATGTCCTGCATGTCCTTCGCTCTGGTGAGATGTTCACTGCTCCCTGGTCCATGCAAGGAGCGCCCACCCACCCAGCTGCTACATCCAAGCAAGTGCTTTCTCACTTTCTCCGTTGCTGTTCTTCAAGCTTGGGAAGAGTGCTAAACAAACATCAGCAGATTCACTTTGTTTTCTTTAAGTTTTTTCCTCTCAGGTACCTATAAAAATCAGCACCAATTCTACAGCTGCTATGCTGAGAGTCCTGCCTTGCCTCTATCTGAAAGTCCCCAACTGTGCACCCAACAGTCATGTGCTGCCCCTCTCTTTTTAGCTGACAGGCTGAATGCAGGGATTGAGAGCTACCCTGCTGAGACAGTCATGAAAAACTGGACATGAGGAAAGGCTGAGAGAGTTGGGGCTGTTCAGCCTGGAGAAGAGAAGGTTCTGGGGAGACCTTGTTATGGCCTTTCAGCACTTAAAGGGGGCCTACAAGAAAGTTGGAGAGGGGCTTTGGACAAGGGCCTGTAGTGATAGGACAGGGGGGGGATGGTTTTAAACTAAAAGAGGAGAGATTTAGACTGAATATAAGGAAGAATCTTTTTACATTGAGGGTGGTGAAACACTAGAGCAGGTTGCCCAGAGAGGTGGTAGATGCTCCATCCTTGGAAGCATTCAAGATCAGGCTGGATGGGGCTCTGAGCAACCTGGTCTAGCGGAAGATGTTCCTGCTTATTGCAGGGGGGCTGAACTAGATGGCCTTTAAAAGTCCCTTCCAACCCAAAGTATTCTATGATTCTACTATCTAACATAGTGGATTCAGGACATATATAGCCTGCAGCACTGCAAAGAATTGACGGCAATGTATGAAGAATGTAGTAGTGTGTACATTTGCAATGTAATGTCTTCGACACTACCATCTGGATCACCTTAAGGTTTAATATGCTGTGTAAGTGCTTTGTAAAAGCAACTTTTAGCAAGAACAAAAATTGTTTAGTGACATAAGTTACAGATTTTTGGAAACTAGAAAAAAGGGAAGTTGAACAAATACTGTGTGTTGTGTGTGCTACTGCCTGCTTTTATGACATTTTTATTCATCTCCCAGAGAAATTCTGATGTCATAAATGAACTGAGGACATCTCCGTGCAGGTTCATATGAGTTTTCTTGTTGTGCTTTGGATGTTGTTCCCTCTGTAATGGTACCCCAGTTTTCTGATATGGTATTTTGGATATCCATGTCTGTCCACATGGATTCCACAGTCAAATTACCCCAGCAGCCAGAACTGTGAGTAAATGATAATGTGAGCTCTAAAGTTTTTGCTTCTTAAGTTTATGGAAGTTCTTCAAATCATTAATAATTTTGTAAGGAATAGAGCACAAAGCATTTCTCTCCCTGTAGTCAGAGATGTGCCAGATTGCTGTTTATCTGTGATCTTCCCAGCAATCTATGAAATCTGAAGCCTGGAGTGATGCATATTTAGGTCTTGGAATCAGAAATTTCAGTTTAATGCCACTTTCTCATCAAGTGTAGAGTATGGTGTACATCTCCAGATGGCCTATACAAATGCTCTGCCGTACTTCACTCACTTTTTGAATGTCAAGCATCTCTGGGATTCAGTACATCACCAATTAGCATCTTATATCCATTTGACAGAAATGATTCCTCATTATTTCATACATTTCTTCTTAATAATATTTGCACTGAATTATTCTTCTGGTAAGAGGATGGGAGATAACTGTAAGATCAGCAACTGTTTGTAAGACATTTTTCTTCTGTGCTGTCCTAAGTTTTTCATTGGTTTAAGCTAGTGGCCATCTCTGGGATGAAGCTCTATCAGTGAAGGACAGTCATCTTTCAGTCTTACACAGCGCTGAGCAAATACTCAGCACTTGCATTAGTAGATTTTTATTACAGTATTAAAGTAGGACATGCCCTAACAGCACATGCATCCACACCCAGGAAGCAAAGGAAGCACAGGGTTCAACAAACTGTACCTCCTCTCAAAACCGCCCCCAAAGCCCCCACTGTCACAAACTGCTTCTCTGAAATCCACATTTACCCACAGTCCCTGAAACAGTTACAGCTGCCATCTCCAGCCAGGCTGTTCTGAATTATGCCTTCGCACATGTCTGAAGAGCTGATGTGGCACTCCTTACTCCAGCCTGCTTTGCCCCCAATATACATGTTACCTCCACATGCCCCTTGAAGTGTGCACACACACTTCTCCAGATGTTGCCTGATAAAAGATCCACAAATGCAGGCACAACTAAGCACGTCTGACCCAGGAAGCCGCAGAGTTAAGCCGTGTTCTGCATCAGGCTGGTGAGAGTACAGGGACACTTGTGCATGCAGATATGGGCGGGAAAGGGAGTGAGACTGCTTGCATGTATTTTTGACATGTAAACATTGGCACTGTAGTGATAAAGGCAAAAGAGCTGCTTTCCAAAATATAAATGTGTAGGTGTCTTTTAGTCTGTACTCCTGCTTTCTATCCTGCTGATGAGGATGGCTGAACTTGCATGTCCTCTACTCACAACACTCAAAACAGGTCAGACGGGCCAGCAGCCGCAGAGGGGAACAGCAGCACGTTCAGAAGAGCTGGGGGTACTGGGCACTGTTCAATGCCTCCCACCAACAACGTACGCAAAACTGAGGAGAGACCTCCAGCGGCTCCGTGCTCAAGTCCAGACCCCAGCCTGGGGTGATGCCATTCGTTACCTTCCAAAATCAGCTCCCCAGACCAGCTGCTCGCACCTTGATGTGCCCCACAAGTACGTGGCCACAGTGCCATTCGCTCTGCATTCAAAACCACAGGGTATGATCTCATTCAAGAAAGAAATGCGTCCGCCAGGATTTTACATCTGAGTTCCCCTCTCTCTGGCCCCCTCCCTGGGCAGCTCAGGTAACTTGTGGGTGCTGGTGGCATCCCACATCCTCACTTTCTGTGTGCGTGTACGTGGGTGCATGGTGCTCACCCTGGGTGCGTGTGGCCATGAGCTGCAGTGGTGTAAACCAGCAGAGGCCCGGCGGTGCTCCTTCTGTGGAGATGCAGGTCGGTCGCTCCTTGCAGCAAGTGTAGCCATACGCTGCACTAGGGACATGGGGCAAAAGCTGCTGGAGGGAGGTGCAGGGGGATGGGAGAGCTGGTGGTGGCACAGCTAGGCAACGGAACCAGGACTCCGTCAGCTTTCCCGCTAATTTTTGTTTTGTTTTGAAACAAACTTCACGAGCAGGCATAGAAAATAAAATGTTTATATGTGACCTCATGTTCAGCTTCTTAGGTAAAAATGTAAAATGTATGCAAGCAGTTTTTTAAAATGCGTATTATTTTTCTGATAGACCAGAACTGCTGGAGCAGATCAGATCTCTCAGTTAAATATGCATTCATACATTTTTAAAAAATGTGTAATATTGACTATATCAGATGTAATGGCTCCTGTAGAGTCATTACAGTGCACAGTGCGGGCTCTTTATTTGGTATTGTATCAATTTGTAGGGTGGACTGTCATGGTGTTAATACAGATATATGTTAATAACAGTATGGAAGCAGCGAAAATGCTGCATGTCAGTAGCCAGCTTTTAATTCCAGCATTTCTAGCCTTTAAAAAATATATTCAAGTTTAAATTCTCCCTTCCCGTCTGCCCGGCAAGCAGGGTCTGGAGAGTGGCCCTGAGTCGGTGCTGCATGTGGGTCAGCAGTTCGCAACCCGGGGGGAAGCACACACCGGACGTACAACGGGGAGCTGCAATGCAGGGTAGAAGAGAGGGAATTTGGCCTGAAAAGATCAGATGGTTCGTGTCTTCACTGGCAAATGAAACTGCCTTAGGGCTGCAAGACAGGATGTGTGAAAAGATCAGAAAACGGCTTGATTTGTATTTGCTTTGACATGAGATAAAAATGTCTAATGTAATTGCAGTTAAAATATGAAAGGAAAAATATATTTACTGAGCTCAGATGCCGTATTGCCTGTCTTGGGCATGTGAACAATTTTTACAACCAATTTATAAATACTTAAAAACTGGTTTTCTGTAGAAAAATAAACAGAGCTATAGAGAAATAAACAGCATCTCTACAATAATTCTGTAACTTCATACTGATGTAACCCACCAGCTCACAGAAGAAGCCCTCCATGTAAAGGAAACCAGAGAAACTATAATGATTTTCCGATACAGTTGACAAGAGACCATTTAGTAAACTTTTATTTTTTTTAACTAACGGTATGCAGGGATGTTGTATTCTAGGCTGCTACTAATAATCTCATCAGAATGCAAAAGCAGTGACTGTGTTATAAAACCAATGATCTGTTATATTCTGCAAGAATTTACAAAAGCCTAATGTCATTTACTACACTATGAGAACCATACTTGGATTAAAAAAACAAAAAACCCAACAAAAAAACGAATAAAAAAAATGATTACAGCTGACGAAAAAACAAACTCTTTGCTAATGCCAAGTTTTAAAGGTATGATAGATGTTAGGGTTAAAAAAAGAATATACTCCGAGTTGGGGAAAGGGAGTGGCATTTGTGTTTGGGAAAGTGTCACCCAGGAGTCAATCTAAGCCACACTCAGACCACAGCTTCACTACGGCTGGTCCGTCCCCACCACCCTGCAGTGCCAGCTGGGTTTATGCCCTGGGCTCAGGCTCTGGGGAACTCTGCCCAAGAAGAGTTTGCTTTCTCTTTTTTCCTAACGCTTCTGACAGAAGAATGAGTGTGCCATTCCTAGAAACAGGTTTTCAAATGATTGCAAAGGAAGGACTTCTTTTTTTCTATTTTATACAGAATAAATGAAGCAAAGCCTAGACAGACCCAAGACCTTGCCATGCACTGAACACATCATCATCATAATAATGGTTATTCCCTTTCACTAGCAATAAGATGTGTTTTGCAAACATAAACTAATTAAGCCCCACAACCTTGGAAATGAGTCTGTAATTTCCTATAAAAGGGGAAACTTAAGTGAAGGCCAGATTGTGACACACTTACTAAGTACAAGCGCTCCACAAGTAGCTCCATTGACTTCCGAGAGACCCTTTTTGGTGTAATGTGTAGTTCAATGAGAGGTATCACAGCCTGGTGTTAAATGACTCGCCCGGAGGCACACAGCGAGTCAGAGCGGGGCCAGCACCAGGCTCCGGGACCGAATTCCATCACTCCCAGGGATGTAAATTGCACCGAAGTTGATGGGAGCTGCGTGCATGCACCCAACGGGACCGAAGGGCCCCCCACGGCTCCTACCTGCGAGCCTTGCTCTCAATCCCTCCGTCCAGGCTGGGGAAGAAATGAAACTACAGCGAGCTTCTTGGAAATGGCCCGTGACGGGTTGTGCCACTTTGGAAAAATTAAAGATGCCGCTCGCCCTAGTGCCTATTTGTGTTGAAGGCTGAGATCGGTTATACCAGAAAGATCCAAGTCCTTATTTTGGCAAATGGGAATGCAGAAGATATTTGGCTGAATAAAGCCTGGAGAGGATAGGCAGCCAGCCTGCCCGTGCAGGGGGCTCAGTCCTGATGGGGCGACGGGGCGACCCTCCTGCTCACCCCTGAGAGCAGCTGGGCACCACGGGGTGAAACCAGCTCCTCTCCAGTGCAGGCTGTAGCTGCTGCAAACAGTGTGAGGTTGGGACAAAGAGCGTCTGTAAAAGGGAGACTGCACTCCCCACGATGTAGAGTGGAGTTATGACAGGTCCTGCAGCTATAGGACGTAGAAACACTAGCAATGAATGGCACATCTCTACCTGAATCCTGGTTTGAATCACATGCTTTAAAAATAGGGAAGATAGCCCCACGTTGCACAGTAAGGACAAAACATCACACTAAGGAATTGCTCCTCGGGAGCAGTAAACACTGACTGCCACAGCTCTCGTCTTAGACATAGCTCCTGAGCAAGACATTGGAGGCTGCAGCAATGCAGTCAAGCAGGTAGGTCAAGCAAAGGAAACTGGTCCTGTCATTTCTGTGCTGTTGTGCTTGACATTGGCAGTTCAGTGAGTGTTCCCTTAACTACAGTTTTCCATGTAATGATATACAGAGGCGGATGTTACAGGTGATGTGTCTCTGGAGACCAGACAGCCTAAGGTATAGAGATGGTATAAAGCTTTCACACTTCGAGACTTGCCCGTTCTGGACATGCCAAGGTGCTGCACACCTCTGCCAGCAGAGGCAGCTCGACCGATGGGGTCCTTATTGCTTTTGCTTAATTTCAGAAAGGCTGAAGAACAAGTCTCATTTGCTTGTTATCCTAAACTTTCAGTGCAGCTAGTTCTCCAGTGTCGCATGTAAGGGGACGCCTTTAACAGTGGTTAAATTCTCTTTGATGGCAATAAACAGAGAATAGATTCAGACTTCATGGAAGCGGACTGACAACGACAGGGAAAATACACTTGCTTTTAAAACATACAGAGGGAGAAGTCCACACATATTATTCAAGAAGGTTTCAGCTTAGCCTAGAGTTTTGAGTCCATTTTGAGATTTTAAACAAAAAAAAAATGTAGATTCTTCTTTTAGAGAACAGTGTGCAAGCTTGCCTTGCATTTCTTTCTGTGTTGGAGGCCCAGATGACAATAAGTGAAGAGATCAGGGCAGCAGCAGCTCTGGAAGGCTGCGTTTCCCCCAAGCCTTCTGAGACGTGCTTGTCCTAATGTCCCTTTTCTCCCTCCTCCACTATTGCTTTTTTCATTTGCTGACAAGCCCAACATTAAACATTTTCTGGAGTTTTCATATCGATAGTACGTTATATTGCCATTACTGAACAGTTTGGGGCTTTGTGGCTAGCTACCATGACAATAGATGCACAGCCTGGAACCAGTTTTAGTTAATTAGAGTCAATCAGTCCAAACTTTGCTAACTTACTCATGTGAAACAATAGTATAATGAACCAAAGTCTGCAAGATGATTGGGAAACACAAATTATTGCACCCTGATAAATTAAATGTGACTATTGCAAAACCTTCCTTCTAAATGAATGCTCAGAGAGGGAATGTATGGGTGAATAAGCATAATTTAGAATACAGAAAAAAAATTAAAGAAGCTGTTATAACCCCACTTCGATGTTTTCATTTTTCTTTAAAAGAAATAAAAAGCCAGATTGTCGTATATATGAGACCAAATATGTATAACATTTTTAAGATTAAAACTTTTAAAATAAGTAACCTTATAAAATTGACCCCTCATCATTTCCAACCTAAATTTCACAATAGATGTGGTGTCTGAAGAAGTAGTATCATTCTGTTTTGTGTGTCCTTCACAATTCTTGTTTTTCAAAGCTGTTTGCTAAATCTTTGTCTGACCTTGAGAAGGGAAAGCCCTAAACCTCTTCAAGCTAAGATACTGCTGTCAGACAGCCTTTTCTCACAGACAAAAAGAATTTTTGCCCCCATTTTAGGGTCATAAATATTTCCCCAATGCATGGAGTTCAACTTAGGTACTAAAAGAGAATTCCCCTTTCCCATTTGTTTTCTCTTGATTTTCTAATAGTGGTACTTTTAGAATGAAAGGATCCAGTTGATAAAAACAGTACCAGGATGGTGTTTAAGCTGTTGTATTAAAATTGCATTTTAGGTACTGAGCTGGCCTACAGTAAGGTACTCCAATGGTGTATGGCTTTCACAGGGTCTTAATTTTGTCCAGTATGCTTCTCACATTTCTTAATTCACAGTACATTCTTCACATGTGCTACAACGTACAAAAGGAGACATATGCAAAGGACTGAGGCTCTGTCCTAAAGACATAAGCGTGTAGAGATGCAGTAGATGAAATACAGTGCACACATGGACCAGCCAAGCCACGAAGAATCCTCAGAATTAAGGCACACAGGATTTAAGGAGTGGGTTTCAGAGAATAGGAAGGGAACTCTCATACAATAGCTTCATAAGCCAGTGTGAGATTTGAAAAACTGGATGTATTGCTCAATGCACTTTCTGTAAATATTTCAAATTCTCTGTTTGCTCAAACATTGCTTTCCAGAAACAGCAAACTATTTCTGCACATTGATGTAGTGACACAGATGTGGGGGAAAGGGAGCTACATGGGGGACATTTTAGCTATTCTAAATAAAAATTTAACAAGTTCTTGAAGCTTATGAGGTGGGAAAGAGTTTGGGGTCAAGACTGCAATTCTTTCCCAGATGTTTCCTAAATAATCAATCCTGACGGTTATGAACATTTGGATTGCTGAATCACAGGTATGTTAGGTAAGAAAAGGTGGGATCTTTCCTGCTCCATTACAGAGGGAATCACATTTTTCCTGCCATGTCTATTTATATATCATTTTCCACAAACTATCCCAAAGCTGTACATTGTTTTAATCATAGGAGGGCATAGTAGGAAATGTTAAAGAAGAATAAAGTTGATGGATACTTCCCCTCCTATTTTTTCAGTTACATGGATTCTGCTTTTCCTGCAGAGCCTAACTGATGACACTGAGCTGAGTGGTGTGGTTGACACACCAGAAGGACGGATGCCATAGAGAGTGACCTGGACAAGCTGGAGAAGTGGGCCCATGTGAACCTCATGAGGTTCAACACGGCCAAGTGCAAGGTCCTGCACCTGGGTCAGGGCAAGCCCCGGTATCAATACAGGCTGGGGGATGAACGGATCGAGAGCAGCCCTGCTGAGAGGGACTTGCGGGTACTTATAGATGAAAGGCTGGACATGAGCCAGCGATGTGTGCTCACAGCCCAGAAAACCAACTGTATCCTAGACTGCATCAAGAGAAGCGGGGCCAGCACGTCACAGGAGGCGATTCTGCCCCTCTACTCTGCTCTGGTGAGACCCCACGTGGAGTACTGCCTCCAGCTCTGGAGCCCTCAGCACAGGAGAGACATGGACCTGTTGGAGCGGGTCCAGAGGAAGAGCACAAAAAGATCCAAGGGCTGGAACACCTCTCCTATGAGGAAAGGCTGAGGGAGTTGGGGCTGTTCATCCTGGAGAAGAGAAGGCTGCGGGTAGACCTTATTGTAGCCTTTCAGTATTTAAAGAGGGCTTATCAGGAAGACAGGGACAGGCTTCTTAGCAGGGCCTGTTGTGATAAGACAAGGGGTAATGTTTTTGAACTAAAAGAGGGTAGATTTAGACTGGATATAAGGAAGAAGTTTTTTACAATGAGGGTGGCGAGACACTGGAACATCTACCATCTCTTGCCCAGGGAGGCGGTAGATGCCCCATCCCTGGAAGCATTCAAGAACAGGTTGGATGGGGCTCTGAGCTCTGATCTAATGGATGAAGTCTCTGCTCATTGCAGGGAGGTTGGACTACGTGACCTTTAAAGGTCCCTTCCAACCCAAAGTATTCTATGGTTCTAATCTGAATTTGGTTTTGAAACACTTCTCCCCATGAAAGAAAATAAAAATCTGTGTGTTCTCTATATTTTGCTAATGCCCAGGCTGCTCTTCCACCAGTTCTGGATAGATTTTGGAAAAAAAAAAAAAAGAAAAAATGAAGAACTGAATCAATTAAGACTCTTCGAACCAGGTGTTTGGCTAAAAGAACAACCTAAGACATAATTTTTACATATCAAGTTGGATTTCTAAAGATAAGGCTGTTGGCTGTTAATAACAAATTCAGTCAAAACCAGCTGACAGACATTTTTCAAGTAGCTCAAAAGATCTAAAATGATAGCTTTCTCTGCAATTGAGTGAAGGAGTCAAGAAAACTAATAAAATAAAAGGTGAATGCTAACAGGCAAAATTCGTTAGCACCTGAAATAATTTATAGATTTTTCAATAAATTATCCTGTGAGAATTTTTCTACAGTAATTCCACTACTCTTCTTTCCTTTATTCCATGTTCTGAATTTTCCTTCCCACATTTGATTGCAAACACACCTGAAATACAGCTATATATTAAATACATGAATTAGAAAAAGTACTTATCTAATATGTTCAGGAAATGAATAGGCCTGGTTACTGGTAACCAGTATTTTTCTTATCTGTTCTACCATGACCGTATTAGTGAGGCATGGGAATTATATAAAGCATACTTCTGCTGTTACGGGTATTGGTAGAGAATTTTAAAAAGAAAGGAATAAAGTACATGAAAGCCACAGAATATGAAATACAGTGTTATAAAGTAAATCTGGGAAGGTGTATCTCAGAACTCGGGTCAGTTTTTTGTTAATAGCCTAAAACAAGGTCCTTTAACTCCAGGAAGGCAAGCTTTGACTTAATATGCGAGTCTAGAGAACACTGTTTTGTACATATATTTAGAGAACAGTCGCTTCTTTAAATATCTCTTGGATGGCAACTCATCTGAATCCAGTTACCTTCACCGATATGCCTCTGACTGAATAAGCTGCAACATGACCTTGCAAATTTAATTCTTTAGTAGAATAATGATGAGAAATTAAATCATCCATTTTGCTCTGACTTTTCTATATTCTTCATCCTAAAATTACTGCTTGGCGTTCAGCCCTTCTTTCACCCCCCAACAATTTTTGTGTTGTATTAAAACACAGGGATTGTGATACAGAGAGAATTATTGCAGTTTTCGCAGATGGGGACAACCACAAGCGCCTATCAGTATCCCAGCACTGCTGTGCTCTTTATATGTGTCTTTCTTCCTATCCATCATTGACCTGACCATGTCCTTTTCCAGTTACTTAATAACTGTGAAGTCTTCGCTGATAGCATGCTGTTCACAAAATAGGTTTCTCAACCTTAAATATACAATAGAAATACCCTTTGTTTACTTTACACTAGTCATTCCAATGAACACAACTCATATTTGCATCTTAATTTCTATGCAGATGCAAAGTTTAGTCAGCCTTTAGCAATGTACAGTAGGAATGGGACCAATGATTATGCACAATTATACCACTGTTAATGACCATAACCAGGAAATGGGTGAACCTTGTGGTTTTTTTCTATAAATCACACTGGTTCTTCTCTTACCTCCTCTTCTCTGTCAAAAATCCCTCCATAACGTAGTTTAGATCCAAATGACTGTAATAGGGACTCAAACTGTTATCTAAGTAATTCTTCCATCTCATGACAATTATCTCCTTTCCTAAATAATTAAGCTAACGCAACTTACTACATTTTCTGAAGTTCACTAAAGGGCCTGATCTAGATCCATTTAAATTAATAATCATCATCTCAGAATACCTACGGTCTTGGTAACTTCAACGAAAATACTAATCCTTCAAAAATTCTGCCATGGTCTTCTCAGAAAGCCATGGAGAATCCAGACAATCTTTATCCATATTTGACAATCTGTTCTTGGGAGTAAGATGTGCCCATTTTCATTTGGTCTTTACTTAATACAGACTAGAAACTTTAGCTCAGAATTACAACCATTATTCTTGCATTGATAAAGTGATGTATCAGAAGAAATGCCCTGCATTTTCAAAGCTCTTGCTTATTTCTTCAGTCTTTGCTGGCCGTTTGCTATCATGAACATGACAGTTCATATTAGTAATATTCATAGCCAGAATGAGGATGGAACTGGACTGTGGAGCTACAACTCCTCTGATGGGTCCTGGTAACCTCATACAACATGAGCTGGGAATCTGCCCTCACAAGTCACTGCACCTGATTCCCACTTGTGCTGCTTTATCCTGCCATTCTTTCACTGAGGACTCCTGTTTTTTCCAGACTTTATTTCTTACAGGCAGCTTTTTAACATTCTCTTCATCCTCACAAGAACTGAGATAGTGCTCAGCTGCTTGGTGTATAAAGCACAGTGCTGTCCTAATCGTGAGCCATGCTGTTGTGTTTCCTCAGGCAAATGTGCAGGACATACAGAGGAGGGCTGCAAAAACGCTCAGGTCAGAGCAGTGCTCTGGTGCAATGACCAGTGGCTGGACACACCACATCCTCACCTCCTTTTGAAGGAGGGAACATAACTACGTTCATGGATATGATGGCATGCTGTAGCAGGAAACACTGAAGGTTGCGAGCACTTTCTAACCATGATGGGGCATTAGCAAAAGCCAGTGTGGTGAGAGAAAATAGTCACAGCCTCCTGCTGCTGCATTCCTGATTTTCACCCATCTCCAGTGCCAAAGTCCCCAAATCTATTAGATGTTAGTTAATGAATTCTGTAGGAGATTTAAGTGTGGTAAACATTCCTAAGAAAGGATGGAATAAAATGCCAAACATTTTAGGTAGTTCTCTCCATATTTCACAAAAAAAGTATTTTTATGCACATATTTCATTCCTGAAAAATTACAGTTATCATTTATTTTCCAAAGTTAGGGACCCTTTTTTTCCAGAATGTTGTCACAATGTATCAAAAAATACCAAGAATATTTACAAAAACATGGAACCAAAAAATGGTGGAGGAGTATCCACAGATGTGCAAGCATAAAGTAATAGTTTGATGCTTTAAAATTCTAATTACTTTTTCAAAAATGAGACCAAAAGACATATTAAATGAGAAAGAAAAATGAAGTCATTGATCAATGAAGTTTCCACATAATTCATTAGAAGTTACAGCACACATATGAGTACATACATGAAACGAATTGCTAAAATAGTGAAAAACATTTACATAATGGATTGTCAGTAAGATGTAATCTAAATTATTTCATTCAAGGTAAAAACATGCATTTGGAAATGGAAAGGTGTAGGATCACAGTCATGATCCACTGACTATTGACAGCAAAAGGAGTTAACTTCAATGTCTGTTGAATCAGCCAGTCATTTATGATGATTATTTATGCTTTTTGCTAAATGGATTCATTACTCAGGTTGATATGTGCAATAGTTGGTCCTCTGTCTCACAGAAAACCTTGCTGTTCCATACATGATGACCATTTTTTTTTCTGCTGTGCAGCAGAAATAAATGAAAAGTTTAATTCAAAAAGAGAGTATGAGAAAAACTCACAGGGAATTTCAAAATACAGGCACACAATTAAAATGATATTTTCTTCCAAAATACTATCTCCTCCTAAGTTCAGCTTTCAGACCTGAGAATGAACCAATAACAAACCCACACTTTGTTCCTACAGCAAAACATGCACCATGTTAAATATCATGTATCTATGTAGCTGTGTTGCTGAGTTGCTAGAATGCCTCTTCCATTTAACTCAGCATGTAACAACAGATGGGGCTAAATGCCCTATTCTCACACCTGCAGGCTTTGGTGCAAATGTGCTCTTTGCAGCTTATTCTATTGTATGGTATGTTATTACACTGATGTTCAAGATTTGATGGAAAGGTGTAGAACACGGTAACTCCATTCCCTTGATCTATTTTAGTCTATTTTTAAGGTTAGACACAATGCTTGCAATGCTGTTAAGAACATTGGCATCCCAGAAATGTTAATTTTAGATGAAGATAAACTTGTAACCATTTCTGAGTGCAGGCTACCCCCTATACTTGCTGCCTTTGAAATCTGTGGGCTTCAGCTGAACCATCAGCAAGAAGATGTTGTTGTGAGATTGAGTCCATAGATGTCTCCCATCTTATTTCAGCTTCAAAACCAGTTTTTAGAGAAAACATGTTGTATGTGCTAAGACCTAACATAATTTCTTGAAACAGTCAGACGACGGTGACAGATACAATCTGCTAGGTTTTGGTAATGGGAATCTGTTCTCTTGATTAGTGACTATTTGTAAGAATCTGCTTTCTTTGAGGATGATTTAATTTCCCAGGTCAACTCTTTCCTAGAGTGACATTATAACACTGCACTTGTGACAATACAATTACTATCTTGACTAAAATGGTTGGATATACAGACAGCTGTAACATTAAACTGTTGGCAATGATACTTAAGATGATACACGTGCAAAAGCAAAGTTATACAGTCTGTTACAACAGAATGCTTTTGCTCAAATCTTTTGAGACACAATGACTAATCAAAACTACCTGAAAAGGAGCTAAATATTTACATATTTCAACTCAGCTAGATATAAATGTTGTATAAACCTTTGAGTTGTACAATAGCTTGTACAGTATTTTGTCTCATGAAATTTTGCTTGCCCCACATTTGCAGTGGACTGCGTGTTGACTCTTCCGTTCCTAAGCTGGCAATGAAACACCTGAGTATCTTTTTAAGCAAGTTGCTGCAGATAGTTACTGTAATAAAAGAAGCCCCATTTTCCTGTTACTTTCTCGCCAGTTTGACTGGCCATTTTAGTAATCTAGGACCAAAAATGGGATTTGGATTTTCAAGAGGTTCCTTGCTGGGCCACAACTTGTTCACTCACCATGGCTTTTTTTTTTTTTTTTTTTTTTT
>Ga0065711_1034498_pt1 | contig 23670 bp, 14 predicted proteins | sample Hoacrofraction12_FD_59098 | JGI IMG/M metagenome (GOLD analysis project Ga0065711, IMG submission 59098) | Hoatzin crop microbial communities from Cojedes, Venezuela - Epithelial fraction 12 v2 (version 2) | ecosystem: Host-associated > Birds > Digestive system > Esophagus > Crop | place...
GAAAAAAAAAAAGAGAAAACAAAAACAGACCATATCTGAACTCCATAAAAGAGTTCACTACTCTTTCAGGGAGCAATGCAGTCAAACTGAGATATTTATAGGCTTTTGGGGACATATTTTACCTGAAACAGTTTGAACTCTTGCAAACCAAATGTGAATCCCAAATTTTTTCTTGTAAAATAGTTATATGTACATTGCAGTCGTGAAAGTTAAAGTAGAAAAGGTGAAAATGCAAACTGTAAAATGTTTAATTTCCTGGTATTTTTAATTGTGATGGTTTAATGAATCTACAAGTCAAAAGTAAATTATAATTAAAACTTCTCTTGCATTTTAATATAAAATAGACAGTATTTCTCTTTAAGCTAATTCACACAGGAAAGAACAATCCATTTTTTTGCTTGACTTTTTTAACTCATACAAAGGCACTATGTTGTTAAATACCAAAAGCTATTACCACCCGATCAGAGACATTTCCTTCCAAATGAAAAGAATCATTTCAGCAAGTTGCATCTGCAACTCAGTCACACTTTATTAATATTTAAAATATTTTCTTTTATTAGATGCCGTTCTCCTGCTCTTGCTAAAATATTTTACCATTCAAGTACCCCGCTCTTTTGTGTACATCCAAATTAAACATATTTATCCATAATGGTCCAACACCAGCATATCTCACAACCAGGGTTTTTTTCCGTGTGTATATATTTCCAGTTTTAGCAACTCTGAAAATTCTATAAATATGCAGTTAAATAAGAGAAAAAATATGTACAAGACGTCAAATTATGTTAAGCTGTGTTCCTGATTGCTCTTACTATGCAGTTAGGTTGGTGGTTTAAAGAAGACAGGAATTTTTGTTATACCGCAGGTTTTCAAAGTATAGTTGTGCCTTTTGCAAGCTGCAATTGGTTAATGAAGCTAAATTTAATTAGCTCAACTTCCTTGCAGATCCCATCAAACGCCACCATTTGATGCATTCTGTAAGATGACCAAGTCTCCTACAGCTGTCTAAGTGTCACAATGAAAAGGCATCTATACTTATTTCTGGGAACTGAAATGAGCTGTTTTAAGTGGAGCTTTTCTTCCATTTTCTGAGGCTGCACTGCTCTGACCTTCCCAAAATCAATCCTTTGCGGATTAACATGTAAAGCAGTGTCGAATTAATTTCAGAAAGCGAATATGAGATCAGCCTGGGATCATACAAAACATCTAACTCCTAAATACACTAATGCTTCTAGCCGCTCAATGAGAAGCTGTCAATAAAAAGAGGGAGGGGGTAGTTAGAAGGATTTGAAGCGTGGAGCAATCTATCAGGCTAGTTAGAGCTTTGCCTACTTCTGTGGCATGGCTAATGCATTCCTCTAGAAGTTAATCCTATTTCTAAAGACCCTCCCGTGAGGAGCACATAGGCCGTGCCGAATGAGAACTAAAATGCATTAAAATTCTCAACAACGTCACCAAAAGGCACACTAGTAGATTCTGAGAGCTGACAATAAGATGGTTCATTAAAAGTGCAAGGTCTTAAAGAACCGGCTTTCATTACAATATGTTGGATACAAAACGTTCAATGCATCTTTTCTGATGCACCTGCAAACAGCATCATCTCTCAAAAACCGTTAAAAGATCAAACAAAGACAAACTTCAATTAATGCTACCACTGTAAATAGAAATTGTCACAGTTTCCATGACACTGCAAATCCACTACAAAGATGACAGTCAAGACTCCTTTAAGCAAATATTTATGTACAAAACTTACTTAGTATCTGTTACAGTGATACAGCATATGCAAATATGTTCGGCTATGTTTGCTTGCATTTCAAAAAGGAAATAAAAGCAAATTATCAAGTTACTACCTGAGAATGTGGTGCTTCTACTACACCAATGTGGAGTTTTACAAACGCCAATAACATCGTCAAACGCATGTCCAGTCTGTAGGCCATGAATCAGTTAGACAGAATTTCAGAGCTTTTAACTGACTGTTGTCTCTCAGTCTGCATTTTAAGCATGAGCAATAAAGCCAGAAAACCTCTGAAAAGGCTAAATATCATCTGGATACCTTCTGCTCTGCAGGCAGCAACATCAAAAGTCTGAAAGGTCGAAACCAGAATCCTTATTTATTAGTAAAGACAGAGAATAAAAGAAGATGGGGACCAAGAGAAAATAGATGGAATTCATATTATGAGCAAAAAATTCTCAATAATTATGAGAGGGTAGTGGAACCGTATTATCTGTATGTAGATGATGTTAATCTTTGTGAAACAAAATTATCCATTTCCAGATGAAGAGGATACCAAAAGGCAATACAAACTTGTTTACTATTGCTGTCTTGAGGTTGAAGTGTGATTGGGAGAACCAAAATCCAAACTCTTTGTGTTCTGTATACCTAGAATCTGTTGGTGTTTTCAGCACACGAAATATAATGGAAGCAGGTTAAGAAGTTTGCAGTAGTGTCACCAAAACTGGATTAAGCAGGTATCTTCACAAAAAGCACACTATGCACGAAACATTTTAGAAAACGACATTAAAAAGATATATTTTGTTATTTTCTACTCCTCAAAGTTTAGAAAGTAAAACACGTGCCCATTGTTCCTAATTAAAGACCACATACCTCATGACACTTAACACTAATAGTGAACTATACTTCACAGAATATTTCTTGATTATCTGATCCCAGAATAACTCTTGTGGTAAGAAAGGTCCCATTTCATTTGTAACCTGATAAAATCTGATACAGGACAAGTGAAGAAAAAAAAACAGAACTGCGTGTCATTTCCACAAACTTGTTTGTCATCCCCTCATCACACATATACGTTCTCTAGCAGTGATTAAAATGTGCTGGTGTTTTTGCTAGGACAACCAAGAAAGAGTTGTGGTATGTCTATCCACTGGATGCCTTAAATTCAGAAAAGGAGCAGAATTCAGGTTTTTAGGCCAAAAGACTGGCAAAAAGAATTTTATGACTGTTTGAGATCATACTTCATCTAGCTGTTTTTTAGTCAACACTATTCATGAAAATGTCTTGCCGACATCTACGTGTAAACGAACTCAGAACAGAACATGCAAGACAATCGAGCAATTCAGCAGTGAGGAATTGTCACTCCAAGCAGGGGGAAGGGATTTGCACCACCACATTTTGCTAAGCCGTCACACAACTTTCGGCCAGGTCTGCTTTTGTGATATAATCCTGCAACCAGCACACAAGCACCATCTTGAAGATACTTTAAGAGAAGATGGAAAATCCAAACTAACATTTTCCGCCATTTCCGACTACCACAAGCTGTGACCTACTTAAAGATAAAAAAAAAAAAAAAATTTTAACACATTTTTCCCCTCAAACAAAAATTATGTCCATTCAGTTTTTCAAAAAGGGAACTGATGGGCTAATGAAAGATTGCAATGTTGACATTAAAATGTTTCACACCATAAAATCACAGGAAATGAACCAAAGACATAGTTTCCACAATACAATGGACTGGCATAAGTTCGTCTAAGCTTAATGGGATAAAGTCTCTGCTCACAGAAATAACTGAATCATAACAAATAGCTAAAAAAAAAAGGCCATTAAGAACAATTAAGGAAAAAGTGAAAACTCAATTAAAAGTTAATTTAGTACTCAGTGTTGCAATTAAAAACTATGGACTGACTTTTCACTGAAAATCCTATAGCTAAATAGCTCTTAACAGATGCTTCCATCCAGAAAGTAAGGTGTTGTGGGTTTGCGTGGCAAGGTTTTGGTAGCAGGGGGGCTATAGGGGTGGCTTCTGTGAGAAGCTGCCAGAAGCTTCCCCCACGTCTGATAAAGCCAGTGCCAGGCGGCTCTAAGCTGGACCCGCTGCTGGCCAAGACTGAGCCCATCGGCGATGGTGGTAGCACCTCTGTGATAACATATTTAAGAATAGGGAAAAACCTGTGTGAGGGAGCAGTTGAGAGCAGGAGTGAGACGATGTGAAAGAAACAACTCTGCAGACACCAAGGTCAGTGAAGAAGGAGGGGGAGGAGGTGCTCCAGATGACAGAGCAGAGAGTCTTCCCCTGCAGCCCGTGATGAAGACCATGGTGAGGCAGGCTGTCCACCTGCAGCCCATGGAGGTCCACAGTGCAGCAGATATCCACCTGTAGCCCATGGAAGGGACCCCACGCTGGAGCAGGTGGATGCCTGAAGGAGCTGTGACCCCGTGGGGAACCCACGCTGGAGCAGGCTCCTGCCAGGACCTGTGGACCCATGGAGAGAGGAGCCCATGCTGGAGTAGGTTTGCTGGCAGGGCTTGTGACCCCGTGGGGGACCCACGCTGGAGCAGCCTGTTCCTGAAGGACTGCACCCTATGGGAAGGACCCATGCTGGGGCAGTTCATGAAGAGTTGCAGCCCGTGGGAAGGACTCACATTGGAGAAGTTTGTGGAGAACTGTCTCCCGTGAGAGGGACCTCACGCTGGGGCAGGGGAAGAGTGGGTGGAGTCCTCCCCCTGAGGGACAAGGAGCAACAGAGACAACGTGTGATGAACTGACTGTAACCCCCACTCCCTGTCCCCCTGCATTACTCTGGGGGAGGAGGTGGAGAAACGGGAGTGAAGTTAAGCCTGGGAAGAAGGGAGGGGTGGGGGAAGGTGTTTTAAGATCTGGTTTTATTTGTCATCATCCTACACTGATTTGATTGGTGACAAATAAAACTTTTTTCTCCCCCAGTTCAGTCTGTTTTGCCCATGACAGTAATCAGTGAGTGATCTCCCCCTGTCCTTCTCTCGACCCTCGAGCCTTTCACCGTATTTCCTCTCCCCTGTCCAGCTGAGGAGGGGAGTGATGGAGCGGTTTTGGTGGGCACCTGGCATTTATCCAGGCTAAACCAAAACATAAGGTAATGGCTTTCTCATCTTATTCAGAGCAGCAGAACTTTAAAAAGTTATAAAAGTGACACAATGCTGGTAATTTTTAACAATTCTATTACAGAACTATAAAGACAATTTAGTGAAGGCAAGGTAAACAAGATACTATAATGCTACTTCAACTCACAACTTTTTGAGCCATAAGTATTTTTGTGGCAGTACTGATGTTCACCTAGGCCTATAAAAATCTATGCAGAAACTTAATGTGTCTCAGTCTTCCAGAATTTTCAGATTTCATCCTTAACATTTTGTCAGAAATCCAAAATGGTATTATGACCAAAAGTAGATGGAAGCAGTAAATGTAACTAATTTGTACAGCACAGCAAACATGCATCGGTTTTATTTAAAATACTCCTGAAAAAGGAAGTTGGTAAGAATTCAGCTCTGCAAAACCTTTTATATCAATTTCTTCACAGAAACGATACAAAGCTGGAAACTAGCACTTCATGAGATGTAAATGTGTTTGTGAAGGAATATTGTGAGAAAATCTGCACAAATCTGCATAAAGAAAAGATTTAATCATTTTCTTCAGGACAGCACTGAAGCCACAGAACAAAACTTCTAGTACAAAATAAAGCTTCAGTGAGAAGATCATAACTGAAGATTAGGAGCCTTATGTTCTCTAATTTGAAGTAAAGACAAAGAAAAAGGAACAGAAACTACACCTTCTAATAAAACACCGTTTATTCTGAACCTGATTTTTTTAAGGGAGAGGCAAAGAAGTAGGATGGGTAACGGTATTTTGAATCATATATATTAATAAGCTGGGAGTTACATCATGCACTTCTGTTAAGTCTGATATTAAACCAAAACTATGCCATGTCCTTGGAAAGGCAGCTCATGGGAAATGCCTTATTGTCTCATAACCTAAAAGACACACACAACACATGAAAATGTTCCTATAGTTATAGAATAAGGTTGTGCTGCAGAAAAGTCAGTGATCTTGTACAACTGGACTGAAAATCAGATTTTGAAGGGAATGTTCCTGCTGCTGGGAACCTGACAATGCTTCCAGTTGCTAAACTGACAATCTATATCTATGTCCTAACTGTTAAATCAGGGAGGGAAATTAAATTCCATTAGGAATGAAAAGTTTAGGCTGCTATTAGGTAAGTAAAGACTACACTGACCAACAATATACAGCGGGGTCTAGAAGATACTGTCCACAATAATCCACCATGGAAAAAGTCATGTATATACAAAAGACTCTGATTTTTTATAGCAAATGTTCTTCAGGTAATGTTATTGTCAAACAAAAAAGACATATATATACATAGATACATAAATCAAACAATTTCTATTTTTTTTCACATTTCTAATATTTCAGGGAAATTTAAGTCTACTTAAAAAAGTGTGTAGGTGATGGTGATATCATAATTTTCAAGACTCTTCTTTTTGCATTGCCTGCCATTTTGCACTTACTTTCCCATACTAGAATATCAATTATTATCAGGTTACAAAGATAAGCCAGTTATGGGAAATAAACTATTAATATCACCGTAAACAAGAGGGTCATCACATCCTAGAAAGGGTACGTTATTGAACTGCATTTGGTAAAAGCATGCTCACAATTACAAAAGATATCAGACGAGACCATATCAAGGCACTTTGTTTATGCCATGCCTAGCAAAAATGTTACTGATTTCTGTGGCATTTTGATAGCTGCATACCAGGGCCTGTTCACGTGTAAACCCAAAAGCTCTCCAAAGAACAGCATAACCTGTCCAGGCTCTGCACACCTTCCTGTAGGGCTCTTCCACAACCAGCCCTGAAAACCTCCCAAAGGCAGACACCTTGGTGCTCATCCCTCAGATGGTCCTCAGCACGGCTATAGACTGCTTTTTCCCAAAGACACCCACGTGGCTGTAGTGCTCTGACATTTAACAGAAAGACGGGTTCTATGCAAAACATCCAGCAATACGCAGCTGCCAACACACACAGTCATTCGTGCATTCACACGGTGTCAGAAAAAGTTATCCTACTGCCTTTACAGACCCAAACCTGCCCAGAGAGTTGTTAAGCACCATGACTGTAACACAGCGTAGGTGTGTTAGACTGCACATATGTGTATTCATGCACCTAAGCGTATGACTTTTGCAAGATACTGAGCATGTGAGCCACCCACATACTTAAAAGAATGCTTTGCTTAAGCATTTTGATGTATGGAACAGTTACAAGCGTGTTTTTATTATAATATAGCCAAGTGAATTTCATAATTCTTTCTGTTTAGTGTTCTTTAGCTCAAATCTACTATCAAAACATTGTCTAAATGCTAATTTTAAGGTCTACAGCAAAAGCAGCATGGGAGGACCTGCTTAGACTTTTATTCCAAGTCATTTCAAGACAGACAGATGTTCAACAAGATCCAGAAAATGTTGCTTGATGGATTGAAAAGCATTTCTCTAAGTGGATTAAAAGACTACAAGAGTCAAGATGTTTCTATTTGTGCTCCACACAATTATGGTCTTTAAAGACACCGTGTTAAAACTGTTACCATGGTGTCTATATTCTAAGGTTACATGTTGACAAGTGTGTCATTAAAAAACAGCAGACTCTTCAGTGAGAATCTGCTCCTGACCACCAGAGTTAAGCTGTTTTAGAGAGATTGTTCTTACCAGGTGTTCAGCACATTCAATTCTTACCTATTTTAAACAACAATCAGAAAGGCTACTTTTTTCCATGCGACAACATAAACCATATTAAAATGGTATTAGATTTTTACTGCTTGGCTGCGCTGCTTTTTAGCTATTTGGTACCAACAAGCAGCTTTGTCTACCAAAATGTATCCAATTCATCAAGAGCCTGACACTTTCACTGACTTAAACCCAGCCTACAACTCCAGCTCTTCTAACAGAGCAAAAACCTGTTCGTTTTAGCACCCAATCCTGTACAACAGCAAGTTCTTCCAGGGGGACAACAACGAGTCTACCTCTGCAGAGCCTTCAGTAGCTAAAGTATGCTCTGCGTGCGCCTCGCGCTCCTTCTGTCAAAGCCGCACATGCAGACTCATCGCTCTTCATTATCTGCTGAAGACTACAATAGATTGAGGGACAAAACCGAGCTGGGCAAACCCTCTGCCCCATATAGCATCACATACGCCAAGAGAGGAGCCTACAAGTGAACCAGGGCCCAGCGAAGGCTTCCCCTTGACAGTGAAAGCTCAGCGTGAGCACACTTCAAGTTAGCATGCTGACAAACAACTCTGTTTCCTTGCCTCAACCCGCTAAATCATGTGAAAATGTCAGGGAACTTCCTTGCCTTTACTACGATGCTTGCTCTCCCATTAGCTCACTTCACTTATGGTTAAGCTTCTAGCAAAAACAATGCAAATGATGAGAGTGGACTTTGCTGTGTCTTTAAAGGCCATCTGCTAGAGAGACTTTCTGTTAAAAGTGGGTAAAGAAACAATTTATATTAATTTATTTAATACTATAAAATACCATGTTTCACTTAAGGGAATTAGTGCCTTAAGCAATAAACAGAAGTATGCAATAAATGGCATACGGGGATCTATTAACTTAACTGCTTGACTCTACCATCTAAATAATCCCCTTTTAGAGTTTCAGATTTAAAAGTTTATATATAAATGATTGCTAAGAAAGTTTATTTATTTAAAAAAAAATTGACATTAATATAGACTGTGGATCTCGTAGCATGCGCTATTGCTGAGGAGTTAGTGGTGATGCTGGTCTAACTTTTTATCCCCTGAAAGTTTGTTTTCCCACACTCAGAAAAATTAGTGGTATCATGAGATAGTGTCACCAGATTCATTGCCAGATAAAGCAGGAAACTGCTGGAAGCTCCTGCACGGTCTATTTCCAGCTTATGTGGGCAAGGCATCTCAAAGGCCTTTCTAACTCACCCTCTCTCCTCTTCTGTGTTGCTACCATGTGTTTCACTGTGTCGAGGATTTGCTGCCTCCCTGCTTGATCCAGCAGGTCAGGATGACCTAAGCTGGATGGATGTTTCCATCTTTCTCTTGCCTCCTTCCAGCATCATTCTAGAATAGAAAAACTGCCCAAAGAAGATCAGCCAATAATAAATTATGGAGCTTGTGTTTGGCAGACATTTAGCCTGGGGGAGAGACAGGTGAGGAACTGAGAAAACAGCACACTGAGGTATGTTCTCCCTGTTACTCGCAACCCGTTCTCCAAACGGACCAAGAAACTGGTGTCTCTAGTCAGCTGTGGATGAAGCCTACAACTTTGTATCGGACACTGACTGTAAGAAGTCTGATAAGCCACCGTTAACCCTGCTGCTTATCCTGTATGCCAGCATTGCTTCTCAACCACTGTCCCTCTTCAGTAAGAGCAAGACAGTGCACAAGCAGGGATATAAAATCCACAATCATTTTGTCCTGTATTACATTTAATACCATCCAGACATGGTTAGCAATTCACGTCAGAACATTACAGAATTGCAGCAATGGCTTATAGCAATCAGGACAGTATCAATCTCCTTGATTAAACCTGCCCCACACCTTCTGTATCTCTGTGTATGAAATGTAATACATGACATCCACACATCTAACAACTCCTATGTCAAACATTAATTCTTTAGCTAAGAGCAAATCTTTAATTATATGCAGAAGATGAATTGTTTGCTTTTTGTCCTTTTCTTCCCATAAATGCCTTAATGGATAAGAAAGTATTTTTCTACACCCCTCAAAAAAATCAAATGAGTAGGGATTATACCAAACATCAATGTTAATTCAAAAATGGCTTAACAATTAAAGATCTGAAGTACATTAGCATTGATCTTGAGCATGAAATAGTTGTGATCAATAAGCTAAACTGTAAATTTGATTAATTAAATCCTGTTTTCTAAAGTATTCTGTAAGCATAATTTACAAATACAAGAAGATGAAAATTCTGCTCTTACTAAGAAAAAAAACACTAAACTCTCATCTATGTTTAGACAGGAAAGGAAAAAAACAAGATTCTCTCATTCAAGAATGTATTCCTACAGAAACACTGAAACTTCACTGGCACGGCACTGATAATGTACAAACCAAGAAATGTCCTCTCGATACTCCAGAAATGGGACTGCCACACAGTCAGCTTGGCCAGTGAAAATACATAACAGTGCAATAAACTTCTTTGTTTTTTTTCTAAGAGCTTGCTTATATACAAAGTTGTAATGCTTTACAACTATACTGCTAGACAGGAAAGGGAAATAAGACAAATTGGTGGAAATATATCCTCATACCTATATAACTATATTTATTCTAGGAATTGTATCAATACGACTACTTTGGTTAAAATAATACATCATACCTCTGACTGACATGTTTAAATAGTACAAAACTGTTTAGGCCAAGCCTTAGTATTGAAAGTGAGACTTTAAACTCAGTAGGTAAGCACTGCTAATTGACAATAATTGAAGCATGAAAATGACAGGTAGTGAGATACGGTATTTAATTTTAAAAAAAGAGAATAAATAAGGAGATTTAATTAAGAATAAAGTGAACTTTTTTCTAGTTGTAGGTAGCAACATTTTACTGAAAAGTTAAAAGGCATATAAACTTTCATTTTTATCTGCAATTGTAAGTTTTGTCAAGTTGAAATGGTTGCACTCCAAAACCTATGAAATAATGGCCTTAGTGAAGACAGATAAATGGTGGGCACCAATGTAAGGAAATTCAGGACAACTCAATGCACTTCACATGGAAATGCAGAATTCTTTCCAATTCTTACGTTCTCCTCTTAACTCCAGCTGGGATAAAACACCACTTGATTTTTCTATGCAGTCATTGCTACAAAATCCTAAATAATGGAACTGACAGGGCTTGAGATACAACAGATCCTGCACTACCAAAATCCAGAAAAAAACCGGTCACGACATTTGAGATCCTCACACATAGTGAAAAACATGAATACACTAGAAAAAAGATCCTTTATCATTCACTTCATGAAAAGAAACCAGTTACAATATCAAAACCTAACACAAATTAACATAAACAAATTCAATATTCAGACTGCTAAATATTTATTTAGCTAGCCTTAACTCAGTTTAGGGGCCCTCTAAGAGACAGCTGAAGTCTCTAAAACTTAGGCCTATTCCAGCAGCCTCCTATAGTAAGGGAAGTCCCTTAGTCCATCCCATCTGTAAGAGACCAGTAGGTTTTATTGCAGCCCAAACCCAGACGAATGAACCTCTGGAGTGTATCAGACAGCCCAGTAACTCTGCACTTCTCTCAATCCGGCATGTTCTCTCTATCATTGCCGGTAACACCGGCTACGTGCAAATAGCAAGTAGTGCAACACAGTACGAGCAGATGTGCAGAGCGGAACAGCTGGTGATGAGGACGCGATGTCCGCGCTACATAAGGGTTGCGTGGGGGGGGAGGTGGATTTTGCGGTAACTCAGTTTACAGTATCTCTCCAAATAACCTGTCAACTACAACCGGTTAAATGTTCAAAAGTTCAGGTATTATTAAAAATGCAGAAACAACTGTATCTTGCTTTAGTGTCTCAGAGATATACTTTTTACATTACCATTTTTAGAACTGTTATATTATTGTAACAACTAAGCATGAATACAGCAGTGTGTTTACTGAATTTTCTGACCTGCAATTTTTTTAAATGTTTAACCAAATTTGGGGTTAATTTTTAAAGATGTATAAAAAAGCCTCATGGCTGGCACATTCCATTTTAAATGGAATTCAAGTAACTGAGTTTTAATTTTCTCAAAGATCTGTAACAGAAACTGGAATTGAACCTTACCTTAGCTAATGACTACTGCTATAACTCTCTGCAGCAATCTCCCAAAATTTCTGACAGAATATAAAATATTTTGAAGTCACATTTTTCCTCCCAGAAAAACCAGAACATATGAGAATAACTAAGAATTAGTAAGATCAACAGAGGTCAAAACTAAAGAAACGAATGGTAATTTTTACACATTGAAAGAGCTGTTTTCTCACAGAAGTGTAATTTTAGAGAAATTTGCAAGTCAACTGCAATCATGAACATTTTGTCAAACTATATAATGAATGCTACTGTTTTCCACACAGACCACATGAAACCATGAAATTCTATACATTCAGTCAGAGTTTCTGCTCTGTACACTCAAAATTGCTGGTTATTCCCTCTACAACATATAAGTTGGAAAAAAAAAAGTTATCTCCTAAAAAACCAAAAGCTATCTTTAGCCATATTATACACACACTGCTTAGTGAGGTGCTTCACCAACTCCCAACTTTCGTAATAAAATCTCATCTTGTATGTTTAACTTTGGAGAAAAAGAATGTTCAGGTTATTAGTTCATGCCACCTGATTTCATGCATTTGTAAATCTGTAAAGGAAAGTTGATTGCAATGGAACTTGAGCCCATCTTCATCTCATAAAGCTTCATAACAAAAAAAAAGTTTGTGAAGAATAAATACATGCTTATCTGCTTTTTCTTGCACAGCCCATTTGGCTACAAGAACATGTAAATGCATTGGTAGATTGCTGTCTTCACTAGGATGTACTACAGAGTTACCAACACCTCTGATTTTATAAGAAGCCTTGCAATATTTTTTTAAACTTCAACAACTCAGAATAAAACTGAATGTCTAGTGCTCAGCATTTTGCCTGTCAGACAAATATGAATAGGAACAGCTTTAAAGCTGTCCTAACCTTATCTTGTTCTTTTGTTTTGTTTTAGGAATTTTGGCAATAAGGAACAGCCAAAAAAACCCTAAATGAAGTAATGAATTCTAGAAGTATAGTTGGATATTGGCTATGTGGGTAATTTTTTGCCCTGTAGAAGCACAAAGAAAGAACTGACCCATGACTATCAGGCCTTCCCAGGAACTGCAGCAACATCACACATTACCTAAGCAAGCACTGGAATGACAGAAAAGAGGAAAGGCAGAAAAACACAAAGGGAGAAAGGGAAAACTGGCAATGTCCGAAAACGAAGCGGCTTAATAATATGTACATCACTAAAGTACCTCATGTCAGAAAGCACAGAACAGTTAGCCCAGTACAAAAGCTACAGTGGGAATGGATTTAGCACTTGTTAATTGTAGGCTGATCACTGCCATTACTTTAAGGTAAACAGACAGGACCACTGATTCAATTACAAAGCTGTAAAACATGATTGTGGTGGCTGCACAATACGCGTATGTAAATATGTCTCTAACATTCATCAGATGAAAACTGGATAGATAAGGGAAGGCCAGCATGGTTGCAATGCCCAGCTCCCCAGCAGTTTCCATTCTTTTACCTCCTACTCACTCACAGGGAGCTGAGTATTGAGACTTGGTACTGGAAATATGTATCATCAATAACACTGCTACTGTAAAGGAAACTTGTACATGGTCTTGTCTAAAAAGTCCATCAGACGATCCTACATTAGTTCAGATTTGGCAGGTTCCTGTTTCTGTTATTTTCCTGGCAAAAATTATATTTTTGAACATCAAAACAGTTCCACACTTTTTAGACACCGAATAATTTTAGAACTCTCAAAGCTGCATTCAATGGTTTTTCCTTAAAAAAATGTTTTACATGCATCTTCAGTGTCCACAAAAACTAGATGTGGGGAAAAAAAAAAAAATATAATGGCCCTGGTGGAATCTTTAGTGGCCTACACGAAGTTCACAGATGTTCTCACTGTCTCTCCAGGCTGTACAATGAGCTGTCTGAGAGTATAAACCATTTCAGATGACTTGTCTGTAATCTAAAAAATAAAGGTTAAATATAAAAAATCTGATTCTCATTCAGGTTTAATGGAGGAAAAGTTGAATGGATGAATATTTGATCTAAAGGATAGCTACAGGATTTTATGTATTTGTTCACAACAAGAAAAATGTGCAATTTTTTAATTACAATCGGGTATCTATGAGGAGTGTGATCACTTTTTGATAGTGTCTATCAAATGAGTTTAATATTCACAGATATTTATTACCTTAAAAAAAAGAAAAAAAAGAATTAAAAAAAAGAGGAATTTACTCTAGGAATGCATTCCTGTATTCCACAGCACAAGCTTCCATTTACTGATGGTATTTGTGCTAACTAAACAAGGAAATAATTGATAAATTTTAGTGGAATTCTACAGCGTATTTATGTGTGTTGATCATTGTTTTAAAATCTGATGATCTTTGCAGAAGACTGAAATTTAGAAAGAGTTCCATCACCAAGTCACAGGTGCCAAGGAGACTCAAATGCAAAATATCAACTGCAAAACAGCTGCCCAATAATTCCATTGAGTAAGTGAATTTACCCAGGATTTAGCCTCCTGCACCCCCTGGGCACACCCACACATCCTCTGCCCTTAAAGGCTATCTCTAAAAGCTAAGAAACACCATGTAAACACCACATTGAATTCAAACTTGGCGAAAAAATCTTTGGCATTTTCACAATAAAAAACTTTCTAGTCTTCTTTTAGGTGTAAGAATGTTTTTACTGACAATTTTGATTAAATTTAGATTACCCTACTTCAAAGCAGAAGCCTGCCAAAACCAGGCAAGTAAAAAGTGAGGCTTTTTCCAATGAAACAATAATAAAAAAAAAATGTTTCCAAAGCTGAACTGCACATATTATTTACCTTTAGAGTACTAACTCTACACCTTATTTTAAAAAGATATTAAAATTAGAAAGGAGAGGCATTGGAAATGACCTACAGTGTGCAGTTCCTCCATTTCATAACTCTAAGCATCAACGAAAGGATCTTCCGCACACACACACAAGTCATTTGCAAAAGTGCCTCTGTGTGTCACCTGGTTTTCATAACGATGTTCTCTAGTTTTACATTTGTCTATATAAACAATGAACAAACGTCTCTCTTGTGATAAGTCAAATATGTTTCTTCTTGGCATCTTGAGTGAAGACCTGTTTCATTACTATGCACCATGACTTCAAGTCCACATAAAGAATATGAAATAAGCTGTTTTACATTTTGTCCTTGGAAGGAAAACGGGACTTGAGACATTATTCAAGTTCTTTAAAAAAGTAATAGTACATCTGCACAGTCATTACAGAAACAGAACTTAGAAAATTTTCTTGTAGAAAATGAGCTTTTGTGAAAAACAACACATTGGAACATTCTTGAAAATGGTGTTGCTAGCAGAAAAAAAGGAACACATTCTGGTACTCATCTTAATTTGTTATAGGAACAAAGACTACAGGAAAGGGAAGATGTAAAAAGTTCGGGGGTTTTTTTTCAATCCAGAAACACGAGCTGAAAAGTAAAGGACTATTAATTAATGGCAGCTCAGGATATTTCCTTGGATGGAAAAGGCAACAGACCCCAGACGACTTCTATACCCAGTAGAAATCACTGTGTATCATGGGAGACTGTGAGCCCCAAATCACCTTCTAACTATCTGTCTAAAAAGTCACTCTCTACTAATATTGCTGCTTCTCATAACCATCAAAAATCATGGCCACAATAATATTTCTTAGTAATATAGCTTCCATAAGAATAAGACCAGTGTGTTTGTAAATCCAGTAATGTTGATCTACGCATTAATTTAACATACAGGTAAGCTAGCAAAAGATACTTGGACATGTCTCTGTAATAAAGCAGTCCTGCACCTCAAGTTATATTCCACAATTCAACTGCAGCACCATCAGGAGATGTCACACTTCGTAAGAACCCCCTTTCCTAAGATTCCTCCCTCCCTTACTCTCAGGAAGGGTGAGTTTACAACACTATACAGCCTGTACCTATGGTATCGTCCAAATGATGTAACTAAAATCCGTTCTATTTAGACAAACTCTGACTGATGCATAATGAAGTCTTCGTTTCACAGGTTTGAAAAGACATGAGGGATGTTGAAGAAAGCTCCTGTACTTTGTAAAGGCTAGCAGCTACTTTGGGAGCTAGCAGAACATTTCCATAAAGATTCTTCTCTTTGGAAAAGGGGCTATTGCTCTGTCAGTGACTTATCTCCAGTGAGGTCCATATGGAAGCAACTGGAGTGGAAACTTTACTGGCAGCTTTGCACAGCTATCCCCCAGCTGCATTTTCCATATTCCATTTTATTAAGTAGGAGTTAAGGAACAACTTTCAAATTGCAGTTTGTTTAAAAAAATGAAGCCGTGAGAGCTATGAAGGCTGGCAACCAACACAAGGTTAAAGTTGAACCTTTACCCTTGCAGACTGTCATAACAATTTCTTTGAAAGGAGTGCTATATAAACTGAACAAGCAGACAGGTTTTTGTGTTCTCACATAAATGGAAACTATGTTGTATAAGAGAACTTTAATGGGCAAATGACACTGGCTCTTTTTGAAGCAGAGTTTAAGATTTTCTTCCTTTAATTTTTCCTTTTTTCCACTTGAAACACATATTCTGTCATGCATATGAGCAGCACAAATGAACAAATGCTATCAAAAGTTTCAGTTGCACACAGTATTTCATATTCTGTTTTTTCACCGTCCACTGCATTTTGGCTAGCGTTAGTGGATGTATCAGTACTGTACTGCATTTTTTAAGACCTCACAGGGAAAAACTATTACATTACTCTGCATTTGGTGGAAAAAACTTTACTCTTTACAAAAGAAATGTTGTAGAATTTATTAAAACAAAAGTGCCAATAAGATTTTACTTTAATACGCAAGGGAGAAATATGATCATCTGCACCAATAAGAAAAAGATGCATGCACTAGGTGCTCTACTAATTACAACTGCTTTGGTGGGCAATATCATTGGTGAAACAGATGTTAGAGACCTATTAACAAAAGTTTTTCAAACATCTGCTTACAATTTTAAGGCAATTGTAAATACAGCACAGAAGGTCAATTGGGCTCATTAAGGTCTATGTGCAAATCTACTGCTGCAGGTTTCTTTTTAGCTAATACTGACTTTTTTTAACACAGGAAATAGAGTTTAATAGCAACTTGTGTCAATTTTGATTGTGATTTCATACAACAATAAACAACAATCGAATGCCCTATGCTTCACCAAATAACCCATTTTCCTTCCTCTTTTTCCTCTCTACCTACAGCACACTGCCATGGTTCTAGGAGGTAAAGCACAAGGTAAAGGAAAGGTTATAAATTGGGCAATTATATAGAAATGATTGATTTTACTTTTAAACACCAATTATGAATCTTGTTAGGAAATCTTCATTTGCTGGATGAAAGACGAAAGAGTTTTGATTACAACACATGGTTATGATATGCAAATTATTCTTAGCAGCTGGAGTCAGTAGTCCCTTTAAGTGTCAGACCAAGAACACAGATGTTCAGTAGGTCTAAAACATGTTACTGATTGGAAATACTCTTCATCAGTCTTCCTCAAACTGGAACAACCCAGTAACAGTGTTTGCAGACGAACTGCTCAAGACCATCCCCTGACCACAGTCCCAGCAACAGTAGTAAGAGCTACAATGCTTCCATTGCAGCTGTTAATTAGTACTCCACAATTCAAGAACACTAACTTGCACAGGAGTTTCCAAGATTGGTTCTTTGAGAAGACATCCAGTGAGCTTGCTGTCTTGAGTTGCAGCTTGAACTAACCAGGTGACTTGGCCCTAAACCAGATCTGTAGTACTCAAGACATTCTGTGAAAAGGGTCCGGTTGTGAGGAGCAGCCTGCTGCTGAAAGGATTCCTGAACCGATTCAGTTACATTCCCAAGAACCTGTTCTCCACCTGGAACTATATTGGTTATGCACGAGAAAAACTCTTCATAATACAGAAACCTTAAAGATTTTAACATAGAGAAGACATTTATGAAAAGAAAGAGGAAAAATGCTGTGACGTAGAGGTCGGTCACTTGTAAAATTGTAGCCTGCATCCTTATACTAAAGCTCATAAATTGGTGGCAAGTGCTGATCTATTAAAAAGCAAAATTAAGTATTTTGTAAAAAATTTTATGAGCAATTTAAAAAAACGATCCTATTACTATCTGTTATAATTCACTACAGGAAAACAAATGATTCCACAGTAAAATTGCATTCAAAAGCTTCTGAATTTTGTGGCTTGCACCAAATATGAAGAAGGTTCCACTTTAGGTACTTTGCTGCACATTTTACAGCAAACCCAGCCTAGGAAATAAACACTAAACAGTACCTTCCACTATCAGTAGTAGCACACAGTTGAAATTATTAAAAATAAGTATAGTACAGATGAAAGTGTAAAATTTATGAAAGTTCTTTATATCTGCAACCTTGAAGCTGTGCTCATATAGATCTGAAAAAGTAATGCGAGTCCTTCTTGTCCAAACAACTGCTAAATCTGAAAGCAAACATCAGAGCTTTCAGAAAACATTCCCATCAATAAAGACTTGTCTTTACTCAGCTTGGCCCAATATTGCCGGCTTTAAAAACTTATCACCCTATCCATCTTCTCTGTAACTTACTAGAAAGGATATTTTCAACGTCTTACAAAATTTTTTCCAAGCCATTTTTCCTTCATCTAGCATTTAGAAGAGTCTAAATGGACTGTGGATTTCTTTATTTCTTGTAAAGGAAGTTGGTAGCTTAATTATGTAGGGCTGAGGAGTCTGGAGATTACCACTGATAATCTGTAAACTAAGCTTCTTGATTCCTGTACTTTTAATCTTTAAGTTAAACTTAGCTGAGCAGAATGTCATTAATTACATACTTGAGACTGAGTGGGTAATAGAATTAACATAATTCTTTGTTTTTAAAAATCCACAACTCCATAGTGGCAATTCCAGAGACTCCAGGTACATTTCATACCAGAAAGCGAAAAGTTTAGTGACATAAATCACCCATCTCCAACCTCTCCCTCAGAATTCAAACCATTTAAAAAATGGTTTGGATTCACAGCGCAAAGCTACTTTTAGTGGCCTAACCTCCTTTTACTGAACTGATCGGGATATTTTTCTTGCCCAGGGAAGTGAGGAAGGAGAGAGAAGAGAGGGAAAGGAATAACATTTCCTAAAAAAAAACAACAGAACTAGGGGCAGTTACACTTACAAGAGAAGAAAAGCTATCATTACCACTTCCAGCAACTTTTTAAATTTCCCATTTCAATACCGATCCAAATTCACATATGCAACTTAAAATGGGATGCCAAAGGTAAAATCCTTACATTTTACTAGGAGTTATACGAAAAACGTGTCCCTTCATTATACCACTTATATTCATTGGATATTATTCAGGACCACTTAACTAAAAAAAAAGCATATACTTCCAAATCAAATCCCAGAAATCCCAAAGAAACTGGGTGTGGGAAATACAAAGATCTAACCAGGAAAAAAGCAGCACAAAGGTAACACTGATGATGAAAGGATTTGCTTTAGCTGAGGAGGACATAAAAGATGAAGTTCTACAAAGACCATTAAGTATTCACCAGCTCACTGCAAAATGCACTAAACACTTGGTAAAGAAACATTTGGCAGATGTCAGCAATATGCAAGCCAAACATGTTCCTTACATTGAAGGATAGTCTAACTACAGAGAAGGTTTGTTTTGGAACGATTTCTACAGCACAAAAATAATCTGGCCTCGTCTCCTGGCAAGACTGGGTTTACCAAAGAAGAAACAAGAGAGAACCATGACTACTTATGTGACAAATCCACATTTCTGCCATTTACATACTTAATATCACTCCTGAAATAAGATATTTTACATAAATGTGAATAATAAACCACTTAATTTTTAAAAAGACTGCAATGTATCTCTTAAAATTTAAATATTTATGTAACCTCTTGTTTTAACAAATGTAGTATATACACTACTGCATACATACAACTACTGTCAAAAATTAAAATATTCTCTGTTTTGGATTTTGCTATTCCACTATCATCATATGCAGGTTTGAAATGAATTCCTAAGTGTGACTTACAAAGTTAAAAAAGAACCGAAAGCCAGTGAAGTCTGGAATTTTCTGATCCTCTCAGTCTCCAAGTAGAAACAAGCTTTTGCAGAAGCGCACAGGTCCAGCCCCCAGTTATTAGAAAGGCCGACTTGAACATTAATGTTAAAATTAATGTGCTGTTAGGTTCCATTTCAGGAAAACTATGCTTAAAGACAAGACAGAAAGGAAGGCATCTGTTTACGACAAAGAAAGATATCCTTGGCATAACTGACCAGGCTGTCAGTAGGTATCATTGCTAGGTAGAGCTTTTAGATCTCTTTTGCGGCATATGAAATTCCTCGAATCAAGTCACATGCTTACAGCTCATGCTGTCAGTACGCCAAGACTTTATGTGAACAGCAAGGTAAAAGCAGCAATTGAGATTCATGTGGGGTTTCCAGACTTGCTTTCATTAGTGAGCTCAAGTACCTATAAACAGCAAGCAGGGCGGCAAAGCACAACACTAAAGCTAACTTGGGTTACAAATCCAGGCTCAACCAGGCATGACAGTGTTGCATGTGGTGGTTTGAAACTAGTTCACAGAATCTATACAAGCTTCATATCCAGACTGATTTCAGTGTACACCTACCTTATGGCAGCTAAAGCATTCCCTCATGTTGGTACTAGCAAAGTTAACAAGAATCTTTTTATTCGCTCTTCTCTTGTTGTTATACAAGTGTTTGAAATCTCTAGGTTTGGGGTTTTTCCCCCCTCCTTCTCTCCTTTAATGTCAGCAGGGCATCACTTTCATCAGCACATACTTAATATGAACTAAATCAACAGATTTTAAAATAGAGGAGCCACCATAAATGAATAATAAAGATTTGCTCTGTTCCAAATTTTTGAAATTAAGTGACTGAATTTTAAAATTGCTAAGTTATCTACTTACAGTCACCTACACAGCTACCAAGTTTCATGCAGCTTACCAGGACATTTAATGAAAATGCCACTGACTATTATCATCCCAACACTCATCATTTTAAAATAGCATGGCTCTAATCCAGTAAAAGAAACCATCTCCACAGCTCTGGTCCTCTGCTTATTAGACAGTTGCAAGAGTGGCAGCTTCTTGAATAAAACTCCACAACTATGAGTTATTTGGAACTAATCTAAAAGTAAGGCAAATCTCTGCTGCCATATACAATCCTTTGCACCAACTCACAAACATGAGAGATGCAAATGGCAGCTAAAAATACAGTGATTGAACAATCACACACATTTGTGAATGCTGGAGAAAAGGGTGAAATAATCAGGCTTTTCCCCACATACAACACATACAGTCCCTCATTTTCCTGTCCCCTGCAGAGCACAGAGTCCTTCACTCTCACCTCAGTTAGATGCCTGTTCAAGTTCTAGTGCAAGTTCCCCCACACAAACTCATCTGAGAACAAGATGACTGAGTTCTCATCAGCTGAAAATTTTACTCTTGCTGAGGCTGACTAAAATCAAGCAGGTGAAAGTCTTTGTAGCTTATCACTGGGACTCCCAGCCAGGAATACAGACATTTTCAGAAGCTCATGCAAAGACCAGCTGTTCAAACAACTGAATTGAAATTACAGCCCACAAATCTCCATGGGGAAAGAATCAGCAAGTGGACACAACATCTTCCAAACAGAAGACAACGTTCTGCTGAGAAACACATATCATTTAAGGCCACAAAACCAGAGTTTTAACTATTTACGCCAGTCTGAATTGGGAGTGCAGGTAGCTGTTCATTACGCCTCTGTGGCTGATCTTCTACTATCTTAGGGCAGCCGAATTTCTCAGAATTAGCTCTTCTCATACATAACTCCACCAATGTCAGTTCTATGTGCGTACCCACAAAAAAGGCACATTGTTTGTATCTGACAGTTAAATGACTTTTTCTGTTCAGTTAGCTGCATTTTCCCAGAGAACTGGACAGGTGGATTCTTTGGCAATCTGCTGTTTCTCACCAGGCAGTACTTCACAACGGCGGCCCTCATCTGTGACATTCATTTCTAAAAAGGACACGTAGTGTTCACATCACAGTAAGTGAGCAAGAGCTATCACACATGAACTTTAAAATTGTCTATCAGGAGTTGCAGTGCCTGAAAAGGAAATATTGCATCCCTAACAAAACAAACCAATGAATAAACCACCCACAGGAACCAGCACTTACCCGACACAGTGCAAATGAAATAGTGGTCTATAGTCATGCAGTCACCTAACCACAGTAAGGAAACGTTGTTTCCTCTGAGGAATTCTTTCTCAAAGTCTCTGTTTAAGCACTTCATACTTCCATAATTCTGTCATAAGTACTTGGCAGAAGCTGTAATACAAACATAACGAACGGCAACCCTTACCAGATTACAAACTATAGTCTCTGAAACTTGGGCCTCCAGAGACATCTATTTTCTATAGCAGTTTCGTATGTGTAGAGATGTATCCAAGTGGAGCTGGAAGCTACACTTGCCAGAAGCACAGTAGCCGCTGACTATATTCCTAATTCTATGCATTTGCTATTTGAGCACATTTCAGGGGATACTGTGACAAGGTATAAAAAATTCAGGCAGTACTTCAAAACCCCCAGAGTGTTCCCTGGAAAACCTGTTACCCTTTCCCTCAACAGTATGTCCAAGGTGTTGTCTTGCCTGACTTGATGCATAAGCGATCTGGGGGATAATTTCTGACATGAATTTTAAAACTGATAAAACTGGAGTCATCGATGTTCTACGTTTAAACAGATGCTTGGAATGACCAAAGACACTTCTAGGATACATTGAGAAAGCTTTATTTATTGCTTGCAAAACCATGCAGAAGGAAGGCAGAAACAGTTCCAGCAATGGCAGTTTTCTGCCACATTGCTGCAGAATTAAATTAGAACCTGTTACCAGAAAACCCACTTCAGTTAGGTGGGGAGTGGGTCAAAGGGTGCAATTTGTATTCCTAGCTGAGCTTCCAAGGCTTTCTTCTTGCTCACGTATCTGTTGTGCATAACACAAATACTTCATTTATAACCAACAGTGTCGCTATCCTCCTGTAGTCACTTAAGTGCAACTATCAGAAATCTATATTAAAAATCAAAAATCACCTGTTTTACATCCTCTCTGTGCTATTTTGTAGAATCCACAGTACTGTAGGTCTGGAAAGTACATATCACGCTGTGTCCTAGTAAGAAAAACTCAATATAACCCATTTTTCACCATCCTCTCCAGAGCTCTTCCCTTCACTTTCACATAAACTTTCGGTTTCCAGTGGGACCACATCTGTTACATACAGCATTCCTATTCAACTGCGCAGCATAACAACATAAATACGATTTAGAAAAATGCTTCCTGACCCTTACGTTCAAATGTAAAAGGGCATACCTTTGATTTTCTACCTTTTTATCCCTGTGATATGATACTATGCAAGAAATTACTTTTTTTTCCACAAACATTTATGCCCAGACTTATTCTGCAACTTCTGTTCAACATACTGTAATACATATACAGCTATAACGTCTCCCACAGAGAAGGCAACTCATGTGATAGCACTTAAAATCCGACACGCAAATTTCATTTTAGTTCTTTTTTAGCTAATTTTGAAAGTGAAACCTAAGAATTCAAATCCTCCTAAATGTTGAAATAAAATATTATTTTAGTAATTCTCTGAATTATGTTCTGTCAACACAGTAAGAGAAAGCTCCTACAAAAACATTTCAGTTTTAGCCTATCATAAACCTCATGAACCAAATGCGTATGGAGTTATGAGAACTAAAGGATAAGGAACAAATTACATGTTATTTTTCTTAAATATGTTATAAACCAGCTTAACTGGGAAGTTGTAATTTTTCCCTGAAAACACACAGCATAATAGTTGCGTGTTAAAAAGGGCTGGGGAAGACAAGGAGTAAGTCAGTCTTAAAGCATCAGCAGGAATACTGCAGAGAAAATATGACACCAAGTAGTTTGTGGACAGTACTATTTCTGGCCTCAAGTTACAGTCCACTTCCACGCAGAACTGTTGTACCACCTTAAAAATAAGGCTTTAAATTATGATATAGTTAGATAGGGTGAGAAAAAAAAAAAAAAAAG
>Ga0065711_1034499_pt1 | contig 23669 bp, 15 predicted proteins | sample Hoacrofraction12_FD_59098 | JGI IMG/M metagenome (GOLD analysis project Ga0065711, IMG submission 59098) | Hoatzin crop microbial communities from Cojedes, Venezuela - Epithelial fraction 12 v2 (version 2) | ecosystem: Host-associated > Birds > Digestive system > Esophagus > Crop | place...
CCCCCCCGCCCCAGCTCCCCGCCGGCTGCCGGGAAAGGGAGAGCTTTGCCCGGAGACTTTGCGAAGCACTTTCCCACAGCAGCAGCAGCAGCCCCGCTCCGCTCTCAGTCCGCCCGGTCCCAAACCCACCCCCACCCCCCGACGCTGGGGCCCTTGGGGGGTGTGAGTGTGGGACACACACACACGCGCGTCACTCCAGGCAAAGCTCCCAGCCCAAATTGCCGCTTCTCCCCCCTTTCCCCCATCCGCAGCCCGAGGTCGCCCGGGAGGACCTGCCCCGTGCTCCTACCCAGGGGAAAGTGACTCGGGGAAGGGCTTGGGGCAAGGGGGGGGGGAGGGCAGGGAGCTGCTCCCTTCTGCTGCGCGACAGACAGCCCCACTCCCCCCCCCTCCCCGGTCAGCAGCTCCCCGAGCAGCGACCCAAGAGGGGTAGGACGGGGCTCCTGACACCCTCCAGCTGAAAAAGCGGTTTTTTTTCCGAGCAAAGACACCAGCAGACCATTACATAAGAGGAGAAAAATTCTGCAGCTCCCCGGACCAAAGGAGAACAGCAGAGAAATGCATGCGTTTGCAGCAGGAGAGCTGCCCACCGACTCTCCGGGCAGCAAGCTCTGCTCCTCCAGGAGCTTCAGCCAGGACGGCTTGGGACGGCAGGTCCAGCCCCAGCAGACCTGACAGCCCCTTCCAGGCAAGGCAGGAGCAAAGGCAGGCTTGCTTTGCAGGAGCTTTATACTTAACTTACAAGTTCAAATAGCAGAAATGTAATTAAAAACCAAAAACCAAAAAATGCTCGGTGTCTCCCCCTCCACCAAACTCCTGCTGTATTTTAGATAGTTTTGTCAAGCAGAAATTGAATTATTTTGGGACGGGACCAAGGATGTTTTGCAAAGCCTGAGAGAGCGAGGTTCTTCCGTGACAAACCCTTGCTGAAACAGAAGGAGGGAGAGTGGAAACTGTGAGGCACGAGACTCAGTTAGCAGACTCTGCCCAATCCAGGACTAGATGAACAGCGGGCTGTGCTCAGCTTGAAGTAATTATCAGTGTTGGAAAAAGCCAGCATATTTGGTAAGCCCTTTCATGGTGACACTCCCCACACACTCACACTTCTACGTGGATGAACAGGACACGGAAAGATGGAGCCCATCTTTGAGGGATTTGCAGAGCCTGTGTTAGGTCGCAGAGGCAGTGATTCAGGTTGGGAGCCTGAGGTCCTGCAGAAGTGTGGAAGCACGAAATCCTTCCAAGGGATGCAACAGAGACGCTAGGAGCATCGGATTGGAAACCTACCTGACTGAAATCAGTGGCTAAGACTCACAACTGGCTTAGTTTTTAGATATTTGAATGAGTGCTGCAAGCACATCAAGCCTTTCAAGTTCAGGCTGGTTTTATTTAGTGGCCTAGGTACTGCTGATCTGGAGGCACTTGCAAGTGCGGGCTGGAGTTCTTACTGGCAGCAAGACAGAGAGGTCAAAGGTGGGAAATTCTGTAGAAAAGACCCTATCCTCCTCATATTTTCTCATGTTAAAGCATTACCCATGACGGAAATCTGCCTTAGCAACCCCGGGAAATGCTAAGCTCTGCTGGTACAAATCACAGCTCTTTGTCTATTTTATGATGCACTTATGCCGATGTTTGAGTGCTCCCAGTGAATAAAGTCTAAATGCAAAGGCTTTATTGAACCTTTGTACTTACACACACAAGTGAGACCTTGAGTGGGAAGTCAGAACCTGATTCCTCATTTCTACACTTGAGTATGTCACCATACCTAAGCTATGGGTGCTACTGGCAGAGTTACCTTAGCACCGTGGGCTTTGCCTGGAGCCGTTGGGTTGTTGGTACTCATTCCTTCTGTGGCTTATATGGTGTCGGTACCTAGCCTGGCAGGGAGAAAGCTGCAATCATTTCTCTTGGTTCCCATGGCCTTGCCCAGTAAGCCCTCCACAGAGCTAATTGTTGCTCCGGAGGTTGGCCAGGTCTTCCTGTCAGTCACAGGAACAGTTCAGAACAGGTACAAGCAGTCTGGACCACCCCAGGAGGATCAGGTCCCTCTAGTGTCTAAATCAGATATGACAAAGGATGTTTTTTTCTGCAGTTTCTCCGGGTCTTGGACAACTTCTGTCTGCTAGGATGCTTCAGCGGAGCATTCAGACACGGCGTTGCTGAAGCACAGACCGTGGAAAGAGAGGGCAAAGAAATATGTGTAATGAAAGGTGGGACTGAGAACACACTGCTTCATTTCTGAGCAGGAAAATAAAGCAATATGGTCAAAGGGGTACAAAATAATAAAGTGTGTTCTGGCATCAGTGCCCCTGCAGGCAACGTGGATCATAAAAGTGACCAGTGCATTACCTTGGTCACATAAAATGGCAAAATCCATGGAGGATGTAAAAAGTCAGTTTGACGTACGTCTCAGGAACAAGCAGGTCATCAGCACCTTTTCTGAGAACAATGTTGGGATATGCTGATATTTATATCCTCCCTGGTGTCACCCAATGAATCCTCTTTAAAGGGGAGTAACCAGCATGTCAGGGGTGTTAGCTGGGGGAACCGAACGATGGCTCACATTCTGGAGCCCTGAGAGATAACAAACCACAGAGAGATTCGAAACACGGCAATATTTGAAACAAGATTCAATTTGGTAAAAATGCAGCTGTATCCGGGGAAAATAATTGGAGCTGCCTACTCCCAGAAAGGAGACAACTTTAGGAACAAATGATTCGGCACAAAAAACCCTGGGATTACAGCACAAGGCAAGGCAGACGTGGTTTTGGAAAAAACATCGCATAGCAGAAAGACAAGGCAAGACAAATTTACTTGCAGAGATATCCTAAAGCAGGGGGGGGAAGAGTCCCTCTGTGTTACTCTGATGGGGCTGCACTGGGGGACTGGGTTCAGCTCTGAGCACTACTGAGACACAGTAAACCTGTCAACACTTTAAATAAGAATTATCATTGGGCTCAGGAGGTTGGTGTAGGTGCACTGATTGCGTGCTGAAAAAGGCAGAGTTGGATGCCCAAGAGCCAGATTGCCATATGTTGATTCACAAGCAAGTAAAGCTACAAACGGCCCTATTGACATAGTGATTTTAAGTTGTTATGGTTTAATGGCTGGGTGGATATAGTAAAAATTAATGGTACAAAAAGACATTAAATAGTGAAAAAACAGACGAACAATTTAGAGTAGCCACAAAGGCTGTATATGTAAGAGTAAATAAAACAGACTTCAGACCAACTAGCAGTTCATGTTTGTATACTCATATGATTTTTTACCTCAAACCGGGACAGAAAAACTCTAGTGTGACAGTGAATTTAGATTTAGAAATGTGGATTTTAAGAGAAAATCACTTCTTGGCAATTCTCAGTTAAGTTCTGAACTTCCTTGAACTCCAGGGCCAGCACTGGAGCCAGGCAGGGAGGGGAGGGGTGGAAAGGGAGAGACAGGGGGGTCTGTGCATAGTAGTGGGGGATGAAGGCACTGGAGAAAGGATGAAGAGCTGGCGTGACCCTTCAGGGGAAAAAAACCAAACTGTGGTTACTGTGGTTGAATTAGCTGTTTTGTCTTTGTGCTTTGTGGTGGTTTTGGAAATAGTTGAGAAAACCCTGTCAGCTGCAGAAATGGAGGATATGGAACACCGAGGTGCCTCGTGCCTCTTGGGGAGGATGTCAGGCCCTGTAGGACCAGATAACTTGGTCCAGAGACTCTGGAGATTTCAAACAGAAACACCTGAGACTGATGGAAAGCGTGGACAGTCAGGCTGCTGGTAAAGACACAGGAGGCTGTAGTGGTAACAACAAAAGGAGTAGATGCTAAGGAGTCTGCGAAAATCTTGCATGGGAAGAAGCAAGTATGAAATACTTCATGTATTGACATATTATCAGATGTTCTGCTTTATTGTAAATGCTTTAACCCCAGTTGGGTGTTATTTCCTTAAGTAGCTACAGGGCAGTTGGTGAAGTTGCTAAAACGCTACTCAGGTAAGTACAGACTGCCAAGCCAGGGTTATCAAAGGGTTAACATTTGTTGGATAAAATTGGTCAATACTTTCACACATGGAAAACAGATTATGAAAATGATTGGGAATAAACACACTGTTTTATTCTACATTTACAAGATTGTTCTGTTTTTCCTAAAATGGGCAAGTTCTTTTAGTTTTGAAAACCAAAAAGTGTCAATTCAAAGATCAAGCTTTTGCCAACAGGTTTAAAATACATTTTTCTTCTGATGAATTCTCCAAATCTTTTTAAATTTCAGTTTTTCACCATAAATTGGAAGCCTTCTTGGAACTTTCTTAGAAATAAATAAGCCAGTTTTGCTCCTCTTTAGGATTTTTGTTGTTGTTGCAAAAATATACTTGCCATTTTCTAAGCATCTGTACCTATTTCACACTGTTACCTGAGGCTCCAGTGTTAGTAAGGAGCTGTGAGATCTGTGACAAGTAAGAGCACAGTAATGTCCATAATGTTAATGTATTATATTTCATGAGAAGGCTGAAAAATTAAAATGCTGAAAGAAGACAGCTTGCAAAGATAGCTGGGAGCAGCAGGCAGTTAAGGAATATGGTTTGTGTGGGTGGGGAGGTTAAGTTGTGGTTTTATTTTCTTTTGTGAGAGAAAAAATACTGATTCAGCTGGAGAAAATGGAAATGACTGAGGAAGATACCTTAGATGAGTGAAAAAAAAATACAGTCCCACATGTGTTTCTCCTAATCGCTTCTGCAAAAATTAAAACCCATCTTTTCAGCTCTTCTTACTGTTCTTCCTACTATCGTAAACGGCTAACTATGAATATTCATTTCTTCCATCACCATATGTCTTTATTTTCATGTCCCTGCCTATTTGGAAAAATACTTTGAGAACAAAGGGGTCTGCTACAACCCATCTCTAGATGGAGATCTGAGGAACCATAAATTATACCTGCTATCGGTGTCCGCCTTAGACGCTATATAGAGAGACTATATCTATCCTGTTTGCTTTCAAGCTGAAGAGTGAAGTTACTGCAATGTATTTTTAATGCTATAGATCCAAAGGAAGCTGGAAAAAATAATCTGATGCACAGGAATGCAAGTAAGAATATAGATGGTATCAATCCTTGATCTGACACTATCTTGGATACATGTCTTGCATTATTTCACCTCCTCACTGAGACTGGGGGTTAGGGTTGTTATTTAGACCAAATCAGAGGCTCATGCCATATGGCCATGTTATTTTCTGTTTACAAAGGTAGGTTTGGAATGGAAAGGCAATGCCATAGGTCTTGTAGAAGAGACCACCTTCATGAAACATCCTCCTAGAAGCTTTCTGCTTCTCCTTTATTGCAGGCTACATCTGCTAATTTTGTCAGCCTTAGTTTGCCTTTTTGGAGATGGCCTGAGATGGCCTTTGCTGGAAGTCCTGTGAGGACAGGGCTGAATGCAACAAGCAAAGCTGGTACAGAAGCTGACAGGAAGGAGCAAAGTGCAGTGAACTTCAGGACTTTATTTCTTTAGACTGACATGAAATCAAGAGATATGCAATAAATCTCACCTAGTGGTGGTGTTGGCTGTTTAATGACGTGAAGGGCATGGTAGTTTCAATAAGAGATAAAAGGGAGGATGAAATCTAAGGAATTTATTAGCTAGGAAAAGAGTCTTAAGATAAACTGCTTTATTATTCCTATAAGCTGCATTGCATTAAGATATTTAAAACAGGGGACCAGCAGAATATGCGAATACCAAACCTACATGATCATGAGTCCACGCAAAATGCCTCAGCCCAGTTTCTTTCTTTCTTTCTTTTAGAGTAATACAGAATTAAAAGAAAAAAAAACCACAAACAAAATGCCTCAAACCAAATCAAAACCAAATAAATCCAAAAACATGGGACTGAGAGAAGCTGCTGGAGTGTGAAGCATTTGAACGCTGCCTGGAGGGGGTCTGGTCCTGTTCCTGCCTCTGCCACATTGTTCCTATGGGATGTTACTCCCATGGCTAAGATCTGGTGGGGCAGTAAGTCTCCTGTCCACTCAGACTACCAGGTCTACCCACTGAACATTCCCAGCCACAGTTATGATGGGTGTTGAGCTGTGGATATGACTACCCCAGTAAACTAAGCAGTGCCAGCACCCATTTTCTAGTCCTGGGGTCAGCTGGCACAGCCTGGCTGTGTCTATAGCATTAAAGTATCTCAGTCTCTGGAACAGGGTAGCTGCATCCAAACTGACAGCTCAGAACGGTCCCTAGCTGGTGGTGGATCCTGACCCACACACAGGATTTTGTTGGGAAAGTGCTGGTTGATTTGGGCCAAAATCATTCCATGCACCATTCTAAAAACTGAATAATATAGATGATTGCATGCCAGTGCTTAGGAATGTTCCCTGGCACCATTCAGTCTACTGACAGAGGTAGTTATAGGATGAGATTTGCCTAAGCAAATATAGATGCCTCCATCTGAGACAGTTGTCTGGGTCTACCCCGAACAATGTACAGTCAATGAAAAGAAACATTTGGGAGTAATTTATCTCATCATATGAGTTCTACTTATCACTAAGTGGATATCTAATAGCAGTCACGTGGATTGTACCATGAAAGCTGTATTAGATAACACTGACTAGAAGAGTAGTCCAGAAAGACTAGGTTGCTACATTATGAACAACGTACACCAATACAGACAACCCAGAGCAATTATACTCCAAAGGTAGTTATCGTAGACAGTGCTAGAAGCAAAACTGGGCAAGACTCTCTGGTAGAACAAAGATTCAGTCTTAAACTCACAAGCAATCCCTGAACCATCTTTTCCTATATTTTATTAAACTTCAGTCTTCCTATGCTTCCTTGGGTTTTATCTTCTGGCTGATTCACAAGATGTGACTAAGTCTGTTTATATCTGAATATACAGGGGCCTGATTCTGTTTGCAGGTCCCTTGGAAGCAGTGTAAGAGCAATCGTAACAATTTGTATTTATACACTTCCTTTCACCCAATAGCCTCAGAGTGCTTTATAAATACTGATTGATTATGTTTCACATTACTCCTGTGGGATGGCTATAAAACAGAAAGATAGAAGAGTGGATTATGAATGGCTAGAACTGAGAGATAGGCAAAGAGAAAAGAAAAGCATACCATTAGAAAAAGGAAGGACCATTACTTCTCCATAAAACCAGGAACTCAGTGATTTTGTTCCCATTTACACCAGGTGGAAATTCAATTTTCATGTCCCAGATTCCTGGCAAAGCATGAATTTAATTCAGGACCTATCCTGGCCTTAATGAAAACCCTGGATGCTCTTGACTCTTTACACAGTATGTGCACCGTATAGAGTTAAGATGATTCTCATATGTGGTATCAGGTTTTTGTTGCACTGGACTAATGTAATGGACTTAATAGGAAGACAGGCTGCTTAGCCAATACCTGTGAGTGAACAAGACAGATTTCCCTGCCACTAGAGACAATATAGATTCATATACTCCACTCTGGTGAGACTCTACTGGGAGTCCTGCGTCCAGCTCTGGAGCCCTCAGCACAGGACAGACATGAACCTATTGGAGCAGGGCCAGAGGAAGCCACAATAGTGATCCAAGGGCTGGAACCCCTCTCCTGTGAGGAAAGGCTGAGACAGTTCGAGTTGTTCAGCCTGGAGAATAGAAGGCTCCAGGGAGGCCTTATTGCAGCCTGCAAGTACCTGAACAGGGCTTATAAGAGAGCTGGAGAGGGACTTTTTACAAGGGCATAGAGTGACAGGACAAGGGGTGATGGCTTTAAGCTGAAGGAGTGTATATTTAGATTAGATATCAGTAAGAAATTCTTTACTATGAGGGCTGTGAGGCACTGGAACAAGTTGGATACCCCCTCCCTGGCAGTGTCCAAGGCCAGGCTGGATGGAACTCTGAGTAACCTGGTCTGGTGGAAAGTGTCCCTGCCCATGGCAGGGAGGTTGGAGCTAGATGATCTTTAAGGTCCCTTCCAACCCAAACCGTTCTACGATTCTATGATTCTATAATATAGGTCAAGTGGCTTCACAGGGAATGTGATGCAATTTATCTGACACAGCATAGATTTCCTCCCAAAAGAAAAGCTGAAATTCCCTGTGTGGTCAGTGGGGATAGGCAGGGCACTCTGGAAACCTCCAAGGAGAGATCTTGCCTGCCTAAATTTAATCACCCGAATTAGATATAGTGGATCTTCCTTTCGAGACATTCAAGGCATCTGTCACTACTACTTGCCTGGGCACCTGGGTACTTACTATGGGATTGCTCCAACAGGAGCCAAAAGCACTGATGTTGTTTAGAGGGTCAATCCTGGCAAATTGGATCCCTCCTAAGGAAAAGACATATTAGAAAAATCACACGCAAGTGTTGGGGTGGAAGTGAAAGGAAAAAAGTGTGTCCTTCAGCAAAGACTCACCTCGCTGCCCTATTTGCTAGCTGGCTCTCTGCAGAGGTTGCAGCCCCTGCCCAGACACACCGCTGTTCGTGTTGAGTGATTCACATGCTAAGCCCTGGGAATCCTCCTGCCCACTCCTCCTTGTCATTGGCTACATAACCTTGTCCGCGATCAACTCACTGAGTGATGCATATTGCTGTGCACTGTTGCTCCAGTCCCTGCATTATTTAGCATGTTGACAGCCTTTGAGTAATCTGCAAACATTACCAGCAGTGATTGCAAACTGCCTTCCAGAAATATGGGATAGCAACACACCTAGAAACTGTCCATACAGAATCCTTCTAAGAGCGTCCTTTCTCCATCATGGTTTCCCATTGACAAACCCTTTTTGCAGGTTTGTGAATTAGCCTGTTCTTAATCTCCTTAACATGTGCCTTATTGATATTATGTGGAACTATTTATTTTTAATCAAAATGTTATGCAAAAAAAAATCAAACACCATATAGAAGTCTAAATAGAGTATACCTTTGTTGTTACCTTAATTAGACAGGCTTGGAAAACCATCAAAGATTTAAATTTCATTTGTTTTACAAGACATGTTTTCTGTAATATTTTGGTGACTAATATTAATTAATTATAATCAATATTACTTTATTAATTCTGTATAAATTTTGCCTTTTTTTCCTGTATCAGTGCTGTTATTGAAGTTACACTGGCTTTCCCAGAAGATCTTGTTCATTATTTGTTATTATTGACACACATCAGCAGGTTTTCCACCCTTTGGAACATCACCTGGATTCTGTTCTTTCGGAAAATGTTTTTCTAGAAACTCTTGGGGCATGAAAGTTGCCTCAGCCTGCAGATTTTCCTGTATTTTGATTCATAGCCTCTCTAGTTTTTCATGATTGTGTTGAGTAGCAGTGTCAAAAGCAGGGGGGTCATTTCAGACAATTTCTATGTGAGATGAGGAATACAGAGGAAAGGAGAGAGGCAGCAACTGCAGGAAAAACACTCCAGTCCCATATGAACCTTGTATTTTTGAAATATGAGAATGAGTACAGAGAGCTAGAATAGGGAGAGGACCGACAGGCAATTATGACTTGACATGAATTGCACCTATCCATTGAAAAACTAAAGGTCACTTCAGTCCCAGTCCACCTTGCTTCCCCTCCTCCTTCTTTTCCCTTTTGCATGTGCATTTAGTGGTTCTCTACAGCTGTCTACTTCAGCCAGCTGCTTTTGTCTTTGGTGGATCCTAGCCCTCACCAAAGACCTCAGGTTTTTAGGAGCTGTTGTATACGAGGACAGAGTCCTTCCTCTCAGCCTACATCCTCTGTTGCAAGAGTCTGATACTATTTGTGGCCCAGAGAAGGGAAATCTCTGGTGGTTTAGGTCATCCTATGAGGGAATGGACACTGCTGTAAGTCATACACATTAACATTTTCTTAGACTGGATCCTCTGGATCCTTCAGCAAGATGGGTACTTTAAAAACTGCTTTTCTCCCTTACTTTTTAGAAGCCTTAAGAAGTTTTAAATATTTGATAGCATTTTTTCTTCCACTTTCAGCAAGAGGGTCAACTGTAATCAATCAGGTGCCTAAAAGAGAGAATGGCAGATAAAAAGGAATAAAAATCAAAGTAGACCTAAAATAGAAGAGGTTGTAGAGAACACCTAGATGAATTTAAATTGGATTGTTAGTTTATTTATGGAGAAATAGCTTGGTGTTATTGTCAGGTGTCTGTGAACTCCTGGAAGTCATATAAGGTCCTGTATAATAGGAAATCGCAAATAAAGGGGACACTTTTAAAAAGGAAGGGGAGGCATAGAAGGGCAAAGGATACTGACCAGCCAGCCAACCATGCATAATGGAACAATAACTACCTGGAAGCTCAGAGGGAGCAATGAGCAGTTATGTGGAAAAAAAAATTGTGAATTCCTTCCAGAGCAGGCTTCAGGATAGGTAAGAAGCAGCAGCTAAATACTTGACTTTAGGAAGTCTGCTGATGTTGTTTCACATTATTTTCTCATGAACAAACAAGAGGGAGATGGTTCTGATAAAACTAAAGTATGGTGGGTGAAAAACTGGTTAGAAAATTAGTGCCTGAAAGTACTTATGATTGGTTCATCTTCCAAATAGGTGTCATGTGAGACATTTCTCAAGACTTTTTCTTTGGTCAGATATCGCCAGATATTTTGAGTTACGCTGATGATCAAATAGCGATCGTGAGTATTACCCTCGCAAATGTGATCAAATGGGGTGAGGGCTGATGGGACTGGAGAATGGAAGAGAAATCAGAACAGGGTAGAAGAAATGCATGCGATTCAACTAAACACACATTTGTACACTCAGATAATAATCACCTCAAGACAGGGCATGGAATGTCTGGATTAATAGCTATTTTTTAATAAAAGAAGGTTTTTCCTGAATCACAATCTGGATATGTTTCAGCAAAATCAGGCAGTGTCCAAAATAGCCAAACATCATATGGGATGTGTTTCTAAGACACATCACATAGTCCTTCTGCTTACTTTAAGGCCTGATATGGTTTAGCCCCAGTGTTATTGCAAGTTATAAAGAGACAAACCGGAAATATACTTGATTAGGCCAATGTAAAGTGCGGTCCAGACTTCAAGATTTAATTCTGAGGACACAACTCAAAGACAAGATGCTGTTTGAAAGATCCTATCTCAGTGATATTTCATGAAAGCCAGTCTACTCTGAGCTTTAATTTCTACATATTGCTCAAAAGTTCACCTTTGTTTCATTTGTTGAAGGATTGTCTCCATTGTTTATACATTAGAAACCACAAGGAGACAAGAGAAGTTGGGTGTTTATCTTTGTGTAATGTGACTGCTACTCTTCTCCCACATAAGGGGACGTAAATCATCACTGCCTCTGTACTTTCCTCAAGTTGTAGAAATCTCTGTCATTGCAGTAGTGTCCTCTTACTCTCTCCCTTGTAAATTCACATCTGTACAAGAAGAAATTTCAGCAATCATTGTCCATTTCTGTCACACCTTTTACCCAAGAAACAGCCATACTATGCATTGGATTGATTTCTCTGTAAGCAGGTTCCACTGCAATGCATGAGATATCACACCTCAACAAACCATGAATTGATGCTTCAATCGATATTTTTCCTCTGATGTTCTTTGCTGAATTTAATTATTAGGTTTGACTTCAAGATTCTGTCATCTTCAGCGTGAAAATTATTGCCTGAGTAACTTACTGCAGCAGAAAACTCATCATCTGCTATCAATGGCTTTTAATTAAATCGCAATAAAGTATAAACAAAACTTTTCAAAAGCAAATTTATCTATGTTTAACTATTTCTGGTTCTATGTCCTCTGAAGTCAAGTTACCCAGCTGAAATCCATTCGGTGCCTCTTTTACCTTTGCTGAGCTGATTCCAGTGGCATACTGTCCTATGGCACAGAAGTATGAAATAGAATTTCAGTAAACTGATTGCACGGGGCTCTGCTGTAAACTGACCTGATTGCCCTCTATTTGCTGTGAATGGCTCCATCTTGCCAAAAGGAGAGAATTAGGTTGTCTTTTAGGAATGCCGTGCCAAGATTATGAAGTGCTGTGCTTATTAGGACCAACTTACTGAATACGATGTTACACTCTGTGGAAGGAATAGGATATCACACTACTTCCCCTTTCCAAGTATTTATGAGATTTCTCCCTATTCCTAAACATTCTTCCTTCTGCAAAGTTCTCAGTTCTTCATGCTTTATTTGTTTACCTTCCTCTTGAGATAGTACTGCTCCCTTTAAGAAAAATATTCCTTGCTATATGCATATGCAAGGGCAAAGAACAAAAGGTCATGATGGTCTTTTTCAAATATATGGAAAGCAGATTTAAAGGGAGGAAGAATTAATGTGTTTTGCATGTCCTTGGTAACTAGGATAATATGTAATGAACTTCAGCGAGCAGGTTGCTAGATATTTCACCAAAAGCTCCTTACACAGAGAACAGACAAGCACTAGCACTGAGTGCCCGCAGAAGTGGTTCAGTCTCCAACACTGAAAGGTTTTATGAATCTGCTATGCGTTTCCTAGTAGTCCCTGTCTAGAAGTTCCTCCTAATGGAGAAGTATGGGTGCAAAGCTCATCAGCTGTGGAGTAGATAATATTTCTGGAATCTCAGCCTCCTCAGGAATAAAAGAAACGAAAACCTGGATGGTACTTTTTTTACAAAAACAAGAAGAGGAAGAAAAAAAAATGTGTATGTTCTTAAGTTCATCTTCAGTGCTCGGCAGAATCTGGGATGCACTTTTGCAAATATTTGGTATGCATTTACGTAAGAAAATACACGGAATATCCCAGAATAATCTCATTTAGGTACTGTATTTTTTCATTTATGTTTTGATGAAAAAGTATGAATGACAGATTTCTTATTTTCTAAAGATTTAATTAACTTCCCCCCCCCTGCATAGTAAAGTGCCAAATAGCATTCACATGGATCCAGAAATTTAATTAAAGTATAGAAACCAAGATTTTTAAAAATTATTTTTCTTAGTTAAATAAAATTGTCCTAAATGTCCTAGATGCATAAGCAGGGTTGGAGAGCTTTTAATGACATGTTTTGCATCTAGGATGAAGTTAAACTATTATCTGTACAAATATATTGAACAGATTGCTTCAGAACTCCACAAGATTTTACCATAGCATTGCAGCAGCAGACCTCATCCTTCCAGATGGGAATAAAGAGTTTTTCTCCTTCTTTGATTCCCAGCTCATTTCTTTAATTTGAACCTGCTAGCACCTAAACAAGTTGACTATATCAGTAGTATTAACAGAAAATACTCTGCACTAAGACAGCTAAGTAGCAGTGGCATTGGCATGCTCAGTGCTTTTCACAGATGAACCGGTTGCACAATTTTATCACTTTGGTAAGAATCCAGAACTACTTGAAATAATTGTTTAAATTTAAATGATTTATATAAATTGCAGTAACTGTATATCTCAGTTCTAGCTGATTTTAAGTAGATTAACAGAGGTGTCAGAATTCAAAATTAAGTATTAAGGACACATTATTTAAATAAATGCATAATTAAAACCCCATTCATTTCATTTGGTGTAATTGATTTTTAGCATTTTACTATCCATTTTTCCTGTGATTTCGATTTACACAGTGGATCTTGTATTGCAATATTGAAATAATATGCAGTAAGAATTCAGTAAGTTAATTTCTGGGATGGTTTACAACTTACCTAACATTAGCTGTTTAAAAGTTACATGCCTAGTCTCATCTAGTTAGGTAGGTCCCTTAATAACCATCAAAAAGACATCTTCACCAGGAGATTCATCTTATACTTATCTTAGAAATTTGTGTTAGATGGGGATGAAATAGTCTTTCTGTGACTGTCTGTGTCCAGGCACTATGGACAGCTCCCTGACGGTTGATCCAGGCCAGGCGTCTAACCTTCAGAAGGCTGAAGTCGGGTAAGATGATCGTATTCCTAGAGACACGAGGGTCACTTCGTCTTGAGCAACTGTCATTCGTCCAGGTGGTCTACCAAAGACATCACTCCTTGCCGTGAGGCTGAAAAATCCGGTCAGGGATGGCGTGGTATCTTCCCTCTGGGCAGAAATTTTGGGATGTTTCAGTAAGTCTGTCCTACTTCTGTGTTGATGTTAACTTGGTTCTGTGGATTGATGCAATTACAATGCACAGCAAACACAAAGGACCGTGTCTATCTGCCATGAGATAATCCTGAAACAGTCTCATCACGACAGGCTGGCACTTTCCCTTGGTGCTCAGATCAATCTTCCTTCTGGAAGTGCATTTTTCACATGCCAGTTGTTGGATATTCAGGCATTCCCAGGCAGCGCATGAGTTAAAGCCCAGGCTGCTGACCAGGGAATATTAGGGCTCATCTCCAGATGAGCACTCCTCTGTGGAAGATTTTTATCTTGGGTGGTGTTTCTTTCAATCATAAAGAAAGAGAAGGAGAGTGAAAAATGTTAATGCAATGCCATTCCCCCAAGAGAAGCTGGAGCAGCCTCAGGAAAACCAGCAAAGGAGGCGAAAAGGACCAGCACAAAGTCTGAAGGTTAATACTGTGCCCTTGGCGTTCTCTGCATAGGAAAGCAGCCAAAAGTTTCCTTTGTCACACTGCTTTTCTGGAGGCCTTTTGACTTCACTTAGTTGGTGAATGGAAAGCTGCACATGAAATAAATAACGCTTGTGAGACCAAATGTGGTCACAGCATTCTTCTTTCATGATGATCTTTCCTTCTCGCTGTCTTTTCCTTAGCAAACCCCATTGTCACCCCATTTTAGATACTCCTACTTGCTTCCCTTTAGATCCATTCTCCAGACCCATGCCAGCATTGCCTGTTCATGATATCTTACCCAATACAACAGCTCTGAATTGTCTTTTTTCTATGCTGCAGCAAATAAAAACCGCAACAAGCTCCTTTTTCCCTTTCCTTTTCTGTTCAGCGGCATGCAAGATTTCTTCTGGGGCTGAGATTATTCTTACCTCTCCATTCCATAAAACATGTACTTATTGTAAATAATATTTATAATAATAATAATAACAACAACAGATACGTGAACAATGCAAAATGCTCATTTGAGTAAACATATGTTAACTTAAGAGATGACATTGAATCTATCCAACACACATCTACTAGCAGTATGAACATAAATGAAGATACCCATTACCCCCTTCTAGGAACCTGTGGCCATTGTATCTGCATCAATATGTATCTGTTTGACTCTGCCCACAGGCCTCATCTACCACCTCTAAATGCTCATCTCTGCCAAGCTAATACAGATGCCAGTAGTGTAATACAGGGACAAACGTTTTCTTCTCATTTTCTCCATGTGTCCCACCCTTTACTGAAGTGAAGATGATTTGACAGCACCAAGAACTCTATGGTTGGCAGGTAAACACCCCCTAGAAGAGATGAAGGGATTCCTGTTCATCTGAAGCTCATGTGTAAGTGATGCATAGCAATGCAGCTCTTCAATAAAGACATATGTTGACATGAGCTAACACCTTGCTGAAGCTGTCTGGCTGAACGGGCTTATGATTGGCTTGTGGGATATCTCATTCCTTACTGTTCTTTATTCATTTAGTGTAATGGAAATAAAGAAATCGAAACAGAAGGGTCTGACAGGATAATAGGCTTGCGATGATCTCAAAATGAACATCTACCTCCGTCTTGGCATTTATTATCTATAAACTGCTTGGCTTCTTTTTGGCAGTTTTATTGTGTCAGGAGACCATTATCCTGTCACAGCCCTGCATTGCACTGACATTATCTCTTAAGCAAATTTTGGTATTAAGTTTACAGTTCTGTGGATATTTGCAGCCTAATACTGCTGAAGGCTCAAAGCAAGGTAGGACAAGTCTTTGAACACACAGGTGATGAGACTGCATCAAGGTTTATGGGATGGAACAGTTCAGGTATCTGCTAAAGAAGAATGGGTACTAGTGGGAAAAGTCCTGGCAATTGGGTAGACAGGAGACCTATTTCCTTACTTGTACTGGAGCAGGGCTTGCTACTTATGCAAAGAACATGGGATAAGGTGTCACCACAGAACCACAGCATCTCTGTGGGTGCTAATAATCCTTCTCCTGTGCCTGGCAACAAAGGAAGAGAATAACATGGTCTTATGGGGTGTTATCACTCTAAGCATATGCCCAGTAGTGAAATTTTAAAATATAATGTAAACAAAACCCAGCTTTAATTTGCATGAATTTACTTCTGTATGAAGATAGAAGATTGTAAGACTAGCCAGACACGCTTACTGAGAAAACCAACCCAAAGCAGCATGAAACTGTTGTTCATTCTGCCATGGCATTTTGTAGTGATTCCAACGCTAAACAAAAACAATTTTTTGAATGCACTTATTAAGTTGTGGATCCAGTGAAAAGCCACTGTTTATAGTCTGCTAACACCTCAAGAAATATGTGCTTCCTGGAAGAAACTACAGAGACTGTTTCTCAATACCTCATAGATGTATTGTTTTAGGGGAACTGATAACTCCTCTATACAGAGACGCAGAAGAACCATCCTGCTTGTTAGCCTAACTAATGATTTCTCACATTGTAATAAAAAGAAATCCATGAAAAGCAATGACCATAGCCTTTTGCAGCCAACTAATAAATTTCACAGACTTAATACCCAGGATAAAGAGCTGATCAAAATCTTCCAATTCTGAGAGTGTGTAGTAGCATTTTGACTATCTAGTTCAATTTCATTTATAAAATGCACCATAGCTCCTATGCAGCAACTCCTACCTCCTGCGTAATCTGATATCTAGCTTTGCAAGGCGGTTCCCTCTCTAGTTTGACCGTTTCTATTTATGCTTTACCTGCAGCCTAAGTTTCCTGCTTCTGTTACCCTCCATAATCCAAGCACAGAGTCTTCCTGTGAGCCTTCACCCAGAGAACATGAGACCTGCCTTTGGGATTTTGATGCTCGTTAGAAGCAAAGGCAATATTTTTATTTTTATGAAGAAGGCTTCACTCCCTAATGAGGGACTGAATATCTAGCATATGATGTGTAACCATGGTAAGGAGGCTATAGGTATTAATCTGGCATCTTTACAGTCTCTTCTCTTTTGAGTTTCATGCTGTTTCTTACTGGCAAAGATGGCAATCTTGCCATGCTTGCCTCCATCATTTCTAGTTTCCAGTACCTCAGGTTTCGTCTGACCACCTCCAAGATTCTTATCTGTAGCTCCAGAAGGTGAAAGTTTGGCACTAAGGGCTTTGTGATACTGCCTAGCTCTGACAAATATGCACAGTTCTTGATGGATATCAGATAATGCTCATGTATAGCCACCATAACAGACATAAAAATCTGTCTTATTTTTCAATGACACGTCAAGCATTATCTAATTTCCATTTTTTTCTTATCTACAATTCTAAGTGCATAACCTTTCTGCACTACATCCCTGTCGCTTCCTAAGTTTGGGATTGGAAGAGCATGTAAATGTTAGATTCATGGAATTGCCTGTTTAAAATAGCTGTTACTTATAAAAATATTCCCTTTTTCAAACTGTAGTGTCCTATTTTTAATACTTTTCCTGTTTTTTAAGACAGTGCTCCTTCTTTTTTCTTCAGTCTTCTCTTCTGAAACAAACTGAGGACACATTCTTAGGTAGGAGTCAGATGTCAAAAAAAATGTCCCATGCCAAGGGAGGAAAATGCTCCAAAACATATTCCTGTGGAGAAGGTATAATTCTACATGACCATGGTGCTCAAGGCTGGTATACGCATTCACATATATTTCATCCACAGAAATCTCAAGCATCTTATTCATCTCCAAGTTTCAATGCCAGTGGTTTTCTGACAATTTCTTTTTCCAGACAGAAATGTTACCCCAGGGAATTATCCCAGCACCATCCTCTGTACGCCAAGAAGCTACTGGAGTCAAGTAGCACATCTGTAATGATTAGGAATCAAATTGATTGACATGTTAGTCTGCCACAAACATTTGCAAAAGCCCGCCTGTTACAAGACACTTTTATTTTGACAACAATTCGGAGGTCTAACCTCAAATGGTTTTTCTCTGTTGCCTCTGTGGTCAGTGGAGAGATAAATGGCCTGTAGGGGAGCACAGTCCATCTTGTCTCAAAATCAGCAGGATAAATTTCCCTCCAGAAGTACCATTTTCCCTCCTGTGACTGGAAACAGGATCATGGCATGGAGTGTAGCGTGAGTCAAATATAGCTTTGGAGGTTGCTTGATAGTATTGACAAGGTTCCTACTGACCTCAATGGCAACTTAAACACTATCATGAATCCACCTAGATGTGGGTGTAAACATCTAGATATCTGAAGCTGGAGCTGAATCCCAGATTCCATGACAGGCTCAGAGAAGAAGCCTGATTTTTAAAAACCAAAAGTTGGGTGCAGCTAATGCTGCTCTGTACAGCAAACCCTACCTGACTTGATATTTGGTCTTTTTCAAGCTAAGACTTTTTTCTCAGTGGGCTGCTGAACATTCTGCAATCCCTCATCATTTCATTGATTGCTCTTTGTCCAAATTAACAGATCATCTGCAGTTACATCCACCAACCAAAATCCTCCAAGATCACAGAGTTTACAACAAATACCTGTGTCTCACTGAAACAAGTTGGAGCTTTGCCAGGGATTTTGATGGAGTCAGGATATTGTATCTAAAATTTTTGGTGTCTTTGAATACTCCGAGGCAATCTGATTATTTTTTTCTTAGTAAATATCTATCTTCAGAAGAGGATTCTGAAAACTTAACTCTTGCTTTCTTAAATCAGACCTGCCAAAAAACTTTGGCTGCCATCCAAAACTGAAACACATTCCCTTTTCTTCCGCCTTAACTTTCCAGTGACATTAAAGACTATGTGCATTAAAAAAAACCTAATATGTAATGCAAAAGAAAGCTGGTGGAGGAAGGTGTGGAAGAAAGCAATTAGCTTTAGGCCACAAATCTCTTCTTTCTTCTAAATTTTTTGGCACAAAAGTTGCATTAACACCAAGTCTCATGGATAAATACATGTCAGAAAAACCCAGATGCAAAATTACGTGGGTATTTTAGCCAAAATTGTAAACCACGATAGGTTTTCATACTTTGGTGGTGAGCATTACTGTAACAAATCACATGAGTTTGTCTGGTAATGGAAAGAGAAGAGTAAGAAGGTGAAAGAGAGAAAGAAAACTGAGGGAAGAGAACATCACTGTTTGAAATAAGTGTTGGAGAAAGGGACAAAGAGTGTGAAATGTATTTTTTATTTACTTCTACTAATAATTAGCTTAATAAGATTTTATTAAAATGGAATGGAATTAAAGCAAGAGAAAATTAGGTGTAGGTCTTTTTTTTTTAATTATTAAAAAATCAGCTATATATTTTGATATTCTTGGAGGCCACAGCTATTCCTCCTCGCTTCAATGCGTTTGAATGGTAAGAAGAATGAACAATTTAACCTGAAAGCCATCCAGAAATTGCAAGGAAGACAGATTTCTGTAGCTAACATGAAACCTGGTCAGCATTTTTGACTAGGAACATTTTTTCCTTTGGAATACGTGGCTTTGTTAAAAATAACATGTAATCAAATTGAATCAGTGTTAAAACAGACTGTCACAGGAATCCATTTTAGGAAGAAACTAAACCTTTACTGAAAATTGCATTTTCCTGAAGAGCTTAGGTGGCTTCAAAATTGCTCAGGAAAATACCAGTTTCCTCTACAGGAGGAAACTTTATCCAAAGATAGTCTTCTCTATAAGTTCCTTCTTTCTTAGGAAGAATATAGAGCCTATAAAAGTTACAGCAGCAACCTGAACATATAAACTCTGCGCACCTTTCGGTTTAAAGCTGGTAAAATTTTTTCGAGTACAATAGTTTATCGTTTCAATCTCACTGAAAGACCTCTCCAAAACACCAAGAAAAGCACAGTTTACACATATTTATGTGATTAGGATACTACCAGAAAACTGCATGCCAAGGTTTGATTTTAATAATCAGAATTAATACCATTATTGGTTCACAGAATAAAGTATGCTCACAGGAGATGAGGGGGATATGGGGGGGTAGGCTGAGTCCATGGACCACAGACAGAGAATGTTGCAGGAGCAAGAAGCAAGAAATGTTGGGAAACTGGAGAAGTGTTGCAGCTATTCAACGAGCCTGGAGCAAGACCTTTAGCCAAGTGAGAACATTTTCCCTTTTCTCTGGTGGAGGACATAGCCTTTGCAAGCATTTGTACATAGCATTCGTGGAATCTGCAGCTGAATAGCAAATGTGAGGTTCCATCCCGAGGAAATTACTGAGATTTACTCATTTGGAAAATATTTTCCCAAATGCTTTCGTCGTAAACCAGGATTAAAATTTTAAACAAATTATCAAATAACCCATAACTTTTTCAGTTTTGAATTGTCACTTCTTTGAAAATGTTAAACCTAAACTACTTTCTCCTTTCTTTTTTTTTTTTTTTGTTTAATTAATCTCTCCTGAAGTGTAAATTTCATTTCTGTTTCCATGGTAAGGAACAATGTGCCCCTACACCTCTGTCTTTGCTCAGATTTTTTACAATTTTATTTTAATGTTATTAAAAATAAGTTATGCTGGCAGGGATGAGGGAAAGCCTGAATCCTGTGTGAGTGTATTATACAGGCAAATTTCATCCAGCAGAGACTCGGTTCCTGTATATAGCCATCTTAATATGTTCTTACGATAAAGTATTAAGGAATAATGCTAATAAATGTATGCTAATGCATTCAAATAAAGTTCATACTAAATCTTGTTTTAATGAGGGGATAAGCAAGGGCAGACTTTCTGAGCATCTTTAGGCCATCTAACGTGCTGCTCCTGATGTGCTGCGCCTGCATAAGGAACTTCAGCAGCGAGGGTTTTGTGCCTCCAATAGGGACAAGTATAAGGTATGTTGTTGCACTCTGTGAATGGCATGCGATTGTCCTTCCAGAGCCTTTCAAAGGACAAGACTTCAATGTCTGAGGTTGAAATGTTTGATCTCCCTCTGTTGCTAAGGGTCAATAGTGATGGAAGACAATGTGCCGCAGCACCTTCTGTGGGCAGACCTGAGCTCATTCAGTGTCCACACTTCAAACTGGCAAGAAGTTGCATAGTGATAATCAGTGGGACACCAGTTCTGATGTTGTGATATTCTATGGAGAAAAAAGATATCATAATTCAAAGTCAGTGTCATGCTGCCGTAATCAATAGCTTTTAGCCATTGAAGATTGTGGGTTGAATGAACCAATACCAGCCTGCAAAAGGCCATGAAACCAGCTACAAAACAAGCAGATTAATCAGGTGTATCTCCGATCCAATGTATTTAAAGTAAAGTTCCTAGTAACTCCAGCAATATTTGGATTAATCCATTAGGGCTGTATTACTTTTCTAACGACAGATACTGAGAAGATTTCAGATGAGCAGTTTAGGCCCTAAATTTGTAGTATCATGGACTATTTAAGGTAGATGAGCCCTGACATATTAAGATGTGAGTTCTACTCTGATACAAAAAGTCTCCATAATCTTGACAAATCCAGACATCATCTTTTAATTGTGCTCTGACTGCTTTCCCCTGAAGCACAGATCTTTTTGGGCTGGTGGTTTGAACACAGTGTCCTGTGCTTCAGAAATGTGCCTGAAAATCTTTGAAGTCAGAACTTAATCCAAAGGCAAAGAAAATCTTGAGGAATATTTGGATTGTGCCCTTTGGACTGAGCAAAGTAGCCAACTAATAATGTTGCTGTAAGTTTAACAGTTTTCTTTTATTCATCTCCTTTAGACAAAAGTTGGAGTAAACAAGATTTGTGGCAGAAATTTTACTTGGAAAAAATGAGCTTAAGGGAAATAGAAGATGTTTGCAAAAGCAAATTCACAAGCCTGTAAACATGTACATTCACTTCAGAAATTCTTCTAATACACCATGTGGAGCATCCATCTCACCTGCCTGTAATCACCCAAGGAGTATAAAATGTCCGCTCTGTATAACACTGGCATGACGCCTGTCCAAGACAAAGAAGTATAGGGTCACATTCAGTTTTGCAAAGCCAAAGTTGTACCAAAAAGCCATTTACTTACTAACAGTAAATGTAGGTCAGTATAATGTATCACATGGAAAAAAACAATAATAAAAAATGGTTCCCTACCATTGATTTGTTTGATCAAGCACTACAAATGGGGAGAAACCAACTAATAAACTATGCAACAATGCAGAAGTTGAGACAGATATTGAGGTTAAGACTGCGTTTGAGAAACAAGCAATTTGTGAGGAACATGCAAGCTCTGTGAATATCAAAATTTGAAGCAAAGCCACAATGAGGCATACAACTTGAGTGTTATGATGCAAAAAATCAAAGGATATTTGCTGAAGCTCCCACGAGAGGTGGGCTTGCCAAAAATGCTCTATTGTGAGGCCTGTCACAGTAAGGAGGTAGAAAGGGCCTCCTTCTACCAACCGCCCTCTGAAACCCCACAAAATGGTCTCGTCGTATGTTTCATCTCACTGGACACCTTGAAGTCTCCTCCTAGGTCCTTTCACTCACTCCAGGTCTTTGGAGCCTCATAAAGTCTCCTAAAGTCATCCCTGTCCTTAACCTCAGACCTCGCAAATGCTTACTGGCCACTTCCAGCCCACCCTTCCATCCCTGGGACCACCCTAAAACTGCTAAGTAGCCCAGAGACAGCAAGTCTTTAGTTTGAAATGTGCTCCAAAAAGCTTTGCCGCGGCCTCATCTGTCCACTTTTTTGTGTCATGAAACTGGCTTCATTTGGTTGTGATGCAAGGAATAAAACTATCTTTGCTGTCAAAGGTGAGGGCTGGAGGGTGCAGCAGGGCTGAAGACTGGATGACAGAAAGTGAGTGATAAGAGAAGGACAGAGAGAAGGGCTTGTAAGAAGACGGTTGCAGTCACCTTAGCAAAATGAAGGCAATTGAGGAACAATATGGGGAATAAACAAAAAACACAAACATGCTTACAGGGAATTAATTATTGAATAATGCAAGGCAATATCTGCACGAATGAATTCTCCAGTAAAATTAACTACACAATGAAGCAGTTATTATAGCAAGAAAATCCAGTGATCAACAAATATGAAGAGTTTAGGCAAAGAATGGGAACTTGCAAAACATTATTTTCAGTTCAGTTACTGCCTTATGACTATCAGATCTAGATTTTCAGTGTGATGATGGATTTAACATGAAAGTTTTAGGTTTCATTCCTTTTCATTTCCTTTAGATCATTTCATAAGATCAGGTGATGTAGGAATAAAATTTTTTTGGGGTGTAATCAATGGCCTTGCTGGACTTGTGAATGCAAGACAAAAGACATGCTCAGACTCAGGAGTCAAAAGCTGAAGAGTTAACAAAGGGAGCAATTGACTTGCGCTTAATCTTATCAGACAGAAGTAAGGGGGGATAGCCCATCACTGTAAATCGAGTGATCTGTGGGGTGCTGCAGAGGCCACACAGCCAGAGATTGCTTCAGATAAAGAACAGATGGCCTCCTGGAGCACGTACCAAGATGCCCGCTCTATAGGTGTGTCAAACTGCAGAGTCCCACTTCTGATGACACGACATTCCATGCCAAGAGCCAATCGACACATAAGAATTGACTTAGTCCCACCTCGCAAAAAGATTTTCAAATGTATAAAAATTGGCACTTGAAAACTCTCTTTGGGAGGAGGAAGCAAGCGAGAACCTTACTTGACAGACAGGTCACACAGAATCACAGAATCACAGAATCACAGAATCACAGAATCACAGAATGTTAGGGGTTGGAAGGGACCTCTGTGGGTCATCTAGTCCAACCCTCCTGCCGAAGCAGGGTCACCTACAGTAGGCTG
>Ga0065711_1034500_pt1 | contig 23669 bp, 9 predicted proteins | sample Hoacrofraction12_FD_59098 | JGI IMG/M metagenome (GOLD analysis project Ga0065711, IMG submission 59098) | Hoatzin crop microbial communities from Cojedes, Venezuela - Epithelial fraction 12 v2 (version 2) | ecosystem: Host-associated > Birds > Digestive system > Esophagus > Crop | place...
TTTTTTTTTTTTTTTTTTTTTTTTTGAAGAATGGAGGTTATAACTGGATGCTGTCTAGCTAGCAATGATAGGCAGGCTATGACACTGGTCTTTTCTTAGCGTGTTTATGGCTTGGACTCAAAAACAGAAATCTTACAGGTCTTACGGGACAATGTGTTGAAGTGAATGTCTGTGAGAGTAAGGGCTTGGACTTGTTAAAGTACTTCTCTAGCTCAGCAGTAGTATTTGCATTTCTGAGGGTTTTTCCAGGCATAGTTGGGCATGAAGTGCCGCTGGTTTAGCTGCTTCACTCATAATAAAAACATATGATGCTTCCACTTAATGATAGCATGAGCTGAACGGATAAAATTGTGGAAAATTGTACTTTTCTGATGAATGAGGGAATGAGGAATATTGCACAGATGAAACATAAAGCAAAAAATGTATGGACATTCCTGCAAGCTGCAAATTTTTTACCCTATCCTTTAGTACTGGGGTTTTGCAATACTGCTGTTAATTAACTAAAGCTTCAGTATAAATCATACTGCTATGGCAAGCATCATCTTTGTTTAAAGGTCATGCTACATTATTTGGGTCCTAGCTCCATAATGGCTAATTCTAACAACACTATTTCGAGACAGTGATATTGTTTAAAAACTATAATGCACTTGTATTCTGGCAAGGAAGCATTTGTGTCTATATAGTGAACAGTTTGCTTTTATGAAGTTAATTTTGGTGTGTTTTTTTCTACAGATCCCCTCTTCTTCTGCATTTGCAGAAAAAGTGCAGTTAACTCTTTTAAATTGAGTCATCACTTATAGCTTGCAAAGTGGGATAGTTTAGTAATGTACACCCAAAAGCCTATAATGCATAAACTAAAAAAAAAAGAAAATAAAAGAAAAAAAATAAAAAAAGAAAATGGTATCTGATCTAGCTATTGATTATGATGCACTTACAACTTTTTGTTGCTACATTTAATATATCCATATAGCTTTGACATGCAAAGTAAAGCTGCTTGTCTAAAATTCTACTGAATTGTAGGTGATGTCAGATATCATTTGATACTTTCATCTGTTCTCAGTATTCAGATCTGCCCCATTATGGTAAATGAACTACAGAAAAATCTTACTGCTGATATCAGAAACTCCTTTTTGTTTATCCTCTTTTTTGTTCCTTTAAAAATATTTTAAGTGCATTTTGAGCATTTTGCAATGCTGACTGCATTTTAAGTGGTATGGAGTTTCCCTTTCACTCATCGTCAATCAAGTGTGTATCACCTCATTATTTTATACCTACTTAGTATATTTTTTGAATCTTCTTGGTCATACTATTAAAATAATACTGAAATAAACATTTCTGCACACAGCCCTTGGGATTAAAATAACTCTACAGCCATCAACTCAAATCCTGAGAGAGCAACCTTCCTACTTGGTGATACAGCTACGATCTGTCCTGTGGGCATGCCTCAGGGAATTCTGAGGTCAGCTTTCTCTTAGAACTATATGTAGAAAATTACATGTCTAGATACAGGTTGAGGAAAATATTAAACAGAATGTCCATATCCATTGTAATCTCATGTCCTTGATTTTCAGAAGCCAAATCTCTAATTCTGTTACAAAATACACTGAATATTTTTTCCTGTTGAAATGCAAATAATTTTTTCCCTTCATAAATGTAGTGATTTGAGATTTGTTATGAGTTTCAGTAACTGTTTAAATAAAGAAAATTGCACCTTGTAGTTATTTTCAGATTGGAAGTGAGTTTGAGTTTTGAGTCTGGATTTGATGATGAATTTGCCCTTTTCTGAAAGACGGGAGTCCTAGAGATGGGGGATGATGTGAACTGATCTTTAGTATACAGGCAGAGCATCAGAGAACTGTTAAGATTCACTTTTCATGCAAGTTTTATGTATTTTAGAGCAGTGTAATAGTATTTTTCTTCCAAAGTGTATGATGTGAGGAAAGGGGGAAAAAAACCCCTATGTATGTGTTTTGGGTTTTTTTTACTTTTAAGTGGAATCATGAAAGTTTGAAAGTTTTTAAGCTACTTAATCTGAATGTTGTATTATTTTTTAAATGACTAACAATAAGAAAAAGCGTGTTTGCTGATGACCTAATTTTTTTCATTTGCATTTTGTTTTGCTTTAAATATTGCTTCTGGTTTTGCATTATACTCTTTCTTCGCCTAGTAGATTTTCATGGAATTTCTATCTTTCACCACCTAATTTTTGCCTATTAGGTTTAAACAAGATAAAACCATTCTTTGTGTAAGTCTTTTGGGTAAAAGCTACATGAAATTGGTAATGGCAATTACGGTAAATGCTGAACCCAGCATTCCAAAGTACTTGCTGCAAAAGTGATATGTAAAGTATTTCATTATAATGTTAATCACGTGGTTTATTATGTTTAGCTTTTGCTCATCAAAGCTCTTTCCATGAAAACAAAGCCACACAGAACTGAAAAATGTAACCAGAATCACAGCACTTTAAAAGTTGCTTGACTTCTGTTTTATCAAAGACAACAAAGCCACTTAGCCGTTTAAATAAAATGACAAGATGGTCTTTGATTGTAGGCGATCACATATGGGAGAAAAATAATTTGAAATACTGTTTTAGACTGATTTTGAAATTTAGTCTTTTTTCACTTGACGTAAATTCTAGTTGACTTCAATGTTCTGCTTTGCACACCAGGCTGTGCATGAGCATACTGAAGCATGATTGATTGATGGTGCATATGTAGCTTTTTCATATCCTTATGCATATTCATTCAGTCCCTCTTGGAGTGACACAATAGTGCCAATTTTATATATACAATTAGCTTGCTCTTTTCTCCTGGCATCAGTGTTCTAGTGATACTGAGCATTTTGATTTGTTTATATGTTATGAAGTGGCTGTTTTCCAGTTGATGGTGACCTGTTGCCAGCAGTTTAGTAATGGAGTGTAACCTATAGTTTATTTAGAGTTGTCTTTCCACAGTGTCTCAGTAATCACACAGAAATGAAAATGAAGCATGCTCTGATTTCTCCTGGAACTTATGTATGAAAAAAAAAGATTGTTTTGTGTGTTCTTGTGGAATCTTGAAGTAACTTACACGTTCAGATCTGTTACACACTGGTCAAGCTACCAAAGCCTGAAAGGCAGGCAGCTCCTTTAATATGAAAAGTTCAAGCAGCTTATTTTACTTTCTAAAGGAGAAAAATCTCAAGTCACTCTTCTCTAAATTAGCAAAAGGCCTTTTGTTATCAGTTTGTTTATTTTTAGAGTTCATTTCTAACAAGCTTTTGTCCTTGCAGTGTATAGCTACTAGCTGTCAGAAACAATTTCTGTAGCTTGTGAATTTAATCAGTTCTGTGTGTCTGCTGAAAGTAATAGAACATCATTGAAATTCTGTTTTAAGGAAGTTAATGCACTAACTGCTTCCCATGTAGCTGCAGACAGCTAAACTGTAAGATATGGACCCTATATTGTAAAGCTTTAAAAAAGAATTGCACTGGTATCCTTGGTTGCACTTAGAGATTAATAGACCTTTAAATCTGAAACCAACTCATCACCTTGCATTAAATGAAATAAGGCTATTTTGGACCATTTTTAATAAAAGGTCAAGATAATCTTAAAGGTAGATAAATTCAGACTGGAACAGAAGAAAATTTCAAAACTTATATTCACAGAGGGCCCAAGGTCTCCATCTCTAGGATTTCCTGTTTTACCATCCTATGCATTTCTTGGGTAGCAAAGTTTCTGTACAGGTATTCTGTAGCAGTTCCAGACTATGTAATCTCCCTTTTTAAGTCTGTGTGTGCTGTAAAGCTGAACCTTGCCATAGGCAACCCGGAGGAGTGACGCAATTAGTAGATCACCGATTCTGAAAAAACTTGCAGAAAGATCTGCACTGTTTCCTTATCACATATTTTCTTTTCTTTTCTGTTGTTCATTTGAGTTTATTAGTTGCCTTGTACAGCTCACATCATGACATAAATTAGCAAATTTGCTGATCTAAAGAGGTTTCAGCTCATTTGTTTGTGAGCTGGTAAATATGAGTGGTTTTACTCACCAGCTTTGATCACGTGGGCGGGAAATGCCAAAAGGGGAATTCTGGTGAACTCTAAGGCAAGAGGAAATTTTGAATTACTTTGCCTTTAAGCTCATGCCAAAGTTGGAAGAATATCTCCAAAAGGCAATGATTGTTAACAAGTAATTGATTCTGAAAACCAGCAGTGAAACAAATGGGTAAATTCTGAGAGGAAGTACTGACCAAATAGCAATAATATAACCAAAAAGCTTGCAGGAATTTTTTATGGTGGCTTTCTGGCAATCAGTTGAAAGAACTCTGGACCACAAAGATTTAGTTAAGGAGGTGTGATAATAAGTCATTGAGACAGTGTCCTGCAAAGCAGGTTGACACCAGTACATGCATTGCAAATAACAACAGTATCAGTGGGAAGAAACGTAGTAGAGGCTAAAATACAAAAGGAACACGTATGTGGGTAATGGAAAGCCATCCACTACACAGTGCAAGTGGCAATCAATAACTTCTTAACTAGGCAAGTGACAGAAAAGAACTCCACATGGTGTGTTGTCAGAGGCTAGAGGACCTAAGGCACTTTCAGTGAGTGAGAGCAGTTGCAGTGTGGTAGAGATTTGCTAATAATGAGGCAGAGCATTTAAAACCTCTGTGAGATGAATTTCTGAAAGAACATGGAGAATAAGAAACACAGGAGATGGAACTCAGAGTACAGATTCCATCTGCCTGCATCTCCGACTACCTGGAGTGTAAGGTCAGAATAAGGGGCAGAACCGCTTAGCCTGATTTCAAACCTCTTAGACAAGCCCCTTAAGAGAAGTACCCAGAATGGAAAAAGCAACCATGCAGAGTAAGCCAAAAAGGCATGCTGAGAAACTGCACGTACCACAAACAGGTTTCTCATGTGTTGGTTGTTTTTAGGGGTTTTTTTCCACATGTTTTTTCAAATTGTAATGAGAAGGAGGTCAGATAACATGGCCTCGTGTCATGAATGTAAAGCAGATACATAGCTCTGCTTGCACTTGGTCATGTGTCTGCCGTTAATATGAACAATGTCTACTTGTACGTAAAGAGGAGCTTGGCTGAAACTCACTCTGAGTAACATGTAAATTAATTAATCTTTAAAATGCAGGTGGATTGAAAAGTGTATGAAAAAGTCTAGAACTAACTAGCACAAACTTTTCTTTGGTGGAAAGCATCTATCCACACTTGGTTAGCAAAATCCATAGATCAGAAATATTTATGTATTCAACATTGGTTCTTGGATCCGGAAGTATCTGTGGTTTAATTCTTTGTAGCATACATTACGTCTTTGTAGGCCTTATGCTACCTCTGCCTCTGAGATACTAAACCCTGATAAGTGTTTAGATATACTGAAGCTGTCAGCGCTTAGAAAATTAAAGGAATAATGATAATTGAAAAAAAAATCTTTGTGACTTCTCACTAATGCCACAGGTATGTGCTATTCAGGCTTGTCGGAAGTTTCAGTTTTTAACTATAGTCAAGTTTGTAATCCATCTTGTGTTCTTTTGGAATAATGGCATGCTCAAAAGAGCTGTAAGGGATATTTATTTCACAGACAGACATTTTTTATATTTTGACCAAGAAAGTGAATTACAGTAGGTTGTAAGGACTTTTGCAATTCTTGCTTTTTTTATTTTCTTCATCTTTGCTTGATCTAACGCAGTATATAAACCAAAATAAAGATCCTTCATACAGAATGAAAACATAGCACTATCTAAGGTCCTTCTCCTAATCAGAGAATGAGAGAATAAACAGTTTTGGCATGCTGTTTAGTGCAAAGAGCACAGTCAGACATAAATGTGAAGAAATCAGTATGAAAATGGTTTCACATAGAATCTTACTGTTTTCCTTTCCTTGTGTTCCAGATTTTCGTCATAGAAAACAGAGGTAAAAGGTAAGCAAGGATAATTGCACTTCCACAAAACAGTATCGGCCTATTGCTACATAAAGCTGGGAAGAAGCTTGTGGACTGTATGGGTCTTGGGTATGTTGAAATGCATAGTTAAAAAGTAGCATTGCCTATGGTCTTAGAAGTTATTGAGGCTGGAGTTCTCAGCTTGAAGCCTTTCACTAAAACATTTAGGGAGTAACATAAAACAAGTAAACAGAAGAAACTTTTTTTTTTTTTTTGTGCTGCACACAAATACTGGGTTTAAAGTAAGTCTAGCTATAATAACTTCTGAGTATGTTGCTTGTAACTTAGCTAGTTGTGTTGGTATTTTCTCCTCGTCTATGATGTACATGCTGTACAGTCATTTCAAATAGGGTATTTGTGTGTTTGCAGTTGTTTTAGCTCTAAGGTAACTTATACTATACATTGCTTTTTATCCAACTTCATATTTGGCTAACCTACACATTCATATAGACCTGAAAATGTGCAAAATTTTGAAGATACTTTGTTTACCTTTATGTTGTGATCATTCATGCTGAAATATATATGTTACTAATAGCTAGGAGAGTTCCAACTGAATTCCGCATGAACTCTTCTTGACCTACTGTATAGTGTGTCAGCTTTTCCCTGTTGCTGACGTTATGTACTGCTGAATTACTAGCCACCACACATGGTGGTGTTGTCTATGCTCTCTAGTAGAGCGGTGACATAGTCACTCATATTGTTTTTTGACTTTGGCAGTTTGTGTGTGTGTGTGTTTTTGTACCTCTTGCATGGAAAATGCTGCAGCTTTAATCTATGCTTTTTGTTCTTTGGAAAGCATCTCACTAGATAAAGTAGTCAGTTCTGAAGACTGAGCAATAAATTAGGAATCCGCCTCAGACAGTAATACAGCCTAATTAAACCAAGCTAAACATCACTTAATTAGACTCATAACTGGAACAAAGGTAAGGGAGATAGTGATACAGGTGAATTCATTCAGTTCAGACGTTGATATAGTTGCTGTAAGTTTGAGAATTCTGAAAGGTTGTGGTTCCAAGTCCCTGGAAACATAGTCCTCTTTCAAGAGGCCTTGATGTGAGGAGTCTGAAAATGAAATGTACTGAGGTAGTGAGTAGTTGTGGAAGACGGTGGCAGTTATTCTCCTATTCTAATCTTTAGACTCTGCAGAATCTTTCTCTTTGCCGTCTGATCCTTTATTTACAGGAGTCATTACTGCCAAATGCTTTCTAATGTAGCTAAATGAACAGCTCCGAATGATTTATGTGAAGGTTTCATGGCAAGTGTTGGGAAAGAGCCAAACTTCACAGAAGAGCTGAGGACCCAACAATTTTTGTTTAGACTCCTGAATAAATGACCAGATTTTGAAGAGGGCACAGTGCCAACTTTCCTCCATGCCAGCTTATTTCTTCTCAGATGGAACTACTGGTTCCACATAGCTTTCATATATTTTGGATAGGTACATAAATGGCAATGTACATGTTTAAAAATATTGCTTTAAGAAAAAGGAAGACAAAACCACAGTGGAGGTTATGACATAAAGAAAAAGAGAATAGGAAGCAGAAAATATTCTAGAAAAAGTATTTGACAGATAGTGCAGTCTTTAGCATTCTAAATTTGAAGATTTTTATCTCTTAATTCTTTCCAAGTGCCAGTTCAGTGCTAATGTTAATAAAAAATATTCCCCAGATTTTTTTTGTTGAAGTTTTATCGCTAATCTACCTTCATTTCAACAGAGTGAGGAGCTGAATGTAGAGCATTTCAATCTATGTATGGCCATAAAACAGTGAAAATTTTGAAAGCAATAATGAAATTCCCAACGTATTAAATGCTCTTGAGGAACTATTATAGCTAGTTATTTTATTGGGTTTCAATAGCTAAACAAGTCATTCTGCAATTGCACGTTGGCATTGTGTTTGTAAGTAGTTTGTGAGAAGTGATGTGGTATTGTGGAGAGCAATATACAATACTGTTGTTTACTTTTTGTTTAGATTTGATACTAGGCCTCTAAGGACAGCAAAGTCTAACTTGCAGGAATACTTGTTTAGTTTAACTCCAAACAGACTTTCTGCTGTGAAAACAATTACTCTAGCAAGGGGTTTATGTAGGTTCCATTCTACTGCAGAGTATAGCCCCAGAGGAAGATTTACATGCATTCAGAGAAACACATGTGCCTTTGTTCTGCTTAAAAAGAGTTTGGAGAAACAAGCTAACCACAGAATTAAGGAGGACAATTATAATTTTGGCAGTCCTTTATGATGGTTCTGTTTGTTTCCCTCCCCTTTTGTTGTGTGCCTTTTGTTGTGTGCCTAAGTCTAATCTTTCTGTCTGGTTGGAGCTGCAGCTTGATAATGAGGCTGTCAGCTAGGGAAGTTTAACTTGCTTTCAATTTCCCTTTTAGGATCTGGTAGCCCCATCTGAGTGCAAAGGAGATATGGAAATTTCAGGCAGTTGTCTTCCTTTAGCACATCACTAGTGCAAATAACAGCAGCCAAATGTGGACGCATACCTTGTTCCAGTAGTCTTTTGCAAACTTGTGGTGGAATAGGACATTGTATAATATATCTTACAGGAAAATCCCTGATCTCAGGAGATACAAGGACTTCCTGGAAACTGCATAAATTGAGGTGGTTTCAGACTGTGAACGTTCTCATTCTTCTTACCATGCGCTGAGGCTGGTGACCTCTGATCTTCTGCTTGGCTGTTATTGCGTTCTTTCATAGATTTTATGAGAGATTGCTTTTTTAAATTTAACATTCACTCTCTGGCTGCCTAGCTATATAGGACTGATCAAGTCATCCAAGAAGACCAGGCAAGATAAATTAGATGCTTAATTTGCACATCAGGAACTGCAGACAGACTAATTTTGAAAGGACATTTTGATAAAGTAAAATAGTACTGTGCATGTATCAGTAATTGCCGGTTCCACAAAATTATTAATGATAGATGAGCCCTGGGCTTTGAATCTTTGCTTAAATTAATGTTTGAAGAGTACTCCATGAAATATAGACAACAAAAGTAATTAGAAAACCAATCACATAATTTTCAATATTAAAACATCTGTAATTGATATTATTTTTCTCTGTCACTATCATAATCCTAACTGTCCTGTATAAGAACAAGTACAAAACAATACCATGTATAATACAGATAGTCACATTGTGAATATTCCTCCCAAAAATAAAAATTGATTTTAGAAAATCTGAAAACAGAAGTCATGTATTCGTGTACCTGCTACTGTATGTACATATAAAGGGATTTCGTCTATAAATCAAGTGTGAACAGCCCAATCCAGCATGTACTTCTTTCACTGATTGCTGTTAGGACTCCAAGAACCATTCTTAATCTCATCTTCAGAGATGAGTTTCCCTCTGCCTTTATAGTCACATAACTGTACTGTGCAGTTTGGGGAGGGCTGCTTTGATTTAGGGTACTATGATACATAACAGGTGATATGATACTGACAGCCCAACGGTACATGGTAGGTGCATACACCCAAACTGGAGTTAAAAACTACATCTGTCCTTCACATGCATTCAGTTGGTTCTTTAACTCTGACAGCATGTATTTTCTTGTTGGTTTTCATCTTCCATCAAGTACTTTTTTACTTACCTAACTATTTATAAGATAAGTATCCATGAAAATGGCAGTCATTAGTTCTATGAGGCATTGAGATTGAGCTAAATATACTTAAGTGTTAGGTTTTGACATTGCCTCATCTGAACTGCCTGTTACATATGCGTGTTCTGTTAGCCCTTTGACAGAATACAGATGCTCTGTCAATATTTACTTGCTTATCACTCCCATTCTCATGCTCCTCATTGCTTCAGTACACAATATGAAAAATTGACTTCATATTTCTCACCTCTGCCTAACATTGTTCAGCATCCTTTAAGGATTCCATGCATTTCATACTATGGCCCAAGACCAGTTGTATTTAGGGAAGGATCTTTGGTGTGACTTCTTGTCCTTGCATCTGGTCCTTGGAGAATCAAAGTCCTTCTATCCCTAGCTAGGCAGATTTTGTCTTTCCACACCTTGTAGCCTTTATTTATCCTGGGAGCAAGCAGAAAGCTAAGCAGAACGACAAAAATCTGTGTATTACGCAGGTGTTTTCATTGTCAATTTTGTTTTTGTTTGATCTCACCCTCTCCCACATATAAATACATAAGGATCAAGGCTGCTTTCTTCAGACCTGCCTCCAGACTCTAGTCCTTACATCCTCTCCCACGTTTTTCAAAGACTGTTGCCAAACAGTAAATTGGACTTGTGTGAGTCTGTGTGTGTGCGCGTGCGTGCATGCATGTGAATATAATTCAGAGTTTGTTCAGCTCTTCCAATAACCCTTAGAAAAACTGCTCTTGTACATATTTTTACCGGACGGATTTTCAGGGTTTTTTTTTCAAGTTTTTTATCAGTTTGCACATTCCATCGCACATGAAGACAAACCTTCTGTTTATAGTTCTTATCATTTTGAATTTTAATATCAACGGAGGTAACAAAAGATGTCCCTTGGGATCCGTATTGGGACCAGTACTGTTTAATATCTTCATCAGTGACATAGCAGGATTAAGTGCACCCTCAGCAAGTTTGCAAATGACGCCAAGCTGAGTGGTGAAGTCAACACCAAAAGGATGGAATACCATCCAGAAATACCTGGACAGGCTCGAGAATTGGACTTGTGTGAAGCTCATGAGGTTCAACAAGGCCAAGTGCAGGGTCCTGCACCTGGGTTGGGGCAACCCCCAGTATCAAGACAGGCTGGGGGATGACAGGATTGAGAGCAGCCCTGCCGAGAAGGACTTGAGGGGTGCTGGTGAATGAAAAGCTGGACATGACCTGGCAATGTGTGCTCACAGCCCCAAAGGCTGACCATATCCTGGGTGGCATCCAAAGCAGCGTGGCCAGCAGGTTGAGGGAGGGGATTCTGCCCCTCTACTCTGCTCTGGTGAGATTCCACCTTGACTCCAGTGTCCACCTCTGGAGCCCTCACCAGAGGAAAAACATGGACCTGGTGGAGCAGGGCCAGAGGAGACCACAAAAAAGATCAAAGGGCTGGAACACCTCTTCTATGAGGAAAGGCTGAGAGAGCTGGGGCTCTTTAGCCTGCAGAAGAGAAGGCTTCAGGGACACCCTATGGCAGCCTTTCACTACTTAAAGGGGGCCTACAAAAAAGTTGGAGAGGGACTTTTTACAAGGCCATGTAGTGATAGGACAAGGGGTAATGGTTTAAAGCTGAAAAAGGGTAGATGTAAGTTAGACACAAGGAAGAAATTCTTCACTCTGAGGGCTGTGAGACGTTGGCACAGGTTCCCTAGAGGGGTGGAACATGCCCTGTCCCTGGAAACATTCAAGGTCAGGTTGGACGAGGCTTTGAGCAACCTGGTCTAGTGGAAGATGTCCGTGGCAGGGGTGTTGGAACTGGATAGTCTGTAATGTCCTTTCCAACCCAAACCATTCTATGATTCTAAGATGCTATGATAGCTTGCCAAATTTTTGCTTACTTTATGTTTCATTTTTTGTACAGCTTTCCTATATTAATTCTTTTGTGAATACAAAATATTGTGTGTATATATATATATTCTTAGTTATGTTACTGATTTTAAAAACTTCTCAAAACTACCTTGAGAACTCTTTAAATCAGATTCTTAAGGGTATCTCTTGAAATGCTGAAGAAGTAAAATATTTGCCATCTATACAGTTGTGCAAATTGTTTTCTCTGTTTGATAAACAGTGGGGTTTTTTTGTGTCTCATTAACACATTATTGAGAACTGTAACTTGTAAAGGGCAAAGAGTTAGCTGAGGAGCATTATTCAGAACATTTGCATGTTACATGTGTCAGTTTGAATATAAATACATGTGTGAATTTTAAAGTAATATAAAACAAGAATTGAAAAGAGTAATATACAAGGAAGTCCTTGCAAATGTTTTAGCTCATTATATAATCTTCATTTCATAAAAAATACTCCTCTGTAATGATCTTATTTTTTGCATCAGTCAAATACAAATTTGCACCAGATTTGTGGGGACAGTCAAGGACAGCAAAGACTAACTCCAGCCATTAATCTCGCAGAATTTTGCCTCTGTGAAAAAATGGTGGTTGAACCAGAAAAAATACCCTGTGTCATCAGGTGGCTCACTTGAGGCTATATTGCTAAAGCATGGCTTCCAGAAATATGAGGTTTTACTTGTGACCACGCAGGCTGATGGTGCTAGCCTGGAGGAGCAGAGGTGAAAGGGAAGTCCTTTGAACACACAAACTTTCTGTATTCACCATTAAAACTATTGCCTTTTGAATCTACTTTGGCCATCTAATTGGAACCAGAAAGAAATGCTTGCTGTTTGTCCAATTTCCCTTTTGATATCACGCTCACTCTGATAGGGAAGATTAGATAATCGAGATTTAGTTGTTTTTTTGCTCTCTGCTTCTCCACATTGCCCTGTTCTATTTTGTCTGTCTGCCAGTGGCCTTTGATTGATAGTGATACCCAGGGGCAACATTTGCTTCCTTCTTGAACAGAAAGAAAATTCAGTTCTACAAGAGACACTTAGTATCTGTTTGCATCTTCTGTAGATGTAAGGAGGTGCTGTAGATATTTCGTTACCCTAAGGACATCTTTATATAATGATCGCTCTTGGGCAGAAGCAATTTAAAAATCCCACAGCATACACTTGATAATTAGTATAATAAATGAGGGCAAATGCAAAAGAATTGCAATAAATAAGCTAAGCACTGAAGAATACTGGATGTGGTATACAATTAATAGAAGTGCAGTCATCAGAGAAAATATACATGTTTATAAAGTATGGCTATGCTTTTTCTTTTTACAAATCTTTGGGGCAAGTTTGTCTTGAAACCTGCAGTCCTAAATTTGCAAATTGCCTGTTCTCACTTGGATTTCTGCAATCCTAATTAAATAAATACTTTTAACTAAATAATATTTTTAGCTTTATAGCTACTAAGAGCAACAGAACAATAGGAATTTATGTGAACATCTTTTTCCAGGACACTGTAGATGAACCTTCACCATAAGGTTTGGGGCCTGCAAGATTTAAACCTCTCCATCTCCTTCATCTTTAGTCATTGTTTGTATGGTCAAGTCCATAGTTCCTCAGCTTGGATTTTTTCCTCTTTGCATTTCACACTTAATGTTCACCTCTGCATACTGCTTTTCACAAATTTTCTACTCTTTCTTTCTCTTCCTCTGGTAATCTTGGCTTAAGATAGTCAATAGTTTTACAGTCACATTTTGGTTTTTTATTTGCTGTTTTTTGAAGTTTGATTTGCAGTAATATTGGGCAGTTTAGGATGCGTGTGGCAATTCATTAAAGCCCTTGTGTGAGTTAGATATCTAACCTCCATTATCCCTCAGTGTTGTTTAGGCACCTAATTCACTGAAGAGTTTCCATGAATCCAACAGAGGTCTATCTGTCCTACACTTCAGTAACCCTAACCCTCAATCCGTCGTCTTCTGTTTCATCACAACAGGGCAGATTCTGTTCATATTTGTTGAATAGATCTTACTCCTAAGAGATTATATTAAATGTGCAGTGACAGAGTCAGGAGGAGAAGTTTTCCTTATGAACATAGTTTGATAACCTTTAGTCTTTCCATGAATATAAAACCTAAAATTAAGATCCACAACTGATTTCAGTACACCTACGCTAGGCGCTCTCAGGAGAAGTTCTATTTTTTTATTAAGATTGTGTGTTGAACATCATTCTGCTATTGACTGAGTTTTAATAGCAGTTTTTCATATTCTTTAGAAGGAAAACAGACAATTTTAAAAGCAAGAAAATTTTTCTGTGAACTGCAATAATGGAAGGACAAAAGCATGTTAGTAAGGAGACAGCATATTGTAAATTAATGTAAACCTTATCGTTTCTCAGCAGTCTTAGAATTTTAGTACTTTTGAATTTGTTTGTATCAACAGTTACACTAGGATTCCTTGAAACATTTACTGCAGTGCATCGTTTAGGTATTTTTAGACATAATGCTTTTGAGTGGATTAGACTTTCCCTTGTGACTACACCACTTCAGGTAAAAATGTTGACATTTACAGGGAGGGTGATATGAGCCATGATTTTTTACAGGAATTCAGATTTACATAGGAAGAAATACCGAAGTCATAGAACAGAATAAAGTGATTATTAATTTAAGTCTGGTTCAAACCATTCTATGATACTTTAAATTCTTTGCCCTTTTTCTCACTGAGATCTGGGTGAAACAGATTTATGAAGCTTGCATGTCCCTTGTAGCTTAGTAAGAAAAGAGAAAATAAAGAAAAAGCAGAATCCTATTTCTTGTTGCTTTGCTATTCTTTCAGAAAGTCAAGTCATCATTATGTATGGTCTGCTGGACAGGAGAGTATTCAGCATATTCATTAAATATCCCAGTATTAATCAGGACACTTGAAGAAAGTGCTGATCCTTTGTTCTATTTGTTCATTGCTAAACTAGAGAATATGATTTTGCTATAGCTGACAGGCAGTAGAAAGTCCAGCCTTAACTAATTGGTGTTAGATTTTTAAATGAGCTCAGTGCTCAATGGCTCTGTATTTTGCCCATTCTAGCAGGCGTAGTTTAGTGGTTCTTAGGCAACGTCAACACCCAGTTCTTTCCACTAACATTCACAGGAACACGTTTGTAATTTTTCTGGAGGGAGTAGGGGGAGATTGGCCCCTTCTGACATCTTACAACAGTTGTAAGATCTGGGATGCTCTTACAGATCCCAGTGGATGATTCACTAATTGGTCACAACCAGGGGAGTGGATAACTGCACAGTGGAAGGGCATTGCCAGTTTATTAAGCAGCTTGCATTGTAAGTGGTGCTTCTTGTAAACCAACTGTTAACATTTCATACTTCACTAGTTAGTTACTAAGAAAACATATTTGATAAGCAGGAAGATGTCCATTGCGCAAATTTTACAGAGCCCTTTTCATTAAGAGCCACATCTAAAGCCCATTGAAGTTAATAGCGAGTCTATTAGTTTTTCACCAGACCCTAAAGCAAAAAAGAGTTTACTTTCTATAGAGGCAAATTTCTTGGAGGATGGAGGAGGATGCATAGATCCAATGAGCCAAGCAACTTGTGGTGGTCCTCTATTGAGGCTGTTGGTATTGCACGCATGATGAACTTAGCCCCTGAATTTAAAGTGCAGGAATGTTACAATGAGTTGAGATATTTTGAACTTTCTGCTGTGAAAGAGAACATGTTTATTTAGCATGTTTGTCCTGGATTTTGCTGGCTCCAGTGTGTGTGGCATCACTAATGAGGTGGCCTTTAGAAAAGCAGAACCAATATATTGTCTCACATACCTGTTGCTCGCACTAAAGACAATGACTGAGGAGAGCAAAGAAGCTTGGGGGGCTGGACTGACTCACCTGTTCATTGATTTGTGGCTCCTGTGCAGTCCTCTTTGGGCTCAGCTTTCAACACCTGGCACAAGTCAAAGCCTGTGCTGTCAGCATGCTCTAGTTTGTGCTGGGAGAGAGCAAGCTTCAGTTTGTATGACTGCAAAAATTCAGTAAGTAACATTTTTAGCACAAAATAAACCAAAACCTAGATAAGGAGTGTCTCAAAGACTGTCATTTCAGTTGAGGAATCCTCCCCCCAAAATTATCTTTGACCAGGATTTAAGAAAAAGAGATTTGAAATTTTTATTTCAGGATAAATGGTCAGTTCAAAGCAGCGTATTAAAATTTAAGTCTCTTTTTTTTTTTGTATTGTATTCATTTGTCTAAATCATGAGTAACTGTTGTGCCGTGACAGTTATGTATTAATACTGACTTATCAGAATTTATGTTATATTAGAGAAGTCAAAATAATCTATTTTAATTATTAAATCTGTAGATTACTTGGCACATACTAAAAAAATCTTCTATTCAACTGACATCTTATGACCGATTTTTTAAAAATTCAGAACTTACGATTTTATAAAGACCAAATAAAGATTCAGTTATTAAAAAGAACAGGTGATTCCATCATGGCAGAAACAGCCAGACATCGCTTTTCTGCAATATTGAAATTTGAACAGCATTCTACATGGATACATTGTAGATTAATACGCTATGTGCGGTGTGTTTTGCTCACTTCCTACCTCTCAACAGAAGTGAAATTGAGACACTGTATCGGATTAGGATAAAAAGTATATGTTTTTTATGAACTGCACATTTGTTTAATATATTCTCTCAGCATCCCTATTCAAGATGTTAATTTAATGGAACCACTTGAATCATGAGTGTGGTCTTTCCGTGGGTAAGATAATTAAAGAGTTTGAAAACTAGGATTAATAAATCATTATAGCAAGTTTAGTTTCAATTAACATTATAAATGTTACTATTTTAGCAAGTAATTGACATCTGATTAGCATGTTGCGGGGTATAGCTGTTTAGATATTAATCAAAGTTCTAAACATTGCTTACAAAATTACTTAAAGACATGTACATAATTTTCCTTTATTTACATGGTAACTAAGCTTTTCTTTTAAATGTGTTTGCTCAGGGACACAACTTGTAGCATATGCTGAGATTATTATTTATTAATTGTAGTCAACATTGCCAATACGATTCGAAAGTCCATGGGGCAACACATCTGCCTTTTTGATACACATTGTAATCTTAACCATTAATGAGGTTTTTTTAGCTCTGTGTGTGTTAGCTTGTAGAACTACTCAGTTTTGTGTCTAAATCTGGGCACAATAGCAGCTTTATTTCAAAAAATGAATTAAACTAATTTGTTTGCAGCTTTACTTTGAAAAATGAATGAAACTAATTTGTAAAAAAAAAAGCGATGAGTCTTTCTGATGAAAAAGGTAATAAAAATGCAATGCATGCAAGAATACTTTGTACTCAGACCCTGTTATTTTGTGTTTGAGCAGTCTAAATTAAATACTATAAATTTTGTCCAAGAAATGTAAATACTGTGAGTTATATCTAGCTGCATAAGAATTCAAGCTAAAAAGGAAAAGCTACCTTTAAATTTAATCTTTCATATTTTAAATCATTGGGCTTTTCCTACATGTGACATGAAAAGCTTTGCTTTACAGACTGTTACAAAAATGTGTCAGTAACAGAAGAAAAAAATGCTGTTTCTTATATTGGGTACAAATCAGAAGAAAAAAATCTTGATCCAAAGGAAAATGAGTGATTTATCTGATGCAAGGATGAGTGAAATATCAGATCTCTCTCTTTCGTTAGAGAGCCTGTGCTCCTGAGACACCCAGTCCAGTAAACTGGGTATATTACCAGTGGCAAAGCATGACTTGTGAAGGGAACGGAATCCTCAGTTCCCACTGAAGTGTAAAGGTAAGGGTCCTGCTGTGTGCAGTAATCAAAAATCAATGGGACTTCCAATTATTCCTAATGAAGATCTGCAGGCATCCAAGAGGAGGAGTTCACCTCAACACTTTAAAAATCTCACTTTTTATTTTATATTTTTTGGTTTTTCTATTCCTAGTCCTGACCAGCATGAATGGCATCACACCAGAAGGCTAAGCTTTGGCCTCCTTTGAGGAAGATAAGGGGACAATTCATCTCTGCAAGAATACAACTCAGGAGACTGATTCAAAATGCTTTGGCAGCCCTTTGAAGCCACTAAGGAGCCAGAGGTATACATCCAGTGAAGACAGTACGTAGAAGGTCTTTGGGAAGAACTTTGAAGTGCATTTAAGATCTTAAGAGTCTCATCAGAAGTCTAATGGGGCTTAATTCATTGTAAAATTAGTATTGTTCAGGTTATAATCTGTGCTGGAACTGCCAGTGACTTTTCTCAGATGTTCAGGAGTATGGCTCCCCTCAAATCCACCCAGGCAGTTGCTTCCCTGCACCCCATGGACCCTGTAAGAAATGAAAATAACCTGACAGTGGTCTATAAAATAAACATTCAGCTACCTTAAGGAAACTAGAGCGTACCACAGGCTTATTCCCTAAACTGCAAACTCAGAGCTGTCTGGAGGAGGATCATTACCTCCTACCCCAACAAAGAAAACCAATTTGTCACAACTGAATGATTTACAGTGCAGTACTTCCCAGGTGTCAGCTTTTATAAGCAGCATTTAGAACAAAACAGAAGAGCCCACTAGAACTTCAGTAGTTGAACAAATCTCTCATCTTTATTCCTTTTCAAAGAATAAACAAAAAATAATTTAAAAATTTGAATGGTATGGGAAATGGAGATTAACTAGGCAGTAAGTGAAAGCAAGCTACAGCCTCAAGCAAGTTTGTAATTAGGTAAGTTACAAACACTTCAATAATGAGAAGTATAACAGAATTTCTGACAGGTCCTGTACTGTAGAGAGCTTGTGGGCACAATTGTAATAAATGAACAGAGATCTACTTGATTTTTTGTTAAAAGTGAGAGCCCCAAGAGTTTTGTGTTACTTCATTTAGTGCTTGGTGAGGCTGTTTATATGACTTTCCCCCACATTTTAAATCACTTATTGCTGCTTTGGCAGTGTCTGTTAGATTCCATTAGATTCATTAGATCTTCTAAAGAGCATTGCTCTGTGGAAATAGCTGAAACAGCTGCCCTGTGTAATTTTGTTATTGCTTTAATTTACTCAGAATTCTGTTTTAACACTCCAGCTGTCAAATACAAAGAGGAAAAACCAATCAATATAGAAGCACTTTCTACCTTAGTATTCTTACCTGTACGGTTTGTGGGAAGATGTGTAAGAAAATAAGCAAATGTAGCTTTCTTTATTTTCCAAGGAATTTCCTGGAGCTTCTGGAGCACTTTAAAACGCCATCTATGGAGCACTTCTCTGTGGGGTGAGTTCTTCTCCTCTACCAAACTGCTTCTCTTACATGGTGAAACTTCTGTCAGTCTTCAAGCCGAGCTGTATTCTGCTTAGTACTGCTTGTTCACTCTTAGATTTTGGCCAAACAGGGGTCACAAGATCTCTGTGCTGGTGCACTTAAAGATTTTTTTGCAGGAACATGGGATAAGGTTTCATTGATTGTCTCAGTGCAGCTACAGACATGTTGCTGAAAATGGGTGAGTCCATTCTGTAAAGCTCCTTTGATTCGTTAACAAAACTCTTCATGTGTAAAAATGTGTATTCTTGTTGCTTACAAGAATACAGAATTGCTTACTTTTTATAGTGCCAACTGGATCATCCAGTGAGAAAATGCAGAAAATCTCCTGTTGTTGTTGAATATTGATTAGAACTACAAAACTGCAGTACAGGGTATAATGAGGACAACTAGTCTGGCAGCAGTTCAGGCTCAGGATCTCTCCCAGAAGCTATGTGAAGCTGGCTGCGCAACTTCAACCTAAAACTCGGTTCCTTGTTACGAGTAACTTACAAGTACTGCTACAAAAGGACTAAATCCATGAAGGAGTGGCTTTTTTTTTTCCCCTGGCAAAAAAGCAGAGACCTGTATCTTGTATCTTTGTTTCTGTTCTGATATGTTTTTAATGAAATGAACCAGTAATCTTAAAGGGGGTTTTAGAATGAGTCTGCATCTAGTATTGCTCTGTTCCAGGCTTCTGCCTGAAATACAGGTAAGTCATCTGTAGCAGTTCAGGGCTGATAGAGTGGATGAAAGTTTCTCCCAAAACTATTTGGAGTAGGTTGCTAGCAGGAGTCCCTGGGCAAGAGAATCCATGGAATATCGTCTGCTGATTAGAACAGTCTGTCAGTAAGTTCTGGAGATGAGAAAGCATGCCTGCTATTTTTATAAGCTTTACAAGGTTATCTAATGTAAATTGGATATTGGAAAATAATCGGACAGATGTTTCCCTTCCAAAGGTATCTGGGAGAGGGAGTGAGACTTCCTAAAACAGACAGAGATTCTCCTCTTCTATAAATGTTTCTTGTTCTCAAATGGAGTATGGAAAAAAAATCATAATGCATGATCTGAATAAATGGAAGAATCTGATAAAATATTTTTATTTTTAATTTTTTTCCAAAGAATACGTGTGGGTTATTTTATTTTGAGTTGAGTATTCTCGAGGAACTTGAGCCAACGTTCATGTTGTTTAATCCCATTCTACGTGTTTTCTTGCCTGATATTTTTAAACAAACAGTTCTTCACCTCTTCTCCTCTCCTTTCCCAAAAAACTTACTTCTACAGAAATAGCTTGCTTAAGATCTGTGCAGAGCTTAGAATTAAATAACATCTGTCAATGATGCCAGCTTTTGTTTGGGAGCCAAATGATTTTCGGAAGTATAAGCTGTCAGCTTCAGAGAGGGACAATTTGGAGATAGTTATTGAAAATTAACATGCAGCCTGGAAGAAGGTGGGATGTATAGACATGGATAGCTATCTCTTTTAGTGAAATACCTCTAGATGATCTTGTTACATTGTGCAGTTATATATCCAGCTGCTGAAGATGGTACTTGACAGTTGATTGACTTGAGCTTGGTACACAGAGCTGCTGTATTTTAGAGAAGAGGGAACCACTATTGCTTTTGTACTCTTCTCACTGATCTCCCTGTAGGTCTTTTTTTCTTTTCCTTCCTTTTCATTTTTTCAGTACACATGTTTTGTTGAATGCTGGTAAAGCAATACTAGATCCAGAAACAAGTGGCCATTTGGTATTTCTTGGTATTTCTTCAAATTTCCAACCATTTCACTTTGGAATGCCAGAAATTTATTTGTAGCACTATTCTGTTTCCCTTAGAGGGTTACCGTCAAGCTTTCAGAAACACCCAGGTTAGCTGGACGTCTCTATTTCTCTCATAGTATTTTCTTCTTTGTGCAATGTAATTGGCAATATGGTATTACATGATTATATTCTGAAACATAATAAATTCTTATTTAAGTTTTTGAAATGAACTGCCCGGGAAAATAACACAATATGTAAGTCTACATGAAACAGAACAAAACAGGAGATATAAGCATGTCATGAATTATCATCTAAAGGTTTGTAACTCTCCAGACACATCAGAGAATCATTTTATTCATATCTAAGTTATATTTGCCCTTAATTATTCAAGCCTGCACCTGTCTGTGTTTTGCATGTTTCACAGTGGCATTTTGTCTGTGTCTCAGTGCTGGGGGTGGCATCTATGCAGGTGGGCAGATTCTGATCTCTTGTTCTTTGGTATAACATATCAGGATCTGGTCCAGAAAATACACTTTCTCTATTTGCTCTTTTTGTTTTATATAAGCATTTCTTTTTGAATATCTGCAAGGAATGAATCGTATTTTACTCAGCTCTTTTCTGCCAACTCATAGAATTTGTTTGTAGAGATATGAGATTATGCATCAATGCTTCTGACAAGCCATAGTGTCTGGGAATACTGTCTAGATAAGGAACATAAATGGTAAAATATCTCTGTGAAGTCCAACTGTTGATAAAAAAATACCAAGGTTACATTAATGAAAAACCCTAAAGCAAATTACTGAAGTCAAAGCCATAGCTCAGCATGAGAAATAATATGAAAAGATAGCATTCACACTGTGATGTGAGTACTGTAAGTCCAAGTCCAGGCTATTCTACAGCAGACAAGAAACAAAATACAGCTGATTTCTTAAATTTCTTGAATCTCTTATGAAGACAGATAAAGGGCTTGATGGTGATGTCCATTGCAAACTTCCCTAGACTTTTTCAAACACAGAAGTTCTGTTGCTTTTTTTGTAGGTAGACTACCAGTCCTTGCTTGAACAAAATTACAAATTTAAGCACAACCAGTCAGCTGTGCTTTAAGTTGTGTGTTCAGTAAGGATATAGTAAAAGTTCTGGAATGCTAATCTAAAAAAGATACTGACAAACTCCTTTAATAGCAGATTCTCCTGGAAACTATGCTAAGGCACATGGAAAACAATGAGGTGATTGGTGACAGCCAATATGGCTTCACAAAGGGCCTCACAAATTTGGTGGCCTTCTGCAACACTGTTAGTGGATAAGGGATGAGCAACTGATGTAATCTGCCTGGACCTGAGCAAAGCATTTGACACTGTCCCACATGACATCCTTGTTGCTAAATTGGAGAGACATGGATTTGATGGATGGACCACTCGGTGGGTAAGGAATTGGCTGGGTGGTCACGCTCATAATGTTGTGGTTAATGGCTCGCTGTCCAAGTGGAGACCAGTAATGAATGGCATTCCTCAGAGGTCAGTACTGGGACCGGCGCTGTTCAACATCTTTGTCAGTGACACAGCAGTATCAAGTGCACCCTCCACAAGTTTCCGATGACACCAAGCTGTGTGGTGCAGTCGACACACTGGACGGAAGGGGACGCCATCCAGAGGGAACCTTGACAGGCTTGAGAGGTGAGCTCGTGCGAATGTCATAAAGGCCAAGTGCAATGTCCTGCACATGAATCAGGGCAGTCCCAAGCACAAATACAGGCTGGGCAGAGAATGGATTGAGAATAGCCCTGAGGAGAAGGACTTGAGGGGTGCTGGTGGATGAAAAGCTGGTCATGACCTGGCAATGTGTGCTCACAGCCCCGAAGGCTGACCGTATCCTGGGTGGCATCCAAAGCAGCGTGGCCAGCAGGTTGAGGGAGGGGGTTCTTCCCCTCTACTCTGCTCTGGTGAGTCCAGTGTCCAGCTCTGGAGCCCTCACCAGAGAAAAAACATGGACCTGGTGGAGCAGGGCCAGAGGAGGCCACGAAATAAGATCAAAGGGCTGGAACACCTCTGCTGTGAGGAAAGGCTGAGCAAGTTGGGCTCTTTAGCCTGCAGAAGAGAAGGCTCTGAGGAGATCTCATTGCAGCTTTCCAGTACCTGGAGGGGCCTACAAGAAAGCTAGAGAGGGACTTGTACAAGGGCAAGCAGCGATAGGACAAGGTGTAAAGGTTTTAAAATAAAACAGGGTAGATTTAGACTAGCTACGAGGAAGACATTTTTTACAAGGAGGGTTGTGAGGCATTGGCACAAGTTGCCCAGAGAGTTGGTAGGTGCCCCATCCCTGGAAACATTCAAGGCCAGGTTGGCCGGGGCTTTGAGCAACCTGGTCTAGTGGAAGGTGTCTCTGCCCATGGCAGGGGGGTTGGAACTGGATAGTCTGTAAAATCCCTTCCAATCCAAACCGTTCTGTGATTCTATGATATTGCTCTTCCCCAGAGAGCTTGCCTCTCTAAGAAGACTCTTAACTCCGTTAATCTGAGTTTCAGCCTATCCATTCTCTATTTATTTCTTCAAAATTAATTAATGGACTTTTTGGAAACAGTCACGTGATTTCACATCCCAAGCCAGTCAATTAAAAATGCTACCATTGTGTCTTTTGATGGGTAAATGCATATTTTCCAAATTATTAAGTTGACTTTAAAAGCTTTTTCCAATATTACAGTGATTCAATCTAGAAAATATAGAGGCAGACCTTTCTCATCATTAATGAGTCTTCAAATGTTAAACTTTATATTTCTACTGTCAGACGCAAGTGTTTATTTACATCTTTCTCAATAGTTGTCATGTTCTTGTCACTCTGCTTATTTTTTTCTTTAATTACCTTTCAACATATAGTCTTGAAGATTAAAGGCCAAATACCTTCTTTCAAAGGTCATGCTTAACTGACAGTGATATTCATTACAGTTTTGTGAAAGTCAACTCACTTGTCTTAATAGATGAAAATGTTGTCATTGCATAAGTATGCAACACATCAGTAACCAGTATATTTTGTAATTTTCTGTAGTGCAAGTTTCCAACACATTACTGTTACCGCTAATTCATAGTCAGAAGACCTAATTATGACCCAATATGTTCAGAATTAAGGTTAAGGTATTTCTAGTGTGAACAATCCAGAAATTGATATGAACTTTAATCAAGTACTTGCATAGATATAAAACTCCCCCCC